>Ga0214919_10002697_pt1 | contig 27549 bp, 24 predicted proteins | sample LL1503_MetaG_FD_177994 | JGI IMG/M metagenome (GOLD analysis project Ga0214919, IMG submission 177994) | Freshwater microbial communities from Lake Lanier, Atlanta, Georgia, United States - LL-1503 | ecosystem: Environmental > Aquatic > Freshwater > Lake | place: USA: Georgia | collected...
GGGAGGACCCAAGCGGACATGGCAATCTGGGAGGCTGTTAAAACAGGGATTTTACCGGTTCAAACAGGCTCTAAATGAAGGCCCCTAAAAGAAAGAGTCCCAACAAAACGATCGAAAGACCGAAAAACCTAATTTGACCATCTTCGAGCTGCAAGAGCTGGCTGATCATTTCTCGCCACTTAAGGGGAGAGATGAGGGGCAGTAGCCCCTCAAAAATCAACACCAGCGAGATGGCCACCATGATTGAAGACCAGAAACCCACTTACTTCTTTGCTGCGGGGGCTGCCTGGCTGCCTGAAGAATTGCCTCTCATGGTTCTGAAGAAGTCCGAGCTGCTAGGGTCTAAAACCATGACATCGCTCTTTTTAGCAAAACTGGCTTTGTAGGCATCAAGGCTTCTGTAAAACTGCGCAAATTGGGGGTCACGGCCAAAGGACTCGTTGTAGATTTTGGCAGCCTGCGAATCGCCCTGACCTTTGATTTTTTGGGCATCGCGGTAAGCATTGGCAATGGTGACCTCGCGCTGGCGATCGGCATCAGCACGGATTTTCTCTCCCTCTGCACCGCCTGTAGAACGAAGTTCGTTGGCAACGCGCTTGCGCTCTGCCTCCATACGGCGATAAACCGATTCGGTAATAGCGTCGACATAGTCAGCTCTTGTGATGCGAACATCGACAACGTCTATGCCCCAAGGCTTATCGCCGCGTACTTTTTCAAGGACTTCACGCTTCACGTCATTCATCAAAATGTCGCGACTTAAAGACAAGAGGTCTTTCACAGTGCGCTTGTTGATTTCCTCTTGAAAAGCATTTCTAACCACTCGGTTAAGTTGATTGGCACCTGCCTTTTCATCCAAGCCAACATTTCGAATATAGGCCATGGGATCTGTAATGCGCCAACGAACGTACCAGTCGATCACCACTCGTTGCTTCTCAGCGGTCAGCATGGGCTCGGTGTCGGGGCTGTCGAGAGTTAACAAACGCTTGTCAATGTACGTGACGTTTTGCAAAGGGGGCGGCAGTTTGATGTTCAAACCAGGCTCGGTGATGACTTCTTTAATTTGACCCAGGGCATAAACCACGCCAAATTGACGTTGATCAACTACGAACAACATGGAGCTGGCCAAAGCCAGCAGCAGCAGCAGGGATGAAACCCATATTCCAATACGATTCATTTTGCTGCTTCCTTAACGATTTTCACGGTCACGAGATCGAAGACTGTCGCGCGATCTGGGATCAGGGGGGGGGCTGCTGGGTGCAGAGCTTGAGGCTGCGTTGTTAGCAGTTGCATCGACAGGGGCAGTGACTGTCGAGGGTGTCGCGGTCATTTGCATCAATTTATCGAGTGGCAGATACATCAGGTTAGAACCTTGCTTACTGTCTATCACCACCTTGGTGACGTTGGAGTAAATTTGCTGCATGGCATCTAAATACATGCGGTCACGCGTTACTTGAGGGGCGTTTTGATACTCGGGCAAGATGGCCTTAAAACGCTGCGCGTCACCTTCTGCTTGTGCCACAATTCGCTCGCGGTAGGCCTGAGACTCTTCCTTCAAGCGGGATGCCGCACCCACTGCACGAGGCACAACATCGTTGGCATAAGCTTGCGCTTCATTTTTGGCACGCTCGCGTTCTTGGCCTGCCTTGAGCACATCATCAAACGCAGCCTGAACTTGTTCTGGCGGGCGAACACCGCCTTGTTGCAAGTTGATGCCAACCACTTCAATGCCCACCTTGTAACGGTCCAAAATGTTTTGCATCAGGGCTCGAACTCTGGGGGCAATCTGATCCCGCTCTTCTGCCAAAGCAGAATCCATTTTCATTTTGCCCACCACCTCGCGCACGGCTGTTTCAGCAGCTTGCACAACGGCTTCTGTGGGGTTTTTGCTTTCAAACAAATAGGCACGTGCATCGTTTAAGCGGTATTGAACGGCGAATTTGATTTCGACAATGTTTTCATCTTCCGTGAGCATGGCTGACTCGCGAAGACCGGTGGCTTTGATGACGTTGTCGCGGCCAATGTCAACAGAGCGAATTTGCGTGACAAACACCAACTCATTTTTTTGAATGGGGTAAGGTAAGCGCCAATTGAAACCAGCACCAACCGTGGACTTGTATTTGCCAAATTGAGTAATCACGGCTTGCTGTCCCTCTTGGACAATGAAGAAGCCTGTACCCAACCAGATCAGGAGCAAAGCACCCAATATGGCACCAATGCCTAAATTGCGAAACACGGGAGGCAATCCATTGAAGGGAGAGCCATTGGGCTGGCCTTTGTTGGGTGGGCCGCCATTTTTACCACCCAAGAACTGCGAGAGCTTGCGACTGAGGTCACGCCACAACTCATCCAAATCTGGAGGACCAGAAGATTGACCCGGTCGGTTGGACGAGTTGCCTGGATTTGAAGGTTGCGGATTTGGAGGCTGCTGTTGGGAACCATTGGCGCCTGGTGGATTGCCAGGCGGATTGGTGCCGTCTTGACCTTCAGAAGCAGGTTTGTCGTCGCCTCGGCCCCAGCGCTGATCGTTCAAATTGAACATGCCACGAAGGCGCTGCGGCAAGACTGACCAGCTAAATGCACGGTATTTGGAATTCATTCGCTTTTCTACGTTTTTATATGACTGCTCTCATTGTGCACAATCAGAGCGACAATTATGAAAAATCATCTTCATTTTCCCCGAAATTATCAAGGTCAAAGCGCGGGTCAGATTCACTTTCGGGGTTTGAAACTGTTCGAAGCACTTCTTCTGTCAGCATTTGACGCAACATTGGCACGCCTTGTCCAGATTGGGCACTGACAAATAGGCGCTTCAATGGAACGCCATCGACTTCGTACAGGTCGAACATTTCAAGCGGTTGACGCTCGGGCGGGATCATGTCTATTTTGTTAAAAATTAGCCATTGCGGCACATCTTTGGCCCCAATTTCCCGAAGCACCCTTTTGACCTCGTTCATTTGCTCTGGAAAGTTTGAGTTGGAAGCATCTACCACATGCAGCAACAAGTCTGCGTCGGCAGCCTCTTGCAAGGTGGCCTGAAAGGCATCAATCAAGCCATGCGGCAAATCTCGAATAAATCCAACGGTATCGGAAACCGAAGCGCTGCGTCTAGCCTCCCCCAAATACAGTTGGCGTGTGGTGGTGTCTAAGGTGGCAAACAACTGATCGGCTGCATAGGCACGCGCTTTGACCAAGGTATTGAACAACGTAGATTTGCCGGCATTGGTGTAACCCACCAAGGAAACATTGAAAGAGTTGCGGCGATCGCGCTGTCTTCTTTGGGTAGAACGTTGCTTTTTAACTTTAGACAAGCGATCCTTGGTGCGCTTGATGGCGTCATTGATCATGCGACGGTCAAGTTCAATTTGAGTTTCTCCAGGGCCACCTCGGGTACCAATGCCGCCTCGCTGACGTTCAAGGTGTGACCATCGGCGAACCAAACGGGTACTCAGGTATTGGAGGCGCGCCAACTCAACTTGCAATTTGCCATCATGACTGCGCGCTCGTTTTCCGAAAATTTCAAGAATGAGCAAAGTGCGATCGTTGACGGGCAGGCCCAAATGGCGTTCAAGATTTCGCTGCTGAGCGGGGCTTAAAGACTGATCAAACAGAACCTCTTTGGCGCCCATTTGTTCTGCCTTGAATTTAATTTCATCGGCTTTGCCAGAACCCACAAAAAGAGCCGCGTCGGGAGCCTTGCGTTTGCAAGTCATTTTGGCCACAGGCTTGAGGCCCGCCGTTAAGGCCAATTGACTGAGCTCATCTAACTCTGCGTCAAAATGTGGCAAGCCAAAATCAACACCCACCAACAAGGCGGGCGTTGTGTCAACCGAATCGCTGTTCAAAACAGCGGATTAAGCAGTGGGCTCGTCGACGGCTTCGTCTGAACCTGAAAGGTTGACTGCTCGGCCGGGGACAATGGTGGAAATGGCGTGTTTGTAAACCATTTGAGTGACCGTGTTACGAAGCAAAACCACGTACTGGTCGAATGACTCAATTTGGCCTTGGAGTTTGATGCCGTTGACCAAGTAAATGGACACTGGCACATGCTCACGACGCAATGCGTTGAGGAAGGGATCTTGCAAAAGTTGCCCTTTGTTGTTCACGATATTCTCCGTGTTTTGAATTAATTTAAGGGTTTCACCTTAACACATCAAAATAGGCATTTTGTGCAAGCCCCTTTTAAAAACCTTACAAATTACCCCGCCTCTTTGTCAGCAAAGGGGTTTTGAGACGTTTTCATTTCAATGCGCAACGGCGTACCCGACAAATCAAAGGCTTTGCGAAATCGACCTTCTAAATAACGTTTGTAGGTTTCAGTGACGTGTTCTAAAGAATTGCCATGAATCACAATGACCGGAGGGTTCATACCGCCTTGGTGGGCATAACGCAATTTAGGACGGAACATGCCGCCGCGTTGCGGACTTTGAAACTGAACCGACTCAAGCAACAAGCGCGTTAAAACGGGGGTGGTCATTTTGACCATGGCCGATTTGTGGGCCTGCGTGATGGATTTCCAAACAGGTCCCAGTCCTTGGCGTTTTTTAGCTGAAATGGTGTGCAAGTTGGCAAACTTCAAAAATGGTAGTCGACTTTCTATCGATCGGTTCACCAATTCGCGTTGGTACGAATCAACGGCATCCCACTTGTTGACGGCCAACACCACAGCACGGCCACTGTCCAAAATAAAGCCAGCAATGTGGGCGTCTTGCTCTGTGACGCCCTGAGTGGCATCCAACAACAACAAAACGACATTGGCCGATTCAATGGCTTGCAAGGTTTTAACCACCGAGAATTTTTCAATGGCTTCAAAAACTTTGCCCTTGCGGCGCAAACCCGCCGTGTCGATGAGTTCGAACTTTTGTCCGTCCCGCTCAAAGGGAACCGTGATGGCGTCGCGGGTCGTACCCGGCATGTCAAAGGCAACCAAGCGCTCTTCACCCAGCCAAGTATTGATGAGGGTTGATTTGCCCACATTGGGGCGCCCTGCCACCGCCAACCGGACCACACCAGGGTCTGGTTCAGCTTCAGCATCTTCTTGAGGCAACAGCAGCGGGTCTAGGGCCAGCTCGACCAAGCTTCGGGTGCCTTGACCATGCGCTGCCGAAACGGGAATGACATCGCCTAGTCCCAATTCGTAAAACTCGCTGATTTGAACGCCCTCACGCATGCCCTCGGCCTTGTTGGCAACCAACAAGCAAGGCTTGCCAATGCGCCGCAAGTACTTGGCAATGTCATGATCTTGCGCAGAAACGCCTGCACGGGCATCAACCACAAAGACAACCACATCGGCCTCAGCGACTGCTTGCTGAGTTTGTTTGGCCATTTCTTTGTAGATGCCGTCATGGGCATCAGGCTCAAAGCCACCCGTATCGATGACAATGTATTCATAACGGCCTTGCCGTCCTTGCCCATAGTGGCGATCGCGCGTGAGACCCGCAAAGTCAGCGACGATGGCATCGCGACTTTTGGTGAGTCGATTGAATAAAGTGGACTTCCCCACATTGGGGCGTCCGACCAAGGCCAGAACGGGTTTCAAATCTATCTTTCAGCTGGGTGTTAGTCGGCTCTGAGGGCTTGCACCAAGCCACTCTGAGTCACGATCACCCAATTTTTACCAACACGCACAGGTGTCATTGCAATGCCAGATGCATCGACTTGAAGACGGCCAATGGTTTGGCCATTGCTGACATCGATCCAATGGGCCATGCCCAAACTGTCGCCTACAAGCAATTGTCCGGCAGCCCAATGTGGCGCAGTGAGCCCTCTAAAACGAAACGCTTCTGATTGCCAAGCAACCTGACCTGTGCTGCGTTGCCAGGCCACCAGTTTACCGTCGGACTCAGCGCCGAAGAGCAGTGAGTCGGAACCACCTAAGCCGACATGTCCTTGCGCAGCACGCGTCCATAAGTTGCTGCCCTTGAGGGCATCGACGCAGGTGACAGATGTTTGAAATGCTCTGGCGCAAATGACATTGTTAACACGCGATACACCCGCAACCAAGTCAACCAAACGCTCGACTTCGTTGGTGCCACGCGATGCGCCAATGCTAAGTTCGGACATCGCAACGCCGTTGGCAGGATTCATGGCTACCAAGCGACCAGAAAGACCGACCATCAGCCTGTCTTGGAAAGAAGTCAGGATACCGGCTTGCCTCAAAACCAAGGGGTCGCCAGCGCGTTGTTGACTCCACAAGCTTTGACCAGAAGCCCCATCGAAGGCCATCACAGTTCGATCAGCCGTCAGAACAAAGACACGTCCGCCGGCAACCAAAGGCGAAGTAAAAGCAGATGCTGGCAACTTAACCCGCCAAATAATTTTGGCATTTGAAATCGCAATTAATTCGTTGGCTTGAGAAATAACGGCAAAGCGCTCACCGTCGCCCCCAATGCCTGCGGCAACAGGTGTGTTCAGGGCAAGACGCCATGATTCGGCACCCGTTTCGGCATCTAACAAAACAACAAGACCACTGCCCGTGACCAAGGCCAAACGACCCTCTGTGACGTTGTGGCTTAAAGGTGCATTGGAATTTGGGCTGATAGGGCCAATTTGAAGTGACCAGACTTTGCTGATGCTCAATTGGGATTTGAAGTCAGTCAAGGCTGTGGGGCTGGGTTTATCGGGGGTGCTTGAACAAGCGACCAAACCCATTAGCAAAACACCAACCGTTGCCAAGGAGAGCCTGGTCATGCTTTTCGCCCTCATCCCAACAGAGAAGGACTGAAATTTCATTTCGAAGCACCTTTTGCAGCTTCAGGGTCTTGGCCCAGGGCGTTTAACTTGGCTACAACCAAACGACGGTATTCAGCATTTTCTTCCAACTGACGCCATGCATCGCTGTAGGCCTTGATGGCTTCTTGCGATTTGTTTTGAGCCGCAAAAATATCGCCTTGAACGTCAGAGGCCAATCCGGCAAATGCAGGATAGAAAGGTTTGGACAGCGTTTTCAAAGCCTCATCAAAGGCTTTTTGTTGTGCTTGTAAGTTGGCCAAGCGCAAACGGGCCAATTGCGCACTGCCTTGATCGGATGCACTTTCGCTGGCCCACTGCAGGGCTGCTTTTGCTGCATCCGGTTTGTCTGTCATTTGAAAAGATTTGGCAGCCAGCAAGGCGGATTGGGCTGCGAAGGTGGTGCTTGGGAAGCGTTCCTTCATATCGGTCCAAGCACGCTCAAGCTTGACCATGTCACCAGAAACCACTGACTTTTCAAGCTCATCAAAGAGTGCCGATGCCTTGCCAGACTGCTGGCCTTGCCAATATTGATAGCCATTCCAACCAGCGTAAGAGCCCATCACGACAATCAACAGCCAGGTGATGGCATTGCCGTATTTTTTCCAAAAGTGCTTGAGTTCATCAAGTTGCTCTTGTTCTTCTAGATCGAGATGTGATGCCATATTCAACTTTAATTTAAGTGGTGGATTGTAGGCTGTGAGCCCAGACATCCAACTTTTCAAGAGATTCTGTCCTTTGAGCCCCGCCCCCATCACGCAAAGACTTGACTGAAACGGTGTTTTGAGCGAGCTCATCTGTACCAAAAATGAGGGCATAAGCCGCGCCACTGCTGTCGGCTTTTTTGAATTGAGTTTTCATGCTGCCAACGCCCTCGCCTGAGCCTGCGTGCATTTGAACATTGACACCCAAGGCGCGAAGCTGCCTGAGGTGTTTCAAAACCAAGGGCAAACTGTTGGTATCTGGCACGATGGCATAGGCGTGGGGCGTGGCTTCGGGCAATGGCACACCCTGCTCTTCTAGCAAGGCCAAAACACGCTCAAGTCCTAGGGCCCAACCCACAGCAGGCGCGGGCTTGCCACCCACTTGCTCAATCAGGTAGTCATAACGACCGCCGCCACACACGGTGCCTTGAGAACCCAACTGATCGGTGATGAACTCGAACACAGTGAGGTTGTAGTAGTCCATTCCGCGAACCAAGCGAGGGTTTAACGAATACTGAACACCATTGGCATCGAGAATTTGACGCAAAGCATTGAAATGAACAAGCGAAGCTTCACCTAAAAAATTCATCAGTTGAGGGGCTGACTCAACCACTTCTTTCATGGCGGGATTTTTGGTATCCAAAATTCGCAGCGGGTTGGTGTACAGACGGCGCTTAGCGTCCTCATCTAATACATCTTGGTGTTTTTCAAAGTGCGTGATCAAGGCCGCGCGATGTGCCAAGCGCTCTGGTGGTTGACCCAAACTATTGAGCTCTAGGCGCACGTTTTTGAGGCCAATGGCTTGCCATAAATCATGGGCCAACAAAATAACTTCTGCATCAATTTCGGGGCCCTGAAAACCCAAGACCTCAGCGCCAATTTGATGGAATTGTCGGTAGCGTCCACGTTGAGGGCGCTCGTGTCTGAACATCGGACCCATGTAATACAAACGCTTGCCGCCCTCGTAAAGCATGTTGTGCTCAACCACTGCGCGCACAACACCTGCCGTGCTTTCAGGACGCAGCGTTAGGGCTTCACCATTTAACCGATCTTCGAAGGAATACATTTCCTTCTCAACTATGTCAGTCACTTCGCCAAGGCCGCGAACAAAGAGTGCGGTGGGTTCGACGATGGGTGTTCGAATATTTCGATAGGCATAACGCGCCATCAAATTTCTCACAATGCCTTCGAGCCATTCCCATTTGGCGGACTCTCCGGGCAATACATCGTTCATGCCTTTGACAGCAGTCAGTTTTTTAAACGCGCTCACTTTGGAAGGAAATTCCTTGGATTGAATGTCGGACATAAAAATTCAAATGACAGCGCTGGAGCTGCCGCCAAAGCGGTTGTCGATGTATTGCTCGACCAGAGTTTGAAACTCTTTGGCAATGTTGTCGCCACGCAAGGTGAGTTTTTTTTCACCATCAATGAACACCGGTGCAGCAGGGGCTTCGCCAGTGCCAGGCAAACTGATGCCGATGTCGGCATGTTTGCTTTCGCCAGGTCCATTGACGATGCAACCCATGACGGCCAACTTCAAGTGCTCGACACCTGGATAACGGCTGCGCCAAACAGGCATTTGAGCGCGCAAGAAATCGTCAATTTGTTTGGCCAGTTCTTGGAAGGTGCTGCTGGTGGTGCGGCCACAGCCTGGGCATGCAGTGACACTGGGTACAAAGATTCGCAAACCCAAAGATTGCAAAATTTCTGAAGCAATGACCACCTCTTGGGTGCGCGCCTCGCCGGGCTGTGGCGTGAGTGAGACTCGAATGGTGTCTCCGATACCTTCTTGAAGCAAGATGGCCAGAGCAGTGCTTGAGGCAACGGTTCCCTTGGTCCCCATGCCTGCTTCGGTGAGCCCCAAATGCAAAGGGTAATCAGTGCGTCGGCCAAGTTCGCGGTAGACGGCAATCAGGTCTTGGACGCCAGAGACCTTGCACGACAACATGATTTGTGCCCGAGCCATGCCCATCTCGTGCGCCTTGTCGGCCGAAGTGATGGCCGACGTAATGAGCGCCTCGTACATCACTTGCCTAGATTCCCAAGGCACTTTTCTTTGACTGTTTTGATCCATCAATTCAGCCAACAACTCTTGATCTAAGCTTCCCCAGTTGACACCAATGCGAACAGGTTTGTTCCACCGCATGGCAGCTTCAATCATTTGTCCAAATTGCAGATCGTGCTTGTCACCTTTTCCAACATTGCCGGGATTGATTCGGTATTTGGAAAGCGCTTCGGCACAAGCAGGATGGTCGCTTAACAATCGGTGTCCGTTGTAATGAAAGTCACCAATCAGGGGGACATCAATGCCCATTTTGTCGAGCTGATCTCGGATGTGGGGTACAGCCTCTGCAGCCTCGGGCGTGTTGACTGTGATCCTCACCAATTCAGAACCTGCTAAGGCCAATTCTTTGACCTGAATGGCTGTTCCAATGACGTCCACGGTATCGGTGTTGGTCATAGACTGAACACGAACGGGCGCTTGCCCCCCCACCGTGACAATGCGTTGCCCCCACACCACTTGAGCTTGAAGGCTGTGCCTTTGAAGGGGAACTGCCGCAGGAATGGCCTCGGCCATGGTCTTAGGAATGACTGTAGGTTGCATCATTTTTTGACCTCTGAAGTTGGAGGATTTGAGTCGTTGGGGGAGTTGCGGCGGTTGGCTTCAGGCGTAGAACTGTCAAACACCATGGCCTTTGGGAGGTCGGCTTGCGCTGCATCAGGGGCTGCTTGTTCTTGAACCGGAGGCATGGTGGGGACCACTTCTAAAACCTCAGGTTTTGTATTTTGATTGAAAACAATGCGTTGTAAATCGGCGGAGTAAGCCCAAGCCAAAATGCAAATGACCGCAAACAAGATCCAAAGCTTGCGTCCCTTTGGATCAGTGCCGCTAGGTTGATCCATTCGATGCAGTCTGCTGGAAGACCTGTTGTCAGATTCAATGAGCTGCAAGGGTTTTAAACCATTGGTCATTTGAGGCATCAGTGCCAAAACAGGTTCGGAATCAATTTTCAAAAAACGACAAACTTTGGCAGCCAATGCACGTGCAAAAACCGGCTCAGGCAAGTGCTGAAATTGATCTGCCTCAAGGGCTTCCAATTGTTTAATACTGACTTTGAGGTTCACTGACAACACCGCCAAATGCAAGCCAGCTTTTTCTCGTGCAGACCGCATGATGCCGCCGGGTGAACGGGGCATCGAAGCCTGATCAAGGGTTTCAGTCATGAGATGCGCTTTCCTGGTAAGCGCGCCACTGCGCTGAATTTGAAAAATGAAGTCCTAACATCTTGCCCCAATGGTTCTTTTTAACTGCTTGATTCTGACGCTCTGCAAGCTGCAAAGCAAACCACACCGATTGTGCACTCACAGAGGGAGAATCATTCAAATATTGAAGAATTTTCTCAGCTTCTATGTACTTTCCCAACTGAATTTTGAGCTCTACCAGTTCAAGTGGCTCAGAAATCAAGCCTGGCTGCTGTGCGAAGGCCTCTGACAACCTTTCGTTGGCGGCCTCAAATTGCTTATTTCGCCTGAGACATTGACCCCAAATCCAGTTCGTCTTGACCTGCAACGGGCCCATGGAAAGGCCCAAAGCTCGCTTGAATTTTTCAAATGCCGCTTCAAAATGGTCATTTTGGCAATCAAATATTCCCCATTGAAGGGCAACTTGAGGATCTTGCGGTGCTGCAGCCATGGCTTGTTGAAAGTATTTTTGAGACAAATCCGCCTTGTTTTGTTGTTGGAAAAGAAGGGCTTTGAGCACCAACGCAGGTGCATGCTGGGGCGTCAAAATCAATGCGTGATCGACCTCCTCCAATGCAAAGACAAACATGCCTGCTTGAAAATAGGCAGACGCCAAGGCGGTTCTGGCCTGAGCACGCGTTAAGGCCTGAGACGACTCGGAGGCGTTGGGAAACCATGCGCCGGCCAGCGGCAAATGAAAGCTGATTGAAACAAAAAGTAAGCCCATCAGAAGCCTTGCCCCCAAATGAGGGGCAAAAGCAACGGGTCTTGGCATCAGACTTGAGTCGTTTGGGTGGTGGGAGCGTCGTGCCACTGAATGGGCACTGCACGTTGTTGTGCAATTCGATCGGCAACGCCCGTTCGATCTTTAACGTCACCCGCCAGTTGTCCGCAGGCAGCATCAATGTCATCTCCCCGGGTTTTACGGACAGTGGTCACAAACCCAGCGTCTAAAAGGACCGCTGCGAATTGTTGAACTGTTGCATCATCGGACCTCAACAAGCCAGACTCTTTGAATGGGTTGAAAGGTATGAGATTGAATTTGCAACGGAGCCCTTGGCTGGCATGGCGTCGAATGAGTTGGACCAACTCTTTGGCATGCGTCACTTGGTCGTTCACCCCTTGAAGCATGCAATATTCGAAGGTGATGAAATCGCGGGGTGCTTTTTCTAAATAGCGCGTGCATTCAGACAGCAATTCATCCAAGGGGTACTTTCGATTCAAAGGCACTAAGTTGTCGCGCAATGCATCGGTGGGGGCATGTAAAGAAACCGCCAATGCGACTGGGCAATCGGCTGATAAACGGGTCATCATGGGCACCACACCCGACGTAGAAACTGTCACCCGTCGACGCGACAGACCATAGCCGTGATCGTCTAGCATGGCTTTTAAAGAAGGAACCAAAGCGCTGTAATTTTGCAGCGGCTCTCCCATGCCCATCATGACCACATTGGAGATCACGCGGTCAGTCTGATTCAAATGACGGCGTAAAAAATGCTCGGCAAACCAGAGCTGAGACAAAATTTCGGCAGTCGTTAAGTTGCGACTGAAGCCTTGGTGCCCCGTAGAGCAAAAGCGACATCCCACAGCGCAACCGGCTTGGGATGAAACGCACAAAGTACCGCGATCGTCTTCAGGAATAAAGACGGCTTCAACCGCATCGCCTGCGCCAACATCGAACAACCATTTGATCGTGCCATCTTTTGAGAATTGTTGGGACAGGATTGGCAAAGCCGCAACGTGGGCATGAACTTTTAATTTCTCGCGCAATGATTTGGCAAGGTCTGACATGTCGTCAAAGTTGGACATGCCGCGCTGATGAATCCAGCGAAAAAGCTGGGTGGCGCGAAAACGTTTTTCGCCCAAACCCTCACAAAAAACGGCCAAACCTTCAAGGTCGAAATCAAGAAGGTTGGCCGTCATGGCGGATGAAAGAAAGTTCTTGTCCGCGAGCTAATTGCAAAAGCGAATTAATTAGCAGGGATTAACGTGAATAAACGTTCATGCCAGCGAAAAAGAAGCTGATTTCAGCAGCTGCTGTTTCTGCAGCGTCAGAACCGTGAACCGCATTGGCGTCAATGCTTTCTGCAAAGTCGGCGCGAATGGTGCCGGGCGCTGCTTTCTTTGGATCGGTTGCGCCCATCAAATCGCGGTTTTTCAAAATAGCGCCTTCGCCTTCAAGGGCTTGGATCATGACGGGGCCAGAAATCATGAAGTCAACCAGGTCTTTGAAGAAAGGACGCTCTTTGTGAACAGCGTAAAAAGCCTCTGCTTCGCCGCGTGAAAGGTGCGCCAACTTGGCGGCAACCACTTTGAGGCCAGCCGCTTCAAAACGAGCGTAGATTTGACCGATGACGTTTTTTGCAACAGCGTCAGGTTTGATGATGGAAAGAGTGCGTTCGATAGCCATGGAGAAATTCCTAAGTATTTTTTATAAAAGCCCACTATTTTAACCCGAGTTAAGGGTTTCCCCATGGTGCAAAAGGAATTGCAAGCCCTTGAAAGGCCTAAGCCAATTGAGCCAATTTAGCGACTTCTGCCGCCATTTCGGCGGGGACCGCCCGATTTACCGCCAGGACCTTGCTCTTTGCGCTGTCGACTGAAACTGTCGGCCCCAATGTAGCCCACAGAGGTTTTCATGGGGTCGGGCTGACTGCTGGCAGCTTTGTCGGTGCGCTGTCGAGAAGGGCCAGGTCCTGCTTTTTTGGCGCCAAAGGCCCTGTTTCTGGGATTGCGGGGATTTTGATTTCTAGGATCTTGCGTTCTCTGTACGCCAACACTTCCGGGCTCATCACGGTTTTCAGCAACTTCGGCTTTGTTCGCCGCATGCGTGAGGGCTCGTATGTCGGCTTCGTCCAATTCCATGTAAGTACTGCGGCGCAAACCATGCGGCAACACCATGGCGCCGTAGCGAATGCGAATGAGGCGGCTAACCGCATGGCCCACAGCTTCCATCATGCGGCGCACTTCGCGATTGCGGCCCTCTGAAATGGTCACGCGGTACCAACAGTTTGCGCCCTCGCCACCGCCATTTTCTATCGAACCAAATTGGGCCATGCCATCTTCAAGCATGACGCCGTCCAATAACTTCTGCTTTTCTTCATTGCTCAGCGCGCCCAAAACGCGAACCGCGTATTCACGCTCTAACCCAAATCGAGGGTGCATCAATCGATTGGCCAATTCGCCTGAACTGGTAAACAGCAACAGGCCCTCAGTGTTGAGATCTAAGCGGCCAACAGACTGCCATTTGCCATGTTGTAAACGGGGTAATTTGCGAAAAACAGTGGGCCTGTTTTTAGGATCATCATGGCTGACAATTTCGCCTGCAGGCTTGTGATAGGCAATGACGCGTGGTGGTGGCGGGTCGATTCGAATTCGAAGAGGCTTCCCGTTGACCTTGACTTGATCTCCATACTGAATTCGTTGGCCAATGTGGGCTGGCTCGTTATTGACCGATATACGCCCTTCCAAAATGAGCTGCTCCATTTCCAAACGGGAGCCTAAGCCCGCTTGCGCTAAGACTTTGTGAAGCTTGGGAGATTCGGCTTGGGGTGGCAAAACGCGCTTGGTTAGAAGTGGCGAAATGGTGCCTTCAGCTTCTTGGTCAAACTCTCCAGAAAGGACGTCCTCGATGGCAATCGGCCGCAAGGGATCTTGAGACGGCGTCTCGGGTGTCTCAATCATGGTGCTGGCCTTTCGCCGCGTCTGGCATTTCTTGCGCAATGTTTGTCAGGTCTTCGGCCACTGTCGTTTCAGTTGCTTCGATGGCATCCTCTAGAGAAAGTGAAGTCTGCGATGCATCCGCTTCAGGGGGATTCAAGCTGGCTAGAACGTCGACTTGGCCCTCTACACTGCTCAGTAAAGGCAGTTGGTCAAGGGAAGACAAACCCAAATCATCGAGGAAGTGGCGGGTGGTGGCATACAAACCAGGACGGCCGACAGACTCGCGATGTCCAATCACCTCAACCCAGCCCCTGTCTTCCAACTGTTTGATGATTTGCGTGTTGATGGTGACACCTCGAATGTCTTCCATATCGCCGCGTGTGACGGGTTGCCGATACGCAATGATGGCCAAAGTTTCCATGACAGCACGGGTGTACTTGGGGGGCTTTTCTGGGTTCAACTTGTCCAAATAGATCCGCAGTTCAGGGCGGCTTTGAAACCGCCAACCTGTGGCAACAGAGACCAGCTCCAGGCCGCGCTCGGCCCAATCTAATTGCAACTCTTCTAGGAGTGCCTTAAGTGTGTCAGCGCCTAAAGCGTCATCGAACAACACACGCATGTCACGCACAGTGACGGGCTGAGTTGAACAAAGTAACGCTGTTTCAAGGACACGCTTGGCTTGCGCCGTGTTCATGGTGTCAATCTTCCGGGATAAATGCGCTTGAAGCGCGAATCAAGGTGCACGCACCGACTTAAAACATCAAGTTGGCGGGGGATGGGACCCACCTGCGCACCCCATTAAGGGAATTTAGGCCAATCTTTCGATCGGACAAGCCTGAGATTCAGGATTTTTCATTGTAACTGAGGGACCAAGCTTGAAGCAAACTCTGAATATCTGCTGGCAGTGGCGATTGAAATGCTAAGGGCTGGCCCGATACGGGGTGGTCAAATGACAACAGGTCGGCATGCAAGGCCTGCCTTGGCATGAGGGGGTGCAAAAAGCCCCCATAAGTTGAATCCCCCACCAAAGGTAATTTAAGGGCGGCCATGTGAACTCGAATTTGATGCGTTCGCCCCGTCTCTAAAATGCAACGCACAAGGCTGCCTTGCTCACTTTGTGACATGACACGAAAGTGAGTTTTGGCCGTTTTTCCAGAATTTTTGGCTAAATCAACCACTGCCATCCGCAAGCGATTGGCAGGGTCTCGGCCGATGGGCAATTCAACTGTCTTTTGCGTATTACCCGTCCAAGCTTGATCACTCATGGCGACGTACTGTCGCTTGATTTCTCGGGCTGCCATTTTTTGCACCAAAGCATCCATGGCGAGGCGCGTTCTGGCAACCACCATCAAGCCACTGGTTTCTTTGTCTAAGCGATGAACGATGCCGGCTCTGGGCAATTCCATGAGGGCTGGATCTAAACCCAAAAGACCATTCATCAAGGTACCCGACCAATTTCCTGGTGCGGGGTGGACAACCAAGCCAGCAGGTTTATCGATCACCCTCAGATCGGCGTCTTCGTAGACCACATCCAGAGCCATAGCTTCTGGCTTGAAGGCTTGAGATTGAGGCGTGGCACGCAACTCAATTTGCCATCGCTCACCGGCTTTGACCTTGAAAGCAGACTTCAGCTGCGCCAAGCCTGCGCGGGTCACGGCGCCGTCTTCCAACAACTGCTGTAAATAACTTCTTGAAAACTCGGGTACGCCGGCCACCAGCATCCGATCCAAGCGTTGGCCATGTAACTCCGCGGGTACAAGCAGTTCACGGACCTCTGAGACCTTGGCCGTAACAGCTAAATCCAAAGAAGTTTCATCTTGAAACTCATCAACGTCGTCTAACTCTGGGGGGCTCGATATAATCAATTTGGTTTATTTCCAAGGTTGCCAGATGTTGAACATCAGATTATCGGTGCTTGCGCTAACGCTTGTCGGTTTGACCGTCACTGTTTTGTCAGGTTGCTCTAGCACTTCGGCAGATCCTACAGCAGCTTGGGCGCCCGAAAAAATTTACAGAGAAGCACGCGATGAATCAAATGCGGGTGCTTGGGACCGGGCGGCCATGCTGTTCGAAAAGCTCGAAGGTCGGGCGGCTGGTACGCCCTTGGCGCAACAGGCCCAAATCGAAAAAGCCTATGCGCAATATCGAGCCTCAGAAAAAATTCAAGCCATTGCCACCCTTGACCGCTTCCTTAAACTTCATCCCGCCAGCCCCGCTGTGGATTACGCACTTTACTTAAAAGGCCTGGTCAATTTCAACGACAACTTAGGCTTGTTCTCATTCATTACGCGGCAAGACTTGGCGGAGCGCGATCAAAAAGCTGCCAAAGACTCTTTTGAATCATTCAACGAGTTGATCACTCGGTTTCCAGACTCCAAATACTCGCCAGATGCGCGCCAACGCATGACTTACATTGTCAACACTTTGGCAACTTACGAAGTTCACGTGGCGCGTTTTTATTACAGCAAAGGCGCCTATGTGGCTGCTGTCAATCGCGCTCAATTGGCCATCACTGACTACCCTGGGGTGCCGGCCGCCAAAGAAGCTCTGGAAATTCTGGCCAAGTCCTATGGTGCATTGGGCATGGAGGAATTAAGGGCAGATGCGCTTCGCGTTTTAGAGACGAACTTTCCCAAAATCCTGACAACACCCAACAGCAAACCTACTGCGTGGTGGAAGTTTTGGTAAGCCTGCCAAAGGCCTCTTCGAATTCAACTTCAGTGTGAAGTCTGCGCATCGGCGGCAAACAGGCCAACAAACGCCGTCCGTAGGCCATGCCAGTGAGGCGTGGATCGCAAACAACCAACACACCTTGATCGGTTTCACTGCGTATCAGGCGTCCTGCGCCCTGCTTCAGGGCCACTGCGGCTTCTGGCACACTGTAGTCTGAGAACGAACTCTTGCCCGATAACTCCAATCGTTGCGAGCGCGCTTCTACCAAGGGATCGTTTGGCGGAGGAAAAGGCAACTTGTCGATGACGACCAGTTGAAGCGCATCTCCGGGAACATCAAAGCCCTCCCAAAAAGAAGCAGAAGCCACCAACACACATCCTAGACCGCCTTCGCTAGAGCCCTCTCGAAAACGCTCCATGAGTCTGCGCTTGGGGCCTTGTCCTTGAACCAAAACTTCTAACTCACCGCTTTGACCCAAAGCAGCAGTCAAGGCCTCACCAATGTTGCGCATGGCATTCAATGTGGTGGTCAAGACCAAGGTTCTACCGCCTAATTTGCGAGCGTGTTTTTCAACCCAAGTCGACACCGTGCGCGTATGAGCCATGTCGTTGGGTTTGGGCATGCCAGGTGGCACATAGATGGCGGCCATGTTGGCATAGTCGAAGGGACTGGCAACCCTGAGCTTGCGCGCCTCGCTTAAACCACAAGGCTCAGTGAACCAGCGCATTTGATCATCTTCACCAAGCGTTGCAGATGTGAAAATCCAGGTTTTTTGTAATCCAGTCTTTGGCTCTTGAGGTGTCAAATCTTGCAACATGTGTGTGTGCACGGCATTGGAAATATCGAGGGGCGACTCTACCAAACGCATTTGTGCACCCACCTCAGCCCAACGCACCGACCCTTGCGCGCAGGGTTCTTGAAAGTCTTGAATCAAACGCAATTGCAAAGATACCCGCTCGTACAAGCGCACAAAGTCAGGCGCCATTTCACTCACAGTGTCTAGCGCTGCTTGAGCCCCTTGAAGTGCTACTTGCAATTGCGCCATGGCCAACAACCATTCGGAAGTTTCAATGCCATCTGGAACGGGGTCAATCCAACGCAGGCGTGAACCCGATTTGGCATGTTGGGCAGTCAGTCGCAAATCACGGGTTGATTTTTCCAAAACACTGCAGATCAAAGTCCAATCAACCAAGCCTCTGGCCATTTGCACGCCTGCACCCAAGATGTCTCGCGTGAGTTCTAAGAGTTGGCTGGTACTCAGATGCCGACCTAAAAAATGAATGCCAATTTCATTCAACTGATGCGCTTCGTCAAACACAACAGTTTGCACCGAAGGCAGCAGTTCAGCCATGCCCGTTTCGCGAACATTGAGGTCTGCAAAAAACAAATGGTGGTTGATGACAACAACATCGGCAGACATGGCCTCTTTGCGTGCCAAATTGACATGGCACGATTTGAAGTTGGGACACGGAGAACCGAGGCAATTGTCACGCGTTGATGTGACCAAGGGAATGACGGGCGATCTGTCGTCCAAGCCAGACAACTCAGAGAGGTCGCCGGTGCGAGTGGATTGCGACCATGTTTCAATTTTACTCAAGGCATGCATGTAAATACGCAACGAAGCATCATGGCTCTGCCTGGCCTGTGATAAACGCAAAGTGCATAAATAACTACCGCGCCCCTTGAGCAAAGCCACACGGACAGGCAATTTCAAAGCATCGATGAGTTTGGGAATGTCCCTTGAGAACAATTGATCTTGAAGCGCCTTGGTAGCAGTCGACACCAAAGCGCGCTGACCGCTTAACAACACAGGCACAAGATAGGCATAGGTTTTACCCACACCTGTTCCGGCTTCTACCACCAATTCGCCGCCGCTTGAAATGGTTTCGGCAACAGCCATGGCCATGTCTGTTTGACCGGCACGTGATTTAAATTGGGGTGTTGCTTGCGCAATGACGCCATCTTCTGTGAAAGTGGCTGCGACTGCTTGAAGAAATGCGCTCAAGGCATTGCCTTATCTTTAGGCGTCTCTTGGGTTTTGTCCGAAATACGTTGCTGACGCTCTAACTCTTTAAGAACACGCTGGCGTGCATTCAAAGCAATTTCACGTTGATCCAAAGGCGACAAGGTCTGGTATTTTTGCTGCTTGGCTTTGAACAAACAATCGTTGACTGCAAATTGCTTCCAACACGCCTTAGAAGCTTCGTGAAAGTGATCCAAGATGACTTTTTTTTCCTCTGCCAACGCAATGCGCTGTTGTGCAATAGCTTCTGTTTCAGGCAATTGCATTGAGTTGGCAGATTGCGCCATTGCAATCGCGCAGGTCCAACCCAGGATAAGAAAAAGAACAGCTTTGTTGCAAGAAAACATGCTTGAATTAGGTGATTTGAGTGTCCACGGTGCGATGCTCTAGAGCCAAGAATTCTGACGACTGCATTTCGTGCAGACGGGAGATGGTTCTGGGAAACTCATGCGCAAGGGGACCTTTCGTGTAAAGCGCCTCGGGCTGAACCTCGGCCGATAGAATCAATTTAACACGCCTGTCGTACAGAACGTCGATGAGCCAAGTAAAACGCCTTGCTTCTGATGCCATACTAAGTGGCATCATGGGCACATTGCTAAGGAGCACCGTATGAAACTGAGTCGCAATTTCCAAATAATCATTTTGTGAGCGCGGCCCACCACACAGCGTTCTAAAGTCAAACCACACCACGCCCCCTGCCCGCCTTCTTGAAACAATTTCTCTGGCTTCAATGTGCAAAACAGGATCTTCATCTTGGCTGCTGACAAGCTTGTTGAAAGCATCGGTCATGGCGTTGTCGGCCTCGTCACCCGAGGGGCAATGGTAGAGCTTGACCATTTCTAAGGTGCGGCGGCGATAGTCTGTGCCGTTGTCGACATTCAACACCTCCATGCGCTGATTGAGCAGCGCAATGGCGGGTAGCAAGCGGTCACGGTGCAAACCATCTGGGTACAAGTTGTCGGGCTTGAAGTTGGAAGTGGTGACAAAACTCACGCCATTTTCAAACAATGACACCAACAGGCGGTGCAAAATCATGGCATCGGTAATGTCGGCCACATGAAACTCGTCAAAGCAAATGAGTTGATAGCGCTTGGCCATCCGTTTGCCCAACTCTTGCAGTGGATTAACCGTGCCTTGCATTAAAGCCATCTCACGGTGCACTTCGCGCATGAACTCATGGAAGTGCAAACGTGTTTTGTCCTTGACCGGCACAGCGTTGTAAAAACAGTCCATCAAGAAACTTTTGCCACGACCTACACCACCAAACATGTAAACACCGCGCGGCAACACCGGTTTCTTTTTCAAAAAACGAAAGGGGCTTTTGATGCTCTCTTGGTAAGCCGCCCATTCTTGTGCGCAGCGCTCTAGGGCCTCTACTGCTCTGAGCTGCGCAGGGTCAGCCTCATAGCCTCTGCTTAGAAGTTCTTGGTCGTAGGCTAATCTAACGGACATGGATCGTATGCTCTTGAAAAATACTGAGAACAAAGGTTCTTTGAAATGAGAAAACCCGGGACGGGCCCGGGCTTCATAGTTTAACGAGACTTCAAAAAACTTAGAAGTTCAAGGTCCGTTTGTCCACCGCCAAGGCAGCTTCTTTGGTGGCTTCGCTGAGCGACGGGTGTGCATGGCAGATACGGGCAATGTCTTCTGCGCTGGCGCGGAATTCCATGGCCACAACGGCTTCAGCAATGAGCTCGCTGGCCATGGGGCCCACGATGTGAACACCCAAAATTTCGTCAGTGGTGGCATCGGCCAAGAACTTCACCATGCCGGTGGTATCACCTAAGGCACGGGCACGCCCATTGGCCAAGAACGGGAAGGTGCCCGCTTTGTAAGCCACGCCATCAGCCTTAAGCTGCTGCTCAGTACGGCCCACCCAAGCAATCTCGGGGCTGGTGTAGATCACCCAAGGCACGGTGTTGAAATTCACATGACCGTGCTGGCCGGCAATGCGCTCGGCCACGGCAACGCCCTCTTCTTCGGCTTTGTGCGCCAACATGGGGCCACGCACCACGTCGCCCACAGCCCAAACGCCAGGCAGATTGGTTTTGCATTCAGCGTCGACCACAATGGCGCCGCGTTCGTCCAACTGCAAACCCACAGCTTCTGCGTTCAAGCCAATGGTATTTGGCACTCGGCCAATGGACACAATGAGTTTGTCAGCATCAATGCTTAGGGCTTCGCCCTTGGCATTGGTGTAGGCCACTTTGACGCCTTTTTTGCCATTTTGAATCTCGCCGACTTTGACACCGAGTTCAATTTTCAAACCTTGTTTGTCGAAAGCTTTTTTGGCTTCCTTGGCAATTTGCTCGTCTACAAGGCCCAAGAAAGTGGGCAAGCCTTCGAGGATGGTGACATCGGAGCCCAGACGGCGCCAGACAGATCCCATTTCCAATCCGATGACACCGGAGCCAATCAGCACCAGCTTTTTAGGCACAGCACCCACATTCAAAGCGCCGTCGTTGGACAACACATTGACTTCGTCAAAAGGTGTGCCGGGCAATGAACGTGCATTGGAGCCTGTGGCCACAATGATGTTCTTGCCAAACAATGTTTCATTGGCAGCACCTGTGACGGTGACTTCATAGCCACCTTCAACGGCTTTGCTAAATGCAGCGCGGCCATGAAAGAAAGACACTTTGTTCTTTTTGAACAAGTACAAAACGCCATCGTTGTTTTGCTTCACCACGTTGTCTTTACGGGCAATCATCTTGGCCACATCCATGCTGACACCTTTCATCTCGATGCCATGGTCGGCAAAGTGATGATTGGCTTGATCGAAGTGTTCAGAAGACTGCAACAAAGCTTTGGAAGGAATGCACCCGACGTTGGTGCAAGTGCCGCCAAGGGCTGGGCCGCCTGTTGCATTTTTCCATTCGTCGACACACGCTACTTGAAATCCTAGTTGCGCTGCGCGAATGGCGGCAATGTAACCACCTGGGCCGCCACCAATGACGACCACATCAAATTGTTTGCTCATGCTTTTTTCCTAAGGCTTAGATGTCAAACAACAAGCGTGATGGATCTTCTAACGCTTCTTTCATGGCCACCAAGCCCAAGACAGCTTCTCGGCCATCAATGATGCGGTGGTCGTAAGACATGGCGAAATAGTTCATGGGGCGAACCACCACTTGACCGTTCTCAACCATGGCGCGGTCTTTGGTAGCGTGCACACCCAAGATGGCAGACTGAGGTGGGTTGATGATGGGGGTCGACATCATGGAGCCGAAAGTACCGCCATTAGAGATGGAGAACGTACCGCCGGTCATGTCTTCAATGCCCAACTTGCCGTCTTTGGCTTTGGCGCCAAATTCAGCAATCTTTTTCTCGATATCGGCAAAGCTCATTTGGTCGGCATTGCGCAAAATAGGCACCACCAAACCACGGGGTGAGCCAACAGCAATACCGATGTCAAAGTAGCCGTGATAAACAATGTCGCTGCCATCAACGGATGCATTCAACACGGGGTACTTCTTCAAAGCGTGCACGGCTGCTTTCACGAAGAAGCTCATGAAGCCCAACTTGATGCCGTGCTCTTTTTCGAACTTGTCTTGGAAGCGCTTGCGCATGTCCATGACTGGGGCCATGTTGATTTCGTTGAAAGTGGTCAGAATGGCATTGGTCGCTTGCGATTGCAACAAACGCTCGGCCACCCGCGCACGCAGTCGAGTCATGGGCACGCGTTGTTCAGGACGCTCACCCAAATTCACTGCAGGTGCAGCCACTTGTGGCAAAGAACTTGTGGGGACACCCGTTGGAATAGAAACTTGCGGTGCAGGCTTGGCGCCACCGGCCACCGCTGACAACACATCGCCTTTGGTGACGCGTCCGTCTTTGCCTGAACCCGCTACAGAGCCAGCCGACAAGTTGTTGTCTGCCATGATCTTGGCAGCAGAAGGCATGGCCACACCCACCATGCTGTTGCTTTGTGCAGCGGGGGCTGCTGCGGTGCTAGCCGCAGGGGCTGGTGCCGCTGCTGCAGATGCTGATGCAGCCACTTTGCCATCGGTGTCAATGCGCGCAATCAGTTGCTCGGCAAGCACCGAAGCGCCGTCACCGACCAAGATTTCTGACAAAACACCAGCTGACGGTGCGGGCACTTCCAGCACCACTTTGTCAGTTTCAATTTCGATCAAGATTTCGTCGGCTGCAACACTGTCGCCAACTTTCTTTTTCCACTTCAACATGGTGGCTTCAGCCACCGACTCAGACAGCTGAGGAACTTTCACTTCTGCGATAGCCATTTCGTTTCTTTCTTAATTGGTTCAATATTTTTTGTGGCGTCTGTTATTTAGACAACACAAAACCTTTGATCTTGCCGAATGCGCCATCCACCAAAGCTTTTTGTTGCTCTTGGTGAAGGTGTGAATAACCCACAGCAGGCGACGCGGAAGCTGCTCGGCCGGAATATCCCAAACGCTGACCTTCGGTCATGTTTTCGTGGATGTAATGTTGCACAAAGAACCAAGCGCCTTGGTTTTGTGGCTCGTCTTGCGTCCAAATCAACTCGGTGGCGTTCGGGTACTTTTTCAATTCAGTTGCAAAAGCTTTGTGCGGGAAGGGATACAACTGCTCGGCACGCAAAATGGCCGTGTCGTCAGCATCCAACTCCTCGCGCTTTTTAACCAAGTCGTAGTAAACCTTGCCGGAACAAATCAAAATACGTTTGACTTTGTCTGCCTTGAGAGCTTTGTTTTCTGGGATGACCGTTTGGAAGCCACCTTTGGTGAACTCTGACAAAGGTGATGTAGCGTCTTTGTTGCGCAGCAAAGACTTCGGTGTGAAGATGATCAAGGGCTTGCGCAAATTGCGAACCATTTGACGACGCAACACGTGGAAGATTTGACTGGCCGTGGTGGGCTGGACAATTTGCATGTTGGTGTCAGCCGCCAACTGCATGAAACGCTCTAAGCGAGCTGAGCTGTGCTCTGGGCCTTGTCCTTCATAGCCGTGCGGCAACATGAGCGTCAGGCCGTTCACACGGCCCCACTTCACTTCGCCAGACGCAATGAACTGGTCAATCACCACTTGGGCGCCATTGGCAAAGTCGCCAAACTGAGCTTCCCAAATGACCAAGGTGTTGGGATCGTTGGAGGCGTAGCCATACTCAAAGCCAAGCACAGCCTCTTCAGACAAGATGGAGTCGATGACCACAAAAGGCGCTTGATTTTCAGTGACGTTTTGCAAAGGCACGTAAGTACCAATGTCCCACTTCTCACGGTTTTGATCGTGAATCACAGCGTGACGGTGCGTGAAGGTGCCACGGCCGCAATCTTCACCCGACAAGCGCACGGGATATCCGCTGGCCACCAAGGAAGCAAAAGCCATGTGCTCGCCCATGCCCCAATCGACGGGCATGTCGCCACGGCCCATGGCTGCACGGTTGTCGTAAACGTTTTTCACCAGCTGATGCGGTGTGACACTGCTTGGCAAGGTGGTGATTTTTTCGGCAATGCGTTTCCATTCAGCCAAGGGCAACGCAGTGCTACCTGCATCCGTCCATTTCTGGTTCAAGAACGGCGCCCAGTCCACAGAGAACTGAGTTTTGAAGTTGGTCAGCACAGGATCGCTGTCGGTGTGCTTGCCTGCATCCAATGCGGCGCGGCAAGCCTTGACCATGTCGTCGCCTAATGTGTCTCCCAAGCCTTGTGCAGCCAAACGATCGGCGAACAACTTGCGGGTACCAGGATGTGCGCCGATTTTTTTGTACATCAAGGGCTGTGTCAGGCTAGGCGTGTCTTGCTCGTTGTGTCCCAATTTGCGGAAGCAAATGATGTCGAGAACCACATCCTTGTTGAAGGTCATGCGGTACTCGAGCGCAATTTGCATGGCCAACACCGCTGTTTCTGGATCGTCTGCGTTGACGTGCAACACAGGTGCTTCCACCATCTTGACGATGTCGGTGCAGTACACCGTAGAACCCATGTCACGAGGGTCTGATGTGGTGAAACCAATTTGGTTGTTGATGATGATGTGAACGGTACCGCCAGTGGAGTAACCACGGGTTTGCGCCAAAGCCAATGTTTCTTGGTTGACACCTTGACCCGCAAAAGCTGCATCGCCGTGCACCAGCACGGGCAATACTTGTTTGCCCAGAGGGTCGGCACGTCGGTCCATGCGGGCGCGCACTGAACCTTCAACCACTGGGTTGACAATTTCAAGGTGCGATGGATTGAATGCCAAAGACAAGTGAACGGGGCCACCGCGTGTGCTGATGTCAGAGCTGAAGCCTTGGTGGTACTTAACGTCGCCGGCAGGTAAATCTTCTGGCGCAGTGTGGTCAAACTCAGCGAACAAGTCTTTGGGCAATTTGCCCATGGCGTTGACCAGCACATTCAAGCGGCCGCGGTGGGCCATGCCAATTACAATTTCTTGCACGCCTTTTTCACCTGCAGATTGGATGAGCTCGTCAATGGCTGCAATGAAGGTTTCGCCGCCCTCCAAAGAGAAACGTTTTTGACCCACATATTTGGTGTGCAGAAACCGCTCTAAACCTTCGGCCGCAGTCAAGCGATCGAGGATGTGCTTTTTCTGATATGCATTGAAGTTGGGTTTGCTGCGAATGCTTTCTAGCTTTTGTTGCCACCAACGCTTTTCTGTTTGGTCGGAGGTGTACATGAATTCGGCGCCCAATGTGCCGCAATAGGTTGCCCGCAATGCATTGAGCAATTCGCGCAAGGGCATGGCGTTCTTACCGAAGAAGGTGTTGCTGGTGTCAAACACAGTTTCTTGGTCAGAATCGGTGAAGCCATAAAAGGCAGGATCGAGTTCTGGAATGTTGGGGCGCTCAGTGCGCTTTAAAGGGTCGAGATCAGCCCAGCGTTGGCCTACATTGCGGTATGCCGCAATAAGCTGTTGGGCAGCCGTGCGTTTGCGACCCATTTCGGCATCGGCGCTGGCCATGACGACTTTGGTACCACCTTGCTTTGCACGCTGGGCAAAAGCATTGATGACGGGTAAGTGGGGAACGTCTATGGCAGATGAGCCATCAACAGCAGGGACATGTTGCAAGGCGTCGAAGTATTCGCGCCAACTGTCGGGAACGCTGCCTGGATTGGCCAGGTAGTTCTCGTACATTTCCTCGACGTATGGCGCATTGCCTCCGAAGAGATAGGTGTTGCCTTGGTAGGCGGTGTAGACGGATTTTGTCTCACTCATTTTCGCTGACCTTCGTTCCCCTTCAGGGAACATTAGTTGGTTGATTTACCTTCCGCGACACGGCTGGACCGATTGGCGGATGCGACTGTGGCATGGGGAAGGGCCTAAGTAACCTGCGCATTATCCCATTGATTTGCATCACATCAGCTGTTTTGTTCAAGAAAAACGGGATGAATCAAGATCCATCCCGTCAGCCATAAGTCAGCTCAATGACAAATCAGGCACTTGAAGCTTTAACCAAATCTGATATTTGGAGCAATGCAGCAGGGTCGTCCATGGTGGTTAAGTCGCCAGGGTCTCGGCCTTCGCAAACCGCTTGAATGGCTCGGCGCAGCAATTTGCCACTTCGCGTTTTGGGCAACACAGACACAAAACGAACACGCGAAGGCCTAGCCACCGCACCCAATGAGTTGTCGACCACCTTCATGATTTCACCTTCAAGTTTTAACAAGGCTTGAGGATCATTCAAAAGTGCGTTGTCTTTGAGGACAGCAAAGGCCATCGCCACTTGTCCCTTCAAACTGTCGGCCACACCCACCACGGCCACTTCTGCAACTGCGGCATGACCAGAAATACTCTCTTCAATTTCACGCGTGCCCAAACGATGGCCAGCGACATTGATCACATCATCGGTGCGACCCAAGATAAAGAAATAACCATCTTCGTCTTTGATGCCCCAATCGAAGGTGGAGTAAATCGTTTTACCAGGCACTGTGTCCCAATAAGTTTTGACAAAACGCTCGTCATCACCCCAAATGGTTTGCAAGCAACCAGGTGGCAAAGGACCTTCAATGGCCACCACGCCTTTTTGGTGGGGCTGCGTCAGTTCTTCACCCGTTTGATCGTCCAACAACTTCACGTCGTAGCCGAAAACAGCTTTGCCAGGAGAGCCAAATTTGCTGGGTGTTTTTTCAATGCCGTTGCACACCGTCAAGATAGGCCAACCCGATTCTGTTTGCCAATAGTTGTCAATAATGGGTTTGCCGAGACCCTCGGAAATCCACTTAGCAGTGGGCTCGTCCAAAGGCTCGCCCGCTAAAAACAGGGCCTTCAAGCTGGACAAATCGTATTTGCTAAGCAAAGCTGGATCTTGTTTTTTCAACACTCGAATGGCTGTGGGCGCGCTGAACATCACAGTCACTTTGTACTTCTCAACCAAGCTCCACCAAATGCCGCCGTCGGGGCGTGTGGGCAAGCCTTCATAAAGAATCGTGGCCATCCCGCCAATCAAGGGGCCGTAAATGATGTAGCTGTGACCTACCACCCAACCGATGTCGCTGGTGCAGAAAAATGTTTCGCCTGGCTTGCCGCAAAAAATGTTGGGGATGCTCGAAGCCAAGGCCACGGCATAGCCACCCG
>Ga0214919_10002698_pt1 | contig 27541 bp, 31 predicted proteins | sample LL1503_MetaG_FD_177994 | JGI IMG/M metagenome (GOLD analysis project Ga0214919, IMG submission 177994) | Freshwater microbial communities from Lake Lanier, Atlanta, Georgia, United States - LL-1503 | ecosystem: Environmental > Aquatic > Freshwater > Lake | place: USA: Georgia | collected...
TGGAAACTGGTTTTAAGTGATATTGGAAAATCAAAATTTAAACGTGAGAAAGAAAAGTTGGAAATCGATTTTGTTAATCAGAATGGGAAAAATATTGTGAGATTTTTTCTTTCGTCAGCGGTTTGAATATAAAACTCATAATCCTAATACGCCAAGAGCTGTTTAAGAACTTTTTCTACATCAACTTCAAATTCCCGTAATCCACATCGCGATGATATTTTCGCTTTGTAAAAGCCAATATTAATCCAAAACAAATCGCCATCGACATCATTGATGAACCGCCGTAACTAATAAAAGGAAGCGTCATTCCTTTGGTCGGAAGTAGTTTCAAACTAACGCCAATATTTACCACAACCTGCATCGTAAATTGCATCATCAATCCGCATAAAGAAAGATATACAAACATATCCTCTTCATCCAACGCCCTTTTGATTATACGCGTGATTAAATAAGCAAAAATTATCACCAGAATTGCACAAGAAATTATTCCATATTCTTCACCGACAACGGCAAAAATAAAATCGGTATGAGCATCAGGAATGAATTTTTTCACGACTCCATTTCCCGGTCCCGTTCCAAAGAAAGAGCCATTCACGAAGGCGTCGATAGATCTTTCAGCCTGATAATTTTTTTCGCCAGAATCCAAAAATTTATTAATGCGATCTTCAACGTGAGGAAAAACCAGATAAGCTCCAATACCGCCGAACACGCCTAAAACCGCAATTCCGCAAATAAATTGCAGCGGCAAACCATAAGCAAAAAGTTGTGCTACCCACAAAACTGTTAAAGTTAAAGTCATTCCAAAGTCAGGCTGTAGTAAGAGCAAGCAAAGAATTATAAAATAAAGCGTGATCGAAATTCCATATTTCTGTTTCCAATCTGCAAAATGAAGACGCTGTAAAATGAAAGCGTTGCAAATAATAAAAAATGTCTTGGCAAACTCAGATGGTTGTAGCGTGAAACCCAAAATTGAAATCCATCTTTTTGCACCTTTAGCTTCGGATCCAAAAAACAAGACCATAATCAAAAGCATGATTGTCGCAAGCAACGCAATTGAAGCAAAAACCTTGATTTTTTGTTGATCTAAAAAAGAAATACTCACCAGCAAAACCAAGGCAATGCCGGCAAAAATCATCTGCTTTTTTAAAAAGAAAAACTTATCAACATTGATTTTTTTAGCGATCGCCGGACTTGAAGTTGCAGTCATCATCAAGCCGAAAATGATGATTCCAAGCACAATCAGAAAATTTATTTTATCAATATCGATCCACCATTTTTTAAAAATATTAAGGTAGCGACGATCGAATGTAGTATTGGATTGAATATCCCAGCTATCCATGATTTTATTGGTTTTGGAGAGGTTTTTAAAAAGAGAATTAAGCGATTAAAAACTTTTATTTAAAATTTTCCATTCTTTAATATTTAAATTCAAACTTCATTTGAATTTAGTTTCATTTGAATTGCTGCACGCGGAATAAAACCGCGCATCCGCAACAGATTTTTACTTTGTTACATAAAGATTCTACTTTTTAAATAATCATGCAAAAAAAATCATCTAACAAAATGTGGGGCGGGCGCTTTGATGCCAAGCCTTCCGACTTGATGCAAGAAATTAACCAATCAATCACATTTGATAAAAAGCTTTACAAGCAAGATGTTAAAGGCTCAACGGCGCACGCCAAAATGCTGGGTAAAATCGGCATACTTACAAAATCTGAGTCAGAAAAAATTATTGCCAACTTAAAAAAAATCGAAAAAGAAATCGATTCCAACAATTTTAATTTCAAAATTGAACTTGAAGATATTCACATGAATATCGAATCTCGTTTAAGAGAAATTATTGGTGAAACTGCTGGAAAACTTCACACCGCGCGCTCGCGTAATGACCAAGTTGCGGTAGATTTTCGTCTTTTTGTGCGCGATGAAATTGACGAAATTTCGCAATTGCTTTTAGATTTGCAAAAAAATCTGGTCAAAAAAGCTGATGAAAATTTAAACGTAATTTTACCTGGATTTACCCATTTACAAGTTGCGCAACCTGTACTTTTTTCACATCATTTATTGGCCTATTTTGAAATGTTTAAACGTGATCTTTCTCGTTTAAAAGATTTACGTATTAGAATGAATGAATGCCCTTTAGGCGCTTGTGCATTGGCGGGAACGTCATTTCCAATTGATCGTATTTTTGTTGCTAAAGAACTTGGTTTTGATCGCCCAACCGCTAATTCAATGGATTCAGTTTCCGATCGTGATTTTGCAATTGAATTCCTTTTTTGCCTTTCGCTAATCGCCACCCATTTATCTCGCCTTGCTGAAGAAATTGTAATTTGGATGAGCAAAGGTTTTGAATTTATCAAACTTTCCGACGCCTTTACTTCCGGCTCTTCAATCATGCCGCAAAAGAAAAATCCTGATGCCGCAGAATTAATTCGCGGCAAATCTGGTCGCATTTTTGGTTCATTAATTTCACTGCTTACAACCATCAAAGGACTTACTCTCACTTATTCCAAAGATATGCAGGAAGATAAAGAGCCAGTATTTGATGCTTCCAAAAATTCTCGCCTTTGCTTGCGCGCAATGTCAGGTATGATTGCCGATATGAAAGTGAATAAAGAAAATATGTTAAAAATGGCGGCAAGCGGCTATTCAACGGCAACTGATTTGGCTGATTGGTTGGTCAAAAATCTAAAAATGCCTTTCCGTGACGCCCATCATGTTACTGGAACTTTGGTAAAAATTGCTGAAAATAAAGGTTTAGATTTACATGAATTAAAACTTTCTGAAATGCAAAAAGTTGAGAAAAAAATTACTGCGAAAATTTTTGAAGTTTTAACAGTTGAAAATTCTGTAGCCAGCCGCACCTCAATTGGCGGTACTTCGCAGGTTAGAGTGAAGGAAGAAATAGCGAAAGCTAAAAAATTTCTGAAATAATTTATGAAAATTAAATCAATTTTTTGTTTAGTTTTAATTGCACTTTTTGCTTTCACAGCTTGCGGCAGAAAAGGCCCGCTTGAACATTTAAAAGATGAAAAACGCCCAAAATTTGATAAGGTTTCGGATGAGATGTAACTAATTTTGTTTGGTAATAATAGGTCTTAGGTCATCGAACAAAGCATTTTAGTGCGTCGTCAAGATGCTAGCTCGATGACATAAAGTGCCACTAAAAAATTTCTGCAATAATTTTCTTCACCTGCTTAATTGTAAAAGCTTTAGTCAGCGAATTATTAATCACAAAATTGGCGTGTTTTTCTCTTTTTAGATTATCGATTTGTTTAGATTTTATTTTCTCAAATTTGCGAATTAAATTTTCTTTTTCATATAGAAAATTTTCGGGATCAGTTTTTTTGGCGCGTATTAAAAAACGTTTTTTTTGCACCTCATCTGACACAATAATCGCTACCACTTTATCACATTTATAGCTTTGTGTTTCTAGCAACAACGGAATATTCAAAACTGCTAATTTCTTTTTTTCCTTCACAGCTTTTTGCAAAAATATCTGATATTCTTCACGAACTTTAACATGAATAATTTTTTCCAGAATTTTTAATTTTTGCGGATCTGAGAAAACAATTTGTCCTAAAAGTTTGCGACTGATTTTTTTACCAATTACACTTTCGGGGAAATTTTCTTTGACTTCTTTAATCGCTTCAGCGTGCGATTCCAACAGTTCGTGAACTTCTTTATCAGCATCAAAAACCGCCGCACCGTTTTTTTGGAAAATTTCTGCAACAAAATTTTTTCCTGAAGCAATTCCTCCCGTAAGGCCGATTATTTTCATTTTTTATTTCAATTCTTCGGGAATTTCAACTTGGCAAAATTTTAATTTTTCGCACAAATCATTTTGTAATTTTTCCAAATCTTCCGGCGATTTGCCTTCACATCTTGCCACCAAAACTGATTGGGTATTTGAAGCCCGAATCAACCACCAACCCTCTTTAGAATTGGCGCGAATGCCGTCAGTATCTTCAAATTTAACGCCGCTTTTTTGCAAATTATTTTTTAACTCTTCAACAATTTGAAATTTTCTTTCTTCCAAACATTCAATGCGAATTTCTGGTGTTGAAAAAGTTTGTGGCAATGATTTTCTTAAATAAGAAAGCGAATGCGTTGATTCTTCTACAATATTGATAATACGAATTGCAGCATAAAGCGCATCGTCAAAACCATAATATTTATCAGCAAAAAATATGTGGCCACTCATTTCGCCAGCAAGCACCGCTTTGGTTTCTTTCATTTTAGCTTTAACCAAAGAATGCCCAGTTTTCCACATTACCGCTTTGCCTCCAGCTTTGGTAATTTCATCGAATAAAACATTGCTGGCTTTAACGTCAGCTATAATTGTCGCACCTTGCTTGGTTTTTAAAATTTCGCGAGCGTAGAAAACCATTAATTGATCGCCCCAGATAATTTCGCCTTCATTATCAACCACGCCAATACGGTCGCCATCGCCGTCAAAAGCAATTCCCAAATCGCATCCTTCATCAAGAACAACTTTGATTAAATCTTCTAAATTTTTTGGAACTGTCGGGTCGGGATGATGATTTGGAAAATCGCCGTCAATATCAGCAAAAAGCAAAATATGCTCGGCATCAATTCTTTTGCTAAGTTCGGTCATAATTTCGCCAGCCGCGCCGTTGCCGGCATCCCAAGCAATTTTTAATTTTTTCTTTGGTTTAAATGCGTCAACTTCATCAAGCAAATGGCTTTCGCTTTTGGCTAAAATGCAATCAGCTAAAATTCTTTCGATGTAATCATCTTTTATATCGCATTTTTCCAGAGTGCCTACGCCTTCAACAAAATCAGCGTTTTTGGCAAGATCGGCAAGACCTAAAATATCATCGCCAAAAAATGGACGCTCGCGCAACATCATTTTAAAACCATTATGATCTTTAGGATTATGAGAACCAGTAACCATAATTCCGGCATCGCAATGCAAATGAAAAACCGAAAAATAAAGCATTGGCGTTGGTCCCATGCCAACGTCGAAAACTTCTAATCCCGATTCAACCAAAGCTTTGATTAATTGCTCTTTTAAGGCTGGAGAACTCACGCGACCATCGCAGGCGATTGAAATTTTTTTCTTATTATTTTTAGCAAGAAAACTAGCGAAAGATTTACCGACAAAAAATGCATCTTTGTCAAAAAGCGTTTTGTCATAAAGACCACGAATATCGTAGGCACGCAGGATTGAGTCGTGGAATTTATGATTAGTCATTTTTGAATTTTTTTAAGTTATGCTTTTTGACAAATATAATATTTATGAAATTGAACAGCAGCCGCCTTCGCCTTCGTCTTTATCATTAACTTTTTTTCTTTTATTATTAGTTTTAGATCCTGCTGGACTCTCTACAGAAGGTTTTGGATTAGTTTCAGCAAGATCTTTTTTCAAGTTTTTCCCAAATTTTCTAAGCTCAATTCTAGGATTATAGTCCTTCAATTCAATATCATCATCATTATCTGATTCTTCCTGATCAAGCTCCTTTAACAATTCCAAGTCTTCTTCGGTAAAATTATTACCAGATTCCATTTCGGCAATCTGAATTTTTACATCTTCCGGTGATAGTTCTTTTTTATTTTGATCTTCCTCATCAGATTTCATTAGCTCTTCAAGCTCCTTTAACAATTCTTGGTTGTCAGTTTTTGTTTTAGACATTTGAACTCTCCATTAAAATTTATTATTAATTTTTCCAACCTCTGGGCTTGACGCTGAGGCGAATTTTTTTACTTCCATTCGGCCCGCCAAAAATGCGGCGCGACCTGCTTCAATTGCAAGTTTCATAGCATGTGCCATCAAAATTGGGTTTTTGGCTTTGGCGATTGCGGTATTCATCAAAACGCCGTCGCAACCAATTTCCATAGCAATTGCCGCGTCACTTGCGGTTCCAACTCCAGCATCAACTAAAACCGGAACTTTTGATTGTTCAACAATAAATTCGATATTTAAACGATTTTGAATTCCCAAGCCTGAGCCAATTGGTGCCGCCAAAGGCATGATTGCGCAGCAACCGATATCTTCCAATTCTTTTGCAACAATTGGATCATCAGAAGTGTAAACCATTACGTCAAAACCTTCTTTAATCAATAATTCTGCAGCTTTAATAGTTTCTACAACTTTTGGATAAAGAGTTTTTTCGTCAGCCAAAACTTCCAGTTTCACTAAATTCCAACCTCCGACTGCGCGGGCTAAACGCAAAGTACGAACTGCATCTTCGGCGGTGAAACATCCGGCGGTATTTGGCAAGTAAGTGAATTTTTTTGGATCTAAAAAATCTTGCAACATTGGCTCACTTTTTTTTTCAATATTAACGCGGCGAATTGCAACAGTAACAATTTCAGCACCAGAAGCATTGATTGCGGCGGCAGTTTCCTGAAAATCTTTATATTTTCCAGTGCCAACTAAAAGGCGGGAAGCAAATTGGCGGCCGGCGATTGTGAAAAAGTCGTTGTTCATTTTAGTTAAAACTTATGCGGAAATACTGAAATCAAAAATAAAACTAAAGGCGCTACAAACATCATTCCGTCAAGTCGGTCAAGCACTCCGCCATGTCCGGGAATAATATTTCCCGAATCTTTTACGCCAAAAATTCTTTTAATTTTGGATTCAAACAAATCACTCGCTTGTTCAAGCAAAGCGATAAAAAGACTGATAAAAACGAAAAAGAAAACTCCACCTTGGAACATGAACGAACTCATAAAACCAATTAACATGCTAGCAATTACACCGCCCGCCAAGCCAGACCAAGTTTTATTTGGACTGATACTTGGCGCTAATTTTGGTCCGCCGAAACTTCTGCCGGCAAAAAATGCAAAAATATCAGTCGCCCAAATTACAGCAAACATCCACAACAAAACATCGGCATCATAAAGGCGAATTTTGATTACGGCGTAAATTGGAATTAAGATGTAGAAAAATCCGATGATGCGCCATTTTTTTTGATCTTTGGCGGTTTTAACAATATCGAGCCATTCAATCGTCATTAAAATTGCCAAAGCAATTGCGATAAAAATGAAAACGCTTTTAGAAAAAAAGATCGCATAAACTGCCAGAGGAATCAGAATTATAGAGCTTATGACGCGCTGTTTGGTGTTATCTTTCGGATCAAGAAAGTGAACGTAAGAAATTAATTTATTGAACAAACCGGCAAAGAAAAAATAAATTTTTTCGCAGGCATTTTGTATATTATTAACCAAATTTTTGGTTTTATCTTTTTCCATAACGCCTCTCTCTTTTGTTGAATTCTGAAATCGCCTGCATCAATTCGCTTTTATTGAAATCAGGCCAGTAAGTTTTGGTAAAATAAAATTCAGCGTAAGCAAGTTGCCAAAGCAGAAAATTACTTAATCTCAAATCGCCGGCGGTTCTAATTAGAAGGTCGGGATCGGGAATTTTTGGGTTATAAAGATTTTGTGAAAAAATTTCGGCATTAATTTCATCAACGCTAATTTTGCCTTGACTAACATCAAGCGCTATCTTTTTTGCAGCATCAACAATTTCTTGTCTTGAACCGTAACTAAAAGCGACATTTAAAGTTAAAGCTTGGTGATTTTTGGTTTGATTTTGAATAGCAACAATTTTTTCTTTTGTGGAATTGGAAAGTTTTTCTAAATTTCCTGAGATTACAATTTTGACATCTTTTTCAATTAGCGGCTTGGTTTCTTTTTCTAAATATTCATCCAACAACTTCATCAAATAGCTAACTTCATCTTGCGGACGATCCCAATTTTCAGAAGAAAATGCGTAAATTGTGAGATTTTTTACACCGATTTCAATACAACTTTCGGCAATTTTTCTAACATTTTCCGAACCACTTTTGTGACCCAAAGCCAAAGGCAGTTTTTTTGCTTTGGCCCATCTGGCGTTGCCATCCATAATGACGGCAATGTGAACTGGAATCTTTAAATCAAAAACTTCTTCAATATTTTTTTTGCGGAGGAAAAACATTAAATCTTCATTAATTCTTTTTCTTTTGCTGTGATTACATCATCAATTTTTTTGATAAATTCGTCAGTAATTTTTTGCACAATTTCATTGAAAGAATGAATTTGATCTTTCGACGCAGCTAATTCTTTTTCTTTTTTCTTAAAATCATCAAGAACGTCACGGCGCACGTTGCGCAATGCAACTTTTTTATCTTCGCCATATTTTTTAGCTAATTTCACCATTTCTTTACGACGCTCTTCACTTAATTTTGGAATCATAATGCGAATTGTCATGCCGTCAACCAATGGGTTGAAACCGAGATTAGAATTGATGATTGCTTTTTCAACAGCGCGTAAATTTTCGCGATCCCAAACCTGAATTGACAATGTAGTAGCTTCGGGAACTGAAACGCTGGCAACTTGTGAAAGTGGCATGAAACTGCCGTAAACTTCAACTTTAACTGGGTCTAAAAGATTAGGAGTGGCGCGGCCCGTTGAAATGCTGTCCATGTCGCGTTTTAGAGAGTTCATGGTGTCTTCCATTTTCTTGCGGGTTTTGTCTGCTAGTTCGTTAATCATAAATATTTAATTAATTACAGTAAATTTTCCTCTGCCTTGCACTACTTCTTGTAAAGCATTCTCACCTTTGATTGAAAAAACTACGATTGGAAGTTTATTGTCTTTAGCCAGAGTAATTGCGGTTTGATCCATAACTTTCAGATCTTGTTTTAACACGTCGATATATTTTAGTTTTTCGTAGCGTGTGGCAGTTTTATCAAGTTTTGGATCTGCAGTATAAACGCCATCAACTTGCGTGCCTTTTAAAATGCCGTCGCAGCCCATTTCAACGGCGCGCAAAACTGCGGCAGTATCAGTTGTGAAAAATGGATTTCCGGTTCCGGCGGAAAAAATTACAATACGATTTCTTTCTAAATGTCGCGCAGCACGACGTTTTATATAAGGTTCACAAACGCTATTCATTGGAATTGCTGAAAGCATGCGAGTTTCAATCTTTTTTTTCTCCAATGCACTTTGCAAAGCCAAACCATTAATACAGGTTGCAAGCATGCCCATATAATCAGCAGTTACACGCTCGATTCCCGCTGCAGCTTGCGAGATACCACGAAAAATATTTCCACCGCCAACAACAACGCAGATTTTACAACCTAATTTATGTGCTGAAATTATTTGATTACAGATTTTTTCAATTGCATCAACATCATGGCCAAAAGCTTTATCACCCATCATCGCTTCGCCTGATACTTTAAAAAGAATTCTTTTAAATTTTAGATCGGTTTTGTTGGGCATAGAATATAAAACTGGGAATAATTGCTACTACTTATGGCGCATTTTAATCTTATAAAGCCTTAAAATGCGCCAAGAAAACTATTTAGTCATTGATGCAACTTCGGCGGCAAAGTCATTTTCTTTTTTCTCGATACCTTCGCCAAGAATGAAAAGTTTGAAACCAGTAACTTTTGTTTCACCATTTTCTTTGGCAAAATTATTAACCACATCTTTGATTTTTAATTTGTCATCCATTACGAAAAGTTGTTCCAAAAGAACTACTTCTTCATAATATTTTCTGATACGACCTTCGATCATTTTGTCGATGATACTTTCAGGTTTTCCAGAAGCGCGAGCTTGATCTTTCAGGATTTCAGTTTCGCGATTCAATTTTTCAGCATCAACCAAAGAAATATCCAAAGCATCAGGTTTCGCAGCAGCAATATGCATGGCAATTTGCTTGCCAACTTCTTCCAATTTTTCTTTTGGAGCAGCAGATTCAAAAGCAACCAAAACCGCGATTTTACCAATATTTGGGGCAATTGCATTGTGAACATAGCTAATGATTGCGCCGTTAGAAACTGACAATCCGTCAACTCTTCTAACATTGATATTTTCGCCAATTACACCGATTTGATTTTTAACTTCTTCATCAACCGAGTGAGAAGTGCCGGTGAATTGAGCAGCTTTTAATTTTTCGATTTCGTTATTCGTCAAAGCAAGTTTAGTAACTATAGCAGTGAAATCTTGGAATTTTTGGTTACGAGCAACGAAATCAGTTTCAGAATTAACTTCAACGATGGCGGCTTTATTGCCTTCAACATAAACAGCAACAGCGCCTTCAGAAGTTACGCGACCGCTTTTTTTAACTGCAGAAGAGAGACCTTTTTTTCTTAGCCAATCAACTGATTTTTCAAAATCATCAGCATTTGCAGCCAAAGCTTTATTACAATCTGATATACCACAACCAGTGGCTTCGCGAAGTTTTTTAATGAGAGCTAGATCTGCCATATTTTGGGGAAATTTAAATGTTTAAAATGTTTGTTCGGTCACCTTGGACTTGTCGAAGGGTTACTATTGAAAGGTTTTGAAGCCTGTTTGAAATTAAAAAACTAACTTCCAAACCTTCCAATTATTAATTTTTGCCAGCTGGTTTTTTTGCAGCAGGCTTTTTAGCAGCTGATTTTTTAACTTCAGATTTTTCTTCAGTTTTTTTCACGATTTCTTTTTTCTTAAAATCTTTAGTATGATCTTTTCTACTGTGATCTTTTTTCTCAGCATTTGAATTTTTCAATTCACTAATATTCGCCGGCAATTCATCACCTTCAAATTTGCTAATATCAACACCAGAAATTGCCATATTTTCTTTGATTCCGGCGATCGCAGCATCAGAAATTAAACGGCAATAAAGTTTGATTGATTTTGCAGAGTCATCATTTCCCGGGATTGGGAAAGTGATTCCGTCTGGATTGCAGTTAGAATCCAAAATTGCCATGATTGGAATGTTCAATTTTTTAGCTTCGGCGATTGCCAAAGATTCTTTGTGAGTGTCAATGATAAAAACTAGATCAGGATATCCGCCCATGTTTTTGATGCCGCCAAGAGCTTGTTCTAATTTTTCTTTTTGTCTTTGAAGAACAAGTTTCTCTTTTTTGTTATAACCAATTTCGCTTGTATCAGCTAATTGTTCTTCGATTTTTTTCAAAGCTTTGATTGATTGAGAAACGGTTTTCCAGTTAGTAAGCATGCCGCCTAACCATCTGAAATTTACGTAATATTGACCACATCTTTTTGCAGCTTCAGCAACTGGTTCGATTGCTTGTTTTTTGGTTGCAACAAACAAAATGCGACCGTTGTTTTTAGTAATTTCTTTAACTGTTTTAAGTGAATTATGTAAAAGATTCGCAGTTTTGTTCAAATCAATGATGCTGATTCCGTTGCGATTGGTGTGAATATAGCGCGTCATTTTTGGATTACGGCGCATAGTTTTGTGACCGAAGTGAACGCCAGCTTCTAAAAGTTGACGAATAGTGAATTGTGGAAGTTCTGTTTTAGACATAATTTTAAATTTATTTGGTTATTTACCAAATAGCGGCAAACATAATCACAGCCTTTATTAACAAAGGTCAGCAATATGCACCAAAGCGCTGCTATTTGTGGAATTAAATGAAAATATTCTACGAAGAACTCGTAAAAGTTAGGTCGCTTTTTAAATGTTGGATAAAAAAATGCAACTTCAAAAAGCCATCGCAATTAAAATCAAAATTGCCAGCACCAAAGTCATGTAAACTATAGTTACAAAGCAGCGATTTTTTAAAGAAAATTTTCCTGCTTTTTCTGCAGGATTTTCTGCGGGTTTTTGCGTGGTTTTCTCGCCAACAATTTTTTCTCCTTCAATAATTTTTTCTTTTTTCAAAACCATACCTTCAACGACATAAACCCAAAAAATATAAACTATAATCGGAATAAAAGCCGGCCAGATTTTTAATAAAAGTTTTAGCATTTTATTTTATATATTTAAGATTTGCTCCAATTTCTAAAATTCCAAACCAAAGACGAAAGTCGAATTTAATTAAATATAAAATGATTATTTTTCCTGCAATCGATTTAAAAAATGGTCAATGTGTTCGCCTTTTCAAAGGCGACATGAATCAAGCTACAATTTTCAATGACAATCCTGCCGCGCAAGCAAAAGAATTTGAAGATCTCGGTTTTGAATTTTTACATATTGTTGATTTAGACGGCGCAATTGCAGGAAAATCAGAAAATGAAAATTCGGTAAAAGAAATTTTAAAAAATATCAAAATTCCTACTCAACTTGGTGGCGGAATTCGCACGATTGCAGCGATTGAAAAATGGTTAAATTTAGGTGTAAGCCGTGTGATTCTTGGAACTATTGCCGCAAAAAATCCACAATTAGTGATTGAAGCTTGTAAAAAATTTCCTGAAAAAATCGTGATTGGAATTGATGCCAAAAATGGTTTTGTTGCAACTGAAGGTTGGGTTGAAACTTCAGAAATTCCGGTTTTAGAATTAGCAAAAAAATTTGAAGATTGCGGCGCGGTTGCAATAATTTACACTGATATTTCTCGCGATGGAACCTTAACTGGTGCTGATTTAACTGGAACAAAAAATTTGGCGCAAAATTTAAAAATTCCAGTAATTGCTTCCGGTGGCGTTTCTAATTTAGAAGATGTTTTAAAAATTAAAGAATTAGAAAAATTCGGCGTAATCGGCGCTATTGTTGGTCGCGCGATTTATGATAAAAAAATTTCTGCGGCAGATTTAATTAATTTAAATCACAAGTGAAGGAGTATTTGACTTTTCTCTATCATTTTCTAAAGTGCCGCCGCCTTTTAAAAGGCTCTTCATTTTTTAAAAAATAATTACACAAAATGCGCTACCTAGCCTTGACTGAAAAGGATCGTCAAGAGATGCTTAAAGCTATTGGCATCTCCAATATCGATCAACTTTATGATGCAGTTCCATCGGAATTTCTTTTAAAAAAACCAATTGAAAATTTACCAAATCATCAAGGTGAAATTGAAGTTGAAGCAATTCTAAAATCTTTCGCCGATAAAAACCGTGCCGCCTCAAGCGGACCATTTTTTCTTGGCGCCGGATGCTATAAACATCACATTCCAGCCACTGTTGATCACATTATTCAACGTTCAGAATTTCTAACTTCTTACACACCATATCAGCCCGAAATTTCGCAAGGAACTTTGGCGGTGATTTTTCAATTCCAAAGCATGATCGCGCTTTTAACCGGAATGGAAGTTTCCAATGCTTCAATGTATGATGGCGCAACATCAATGAGTGAAAGCTGTTTGATGGCACTTCGCATTAAATCTGGGCGCAAAAATATTGCGACAATTGGCAATATTCACCCCGATTATTTAGAAGTTACCAAAACTTCACTTGATTTGAATGATTCTAAATTCGTATCAACAATTGACGAAACTTGCGCTGCTGTAATTGTTCAATATCCAGATTTTCACGGCGAAATCAGAAATCTTGACGATGTTAGAAAACAATGCGACACCGCTGGTGCGTTGATGATTGTTGTAACTAACGAAATTTTATCACTCGGACTTTTGGAAGCTCCAAAACAAGCTGATATTGTGGTTGGTGAAGCTTCATCTTTAGGAGTTGGTCTAAATTTTGGCGGCCCTCTTCTTGGATTTTTTGCCTGCAAAAAAGAATTTGTTCGCCAAATGCCAGGTAGAATTTGTGGCGCAACTAATGATGTTGATGGAAAACCGGGTTATGTTTTAACTCTAAACGCTCGCGAACAGCACATCCGCCGCGAAAAAGCAACTTCTAACATTTGCTCAAATCAAGGACTTTGCGCAACGGCCTTCACAATTCACACTTCTTTACTTGGTGAAATCGGTTTCAAAAAACTGGCTTTAATCAATCACAAAAAAGCCTGCAATTTAGCTGATAAATTAGCAAAAGTTAAAGGCGTGAAAGTTTTAAACGAAAGTTTTTTCAATGAATTTACAATCGAACTTTCAAAAGATGCAGCTGAAGTTAACAAAAAATTATTAACCAAAAATATCATCGGTGGATTTGTGCAAGGCAGCAAAATGATTGTTGCCGTAAGCGAATTGACTAGTGAAAAAGATATGGAAATTTTTGCCAGCGAATTAGAAAAAATTCTGAACTAATTTTTACTTTTGAGTCACGTCCCAAAAGTAAAAAATATTAAACCCAAAACACACCACAACATGCCCGAAATAAGTCGTTTTCTTGGGATTGTGATTTATATGCATTTTAATGATCATAATCCGCCGCATTTTCACGTTAAATATGGAACCTTTGCGGCAATAATTAACATCAATAACTTCTCCGTTATTGAAGGAAATTTACCGCCTAGAGTTTTAGCTTTAGTCGTAGAATGGGCAAGTATTTATACTCAGGAATTGAGCGATAACTGGAACGAAATTATTGCAACTGGAAAGTTTAATAAAATTCAACCTTTAGCCTAAAATGCTTTGCGTTACTCAAGCTAAATATTTAAAAAATTATCAAATTGAACTTGCCTTCAGCGATAGCTTAAGAGGCATTATTGATTTAAAGAAAGTGATTGAAAAAGATCGCAGACCAATTTTTCAGGAATTAAAAGACCTAAAAAAATTCAGCCAAATCAGACTGGATTTAGACACAATAACTTGGCAAAATGGCCTCGATTTGTCACCAGAATTTTTGCACGAATTACTAAACCAACAAACTAAAAAATAATAACATGTCATTCATTCCTAAAGAAATCGGCGGATTAAATCACGAAACCGAAATTTTAATTAAACAAACACGCCCCGGGGCTTGCGGTGTTGACCTTCCTGAAGTTGCAGCATTTTCGCTGCGTACTGGTCAAAAGAACCGTGAAAAAATTGGTTTGGCCGAAGTTAATGAGCCACAAGTAATTCGTCACTTTGTGCGTCTTTCAAATCAGAATTATTCAATCGATAGTGGCTTTTATCCGCTTGGTTCTTGCACTATGAAACATAATCCGCGCTTGAATGAAAAAATGGCGCGCCTCGCGGGTTTTGCCGACATTCATCCACTACAAGATCAATCTACTGTTCAAGGTGCCTTAGAATTGATGTATAATCTTCAAAACTGGCTAGCAACTTTAACTGGTTTAGGCGCAGTTTCACTAGCTCCAGCCGCTGGTGCTCAAGGTGAATTTTCTGGTATGTTAGTGATTAAAAAAGCTCACGAGAAAAAAGGTGAAGGGCAGACAAGAAAAATTGTTTTAATTCCTGATTCTGCTCACGGAACTAATCCAGCAACTGCTGCAATGTGTGGCTTTCAAATTAAAGTTATTCCTTCCGACAAAGAAGGTTTAATTGATTTAGATTTATTCAAAAAATTAATCGCAGAACATGGCACAACAATTGCTGGAACCATGATTACTAATCCAAATACTTGCGGCAAATTCGAAAAAAACATTAAAGAAATCGCCGATTTAATTCATTCAGTTGGTGCATATTTTTATTGCGACGGCGCTAATTATAACGCAATTGTAGGCAAAGTTCGTCCTGCCGACATCGGCGTTGACGTGATGCATTTCAATTTACACAAAACTTTCTCAACGCCACATGGCGGCGGTGGACCTGGTTCTGGACCAATCGCAGTGCGCGCAGAATTAGCAGAATTTTTACCAACCCCGCATGTTGAAAAAGATGGTAACACTTACAAATTAATTGCTCCAAAAAATACTTGCGGAAAAATAAAAGGCTTTAATGGTCAGTTCGGAATGCATGTTCGCGCCTTGACTTACATGCTTTCACACGGAGCTAACGGGTTGCAAAAAGTTGCCGAAGATTCAGTTTTAAGCGCCAACTATATTTTAACAAAATTGAAAAATCATTATCACGTGCCGTTCGAAGGCAATTGTATGCACGAATGTTTGCTAACTGATAAATTACAAAAAACACAAGGAATTGGCACGCTAGATATTGCTAAAGCCCTTGTTGAATATGGCATTCATCCAATGACGGTTTTCTTCCCGCTTGTAGCTCCAGGTGCAATGCTAGTTGAACCAACTGAAACTGAAACTCGCGAAACTATTGATGATTTTATTAACACTATGATTTTCATAGCCGAAGAAATCAAAGCTGGTCGCGGCGACAGGTTTCACGAATATCCACTTCATACTCCAAGAAGAAGATTAGATGACGTGAAAGCAGCCAAAACTCCAGTAACAACTTGGATGGCAGTAAATTAATTTGTCCATCCAAACTGCTTTTAATAAACAACAACAAAATGAAAAAAGCTTTCACGCTCACTGAATTATCAATTGTTGTTTTAATTATCGGCGTGTTAATAACCGGCATCACGCAAGGCTCGAGTATGATAAAAACATCTCGCCTTGCCAATGCCCGCTCTATAACTTCTAGATCACCTGCCCTTGAAATTAACGGCCTTATCGCTTGGTACGAACCAACACTTAAATCTTCATTTAAAGATTCTGAATCAATTGAAGGCAGTCAAACTACAGAATGGCGCGACAACAGCCCCGGATCAATCATCTTAGCTAAAAACAAATTAACTCGTAGCGCTGGAAGTGCTGTAACTTACGAAGAAAGCGGCATCAATAATCTTCCGACTTTGCTTTTTAGTGGTGCTTCTTCAGCCAATGTTACACTTACTAATTTCTATCAGGGATCTTCATCACAAAATACAATATTTATTGTTTTCCGCCCATTATTTGCCACCAGTTCAACTGCTAGAATTTTGCTTGATTCTTCGAATATAAATCCAAATAGCTCAATTGGTATCAAAACTACTGCGGTAACTCTCAAAGCCGGAATTTCTGTTGATACTGCAACCGCAACTAACTCTGCTAGTTTTGTCAATGGCAATGATTATGTAGTTGCAGCTTACTTTAACGGCAGCTCATCGCAAGTTTTTGTAAATAATGCCGCCACAAGCGCTGGCAATGGAATGATAAATCCCAATAGCAGTCAACTTGGTGGCCTAACAATTGGCACAGATAAGTCAGGAAGTTGGGGCTTTAATGGCTATATTTCTGAAATTATTATTTATAACCGACCTTTGAAATTACAGGAACGCAAAGATATTATGAGTTACTTGTCCAAGAAATATAAAATTTCAGTTACCGGACTTTAGAAATTTACAAACCAAATTTCTAATTCTCAGACCTTGATTTTATTGCACCACTTCCCTAAATATTATTCCTCACTCACAAATTCAAAAACCTAATAATCATTTAAATCTATGGAGGAAATATGAGTAATTTAAGCGCCTCTTTTCCTGTGAGCAAAATAGGCTCTATTCGTTCTGACCGAAATGGTTTTTTACAATATTTACGCGAAATCCAAAAATTTCCAATTTTAACCGCCGAAGAAGAATATAAATATGGCGAAAGATATGTTAAAACCCAAGATAAAGAAGCCGCTAAAATCCTGATTCAAAGCCATTTACGTTTAGTCGTAAAAATGGCTTCTAAATTTAAAAATTACGGCCTGCCAATTATCGATTTAGTTTCGGAAGGAAATTTAGGTTTAATGCAAGCCGTCAAAAAATTCGATCCGCGCAAAGGTTTTCGCTTTTCTACTTATTCAATGTGGTGGATTCGCGCTTACATGCAGGATTATATTTTGCGCTCTTGGTCGCTGGTAAAAATCGGAACCACCGCCGCCCAAAAAAAACTTTTTTTTAATTTACACAAAATCAAGAAAAAGCTTAACGCCACGTCAGACAAAGCTTTGTCCGCTGAACATGTCAATTTAATTGCCCGTGATTTAAACGTTTTGCCTAAGGAAGTTGTTGATATGAATTCGCGTCTTTCGCAATCCGACACTTCACTAAATAATTTAGTCGGCGACGAAGATGACAGCGCCGAAGTGGTTGATTTAATGGCTTCAAGCGATGAAAGCCAAGAACAAAATGCAATTGAAAATCAGGAAAAATCACGTCAGGAATTAATGTTTAAAAAAGCTTTCCTGCTTTTAAACGATCGCGAAAAAGATATTTTGTACAAACGTCAAATATCGGAAAATCCGATGACGCTGGAAGATTTGAGCCAGCTTTACAAAGTTTCGCGCGAGCGAATTCGCCAAATTGAGGAAAATGCTATCAATAAAATCCGCAAAGAAGTGAGAAAATTACAATTAAATTTTGCCTGATGTTTACCGGAATCATTACCAATTTTGGCAAGATCGAATCACTAAAACACAATACCAAAAAAGACCTGCTTCTTGAAGTTTCTTGCGATAAATCTGCAATCAAACGCACTTTAGAAATCGGCTGTTCTATTGCATGCAATGGCATTTGCTTAACTTTGATTGAAAAAAAAACTGCGGCGAAAAAAATTATTTTTTCCTTTCAAGCATCAAATGAAACTTGCGAAAAAACCACTTTGAAAAATTGGCAAATTGGCAAATTCATCAATCTCGAATTCGCCATGCGCATGGGCGATGAATTCGGTGGTCACATGGTTTTGGGGCATATTGATGCAACGGCAGAAATTCAAAAAATTAAACGCGTAAAAGATTCGCGCAAATTCACTTTTGCGACATCAAAAAATTTAATGAAATTTATTTCACAAAAAGGTTCTGTAACTTTAGATGGCGTTTCACTTACAGTGAACAGTGTCGAGAAAAATATTTTTACGGTTAATATTATTGAACATACGCTAAAAAATACAATTTTTGGCGATAAAAAATCCGGCGATTTAGTAAATTTAGAAATCGATACAATCGCGCGTTATGTTTCAAAATTGATAAAATAAATTTTAAAAATGACTAAAGAACAACAAAATTATCTCGCAACAATTCCAGAAATAATCGCCGAAGCTAAGCAAGGAAAAATGTTTATTTTAGTTGACGATGAAGGGCGCGAAAATGAAGGCGATTTAGTAATTCCGGCTTCAATGTGCGACGATAAAAAAATCAATTTCATGGCGCGTTTTGGCCGCGGACTTATTTGTTTAACGCTTACAGAACAGCGCGTTGCCGAACTTGAATTGCCTTTGATGTCTTTCAATAATGAATCACGCAACAAAACTGCTTTCACAGTTTCAATCGAAGCTCGCGTTGGAATTTCCACCGGAATTTCTGCCTTTGATCGCGCCAAAACTGTTGCTGATGCGATTGATCCTAAAAAAAGCAAAGATGCAATTGTTAGCCCAGGTCATATTTTTCCACTCAAAGCCCAAAATGGCGGAGTTCTAGTGCGCGCAGGTCACACTGAAGCTGCAGTTGACATTGCCAAACTTGCTGGCTTAAACCCTTCTGGTGTAATTTGCGAAATCATGAATGACGATGGATCGATGGCGCGCATGCCTGATTTAATTAAATTCGCCAAAGAACATGATATGAAAATCGCTACCATTGCCGATTTAATTGAATATCGCCGTAAAAATGAAAAATTAGTTGAAGCAATTGAGTATAAAAAATTCATCAGTAAAGCCGCCGGAGAATTTGCCGCGACAATTTATAAAAGCAAAATTGATGGCATTGAACATATTGCTTTAGTAAAGGGTAAAATTGACGAAACCTTGCCAACATTAGTTAGAATGCATCATTTAAATATTTTGAGTGATTGTCTTGATGACGCACAAAATCACAGAACTGGATCATTGATTGAAGCGATGAAAGAAATCGAAAAAGAAAAAAATGGCGTTATAGTTCTAATCAGACAACCAAATGAAGCGATTTCGCACTTGCTAGGTGAAACAAAAAACCTGCCAGCAAATAGAGAAAAAGAATTAAGAAATTACGGAATCGGCGCGCAAATTTTATCGGATTTAGGGGTAAAAAATATGATTCTTCTAACCAATGCACAAAAAGCAGTAATTGGGCTGGAAGGCTATGGAATTAAGATTTGCGGATATAAAAAAATATAAATTCCTAGAGACTATACCAAATTAACTATCTCTTGATAGCGCTAACGAAGTATTTTTGAGGAAAAATTGCGACTGGAAATGTAAGCTGTATCAAGTGATACAGCGTCATTTTCTGAGCAAATTTTTACCAAAAAGACAAAGTTATGGCTATCAAGAGATAGTTAATTTGGTATATAATAAAAACTCACAACTAATGACTCGTAAATATTTCGGCACCGACGGCATTCGTGGCACGGCGAATAAATTTCCTATGACCGCAGAAATTGCCCTTAAAGTTGGCATGGCAATTGGCGCAAAATTTATTGATGGCGATCATCGTCATCGCGTTGTAATTGGCAAAGACACGCGCCTTTCTGGCTATGTAATTGAACCCGCCCTTACCGCTGGCTTGGCCGCTGTTGGGATGGATGTATTTTTAGTTGGCCCCGTTCCAACTCCGGCGGTTTCAATGTTGACGCGCTCAATTCGCGCTGATATTGGAATTATGATTTCAGCATCACACAATCCTTATCACGATAATGGCATTAAAATTTTCACTCGCGATGGTCATAAATTAAGTGATAAATTAGAACGCGAAATTGAAAACTTAATTGAAGGCGACATCACCCCACATTTGGCTGAATCAAAAAATTTCGGCCGCGTTAAAAGACTTGACGACGCTTCCAATCGTTACATCGAATTTGTAAAAAATTCTTTCCCGAAAGATAAAACTTTAACCAATTTAAAAATCGTCGTCGATTGCGCCAATGGAGCGTCTTACAACATCGCACCGAAAATTTTCTGGGAACTCGGCGCCGAAGTAATTGAAATCGGAACTAGTCCTGACGGCTTTAACATTAATGAAAAATGCGGCTCAACTCATCCCGAAGCTTTGTGTAAAAAAGTTTTGGAAACTCAAGCCGACATCGGAATTGCCCTTGATGGCGATGCTGATCGACTTTTGGTAGTTGATGAAAAAGGCAATGCAACTGATGGCGATAAGCTGATTGCGCTGATCGCCGAAAAACTTCACAATGATGGAAATTTAAAAAAAGATACAGTTGTAATTACCCAAATGTCGAATTTGGCTTTAGAAAATTATTTGAACTATATTGGCGTTTCCACAATTCGCGCCCAAGTGGGAGATCGCTACGTTTTGGAAGAAATGCGTAAAAAAGGCTGCAATTTTGGTGGCGAACAATCGGGACATATTGTGCTTTCTGATTACTCTACAACGGGAGATGGCTTGATTGCAGCGCTTCAGGTTTTGTCGGTTATTTGTGAGAATAAAAAACCAGCAAGTGAAGTTTTGAATTTATTTGAATTGTTTCCACAGCTTTTGAAAAACACCAAATTTGATGCCAATAAGAAAAATCCGTTGGAAGAAAAAACGGTGCAAGATTTTATTAAAGAAAAAGAAAATGAACTTGGTGAAAATGGGCGAATTTTGGTTCGCAAATCAGGAACAGAAAATTTAATTCGCGTGATGGTTGAAGGCAAAAATCAACATCAGATTGAAAAAATTGCCAATGAAATTATTGCGAAGGTGAATGAGTAAGTTTTTAAATCCTAAAATCTTCCCCTAAATAAACTTTCCGCACTTGCTCATTTTCAACAATCGCGTTTTTCGAACCGGAAGTTAAAATCATTCCATCATAAACAATATAAGCGCGATCAACGATTGATAAGGTTTCGCGCACATTATGATCAGTGATTAAAACGCCAATTCCACGATTTTTTAAATGTCCAACCATCACGCGAATATCATTAACCGCAATTGGATCAACGCCAGCGAAAGGTTCGTCAAGCAAGATGAATGAAGGATTTGTTGCCAAAGCACGCGCAATTTCTACTCTTCTTCTTTCACCGCCCGAAAGTGCTAGAGCATGTGATTTACGAATGTGAGTAATTGAAAATTCTTCCAATAATTCTTCCAATTTCTGGCGACGTTTTTTCTCGTTATTTTCGGCAATTTGCAAAATTGAATAAATATTATCCTCAACATTCATGCCGCGAAAAATCGAAGCTTCTTGCGGCAAATAGCCAATTCCAAGGCGCGCGCGCTGATACATTGGCATATTGGTAATATCAAGTTGGTCGATAAAAATGTTTCCCGAGCCCGCTTCAATCAAACCAACAATCATATAAAAACAGGTAGTTTTTCCAGCGCCATTTGGACCTAAAAGCCCAACAACTTCGCCTTGTGCAATGTCCAGACTAATATCGCGAATCACCACTTTTTTACCGTATGATTTGCTTAAATTTTTAGCGCTTAAAGTTGTCTTGCTCATTTTTTTCTTTTTTTGATTTTTTTATTTCTTTTTTGCGATCAGGAAAATCATCGCCAATCACAACTACAACTCGTTTGTCGCCGCCATTTCCAGTGATTGAAGTTTCATCTTTTCGACCAACAAATTTACCTTTTTTAGTAACCAAATCGTAAATGAATTTATTGCCGCTGGCAATTGAAGTGCCGTTATTCACAATCACGTTTTTTTCTAAAACAAAAATATTTTTTGATGGTTCATAATAGCCGCTGTCACCGCTTGCGACGAAATCTTCGCTAAAAATTTTAACATTATCTTGGGCAATAATTTTTTTGATCGAAGATTTTTGACTATTGGATTGCGACTTTTCTTCGTAAAGCACAGTCATTTTATTGGCCAACAAACTGCTATCATCTTTTTCAACAGTCACATTGTTGATAAAGTTAATAACTTGCGATTTTCTCTTGATGTCGATTATGTCAGATCTTATTCTGGTTGGCGTTTCAGGTTTAGATTTAGTCGCCGCTTGCGCAGATGAGACATTCAAAAAAAACAAAATTTCACAAAGAATTATGAAAAAACCAGATCTGAAATTTAATTGGAAACGTTTCACTTTTGTTATTTTTGCTTGCGTTACAGTAATTTTTGTAATCTTGCGAACACCACAAAACATTGATGCCAAGGAGATTCTCGAATTTAACCGCGATCTTAAAAACTACAACGCCAAATTACAGGTTTTCGATTCAGACAACAAAGAAATTATCCAATTTTCAATCGCAATTGCCGATTCTGATGAAAAAAAAATGTATGGCTTGATGAATTTAGACCATTTGCAAGAAGATTGTGGAATGCTTTTTCCTTTTTATAAAAGCCAAGTAATTACGATGTGGATGAAAAATACCCGCATTGCGCTCGACATGGTTTTTATCGATAAAAATAACGAAATAGCCACAATTGTAACCGATGCCGAACCTTATTCTCTCGATATAATTTCTTCTGAAAAAGAGGTGAAAAAAGTTTTAGAAATTAATGCCGGTTTAGTAAAAAAATTTGGCATAAAAGTTGGGCAGAAAATTAAAATTTCTAGTTAAATGAAAATTTTTTTAGTTGAAAAAAAAATCACCAATAATCTTGTTGGGCATGAAAAATCAAGCTTCTACAAGTTTTTAACCAAGGCACAAGAATCAGATAAAGATGTTAGCAAAATCGTAAATGACATTATTTTGGAAGTTAAAAAAAGTGGCGACAAAGCTTTGGTTTCTTACTCCAATAAATTCGATAAAACTTCTTATAAAAAAGCTGAAGATTTTTTAGTTACGCCGCAAGAAATTGCTGCTGCTGAAAAAACGCTGAATAAAGATGTAAAAGCAGCTTTAGAAAATGCTTATAAACGCATTGAAAATTATCACAAAAAACAACTGCCGAAAGATTTTCATTTTACAGATGAAGATGGCGTGCGCCTTGGAAATATATGGCGCGCCATTAGTTCAATTGGCGTTTATACTCCCGGTGGAAGCGCTTCTTATCCAAGCTCAGTTTTAATGTCTGCAGTTCCGGCAATTGTTGCGGGCGTTGAAGAAATTACAATGTGCGCGCCGACAAATTCGGGCAAAATTAATCCGGCAGTTTTATTTGCGGCAAAACTTTGCGGCATTAAAAAAATCTATAAAATCGGCGGCGCGCAAGCAGTTGCAGCTTTGGCTTATGGAACAAAAACCATTTCTAAAGTTGATAAAATTGTTGGTCCGGGAAATTCATTTGTTGCCACCGCCAAAAAAATTGTTTTCGGCGATGTTGGAATTGACATGATCGCCGGCCCAACTGACGTAACAATCATTGCCGATAAAACCGCTCATTGCGATTGGATTGCAGCCGATGCACTTTCGCAACTCGAACATGGATCTGATTCTAAAGCGTTTATAATTACTGATGATCAGAATTTTGCTTTAAGAATTTCAGCAGCAATTAATGGTTTGAAAGAAAATTTACCGCGCAAAGAAATCATTGAAAAATCTTTGGAAAATTCGGCAATTTTTGTATTAAAAAATCTGTCCGATGCAATTCACATCGCTAATTTTATTGCTCCGGAACATTTGGAAATTGCCACTAAAAACTGTGAAACTTTTGTGCCGAAAATTAAAAATGCTGGCGCGATTTTTTTAGGAAATTATTCACCTGAAAGCATTGGCGATTATATGGCAGGACCAAGTCACACTTTGCCTACTTCATCTTCGGCAAAATTTTCGAGCGGACTTTCAGTTTTTGATTTTTTAAAAAGAATTTCACTGATTTCTTGCGATAAAAAATCTTTTGATAAACTGGCTAAAGCCACGTCAATTCTGGCTGAATGTGAAGGATTGCAGGCTCATAAGTTGAGCGTTGATATTCGAAAAAAATAAAAATTATGAAAAAATTTCTTTCCCTGTTTTTACTCGTATCATTTCTCTTTTCCTGCGCCGCCAATAAGGATGATGAAAAAACCAATGCTGAAATGGCTTACGCCAAAGCTTACAAACTTTTAAAATCAAAAAGTTACAGCGAAGCCGCTGAAGAATTTGAGAAAATCGATGATGAATTTCCTTTTTCAAAATGGGCAATTAAAGGTCAAACCATGGCGGTTTACGCCAGATATAAGGATGAAAATTATGACAAGCTTTTACCGGTAGTTGACGATTTTTTGCGCTTAAATCCGAATAGCGAATATGTGCCTTACATGATTTATATGAAAGGTTTAACTTACTATAATCAGATTCCTGAAATCGATCGCGCTCAAGATAACAGTCAACAAGCTTCATTTATTTTTCGTGAATTAATTGCCCGATTTCCTGCCAGCGATTATGCTGCTGACGCTAGAGAAAAGATTAATTTCGTTGATGAACATTTAGCTGGCGCCAAAATGTCGGTTGGACGTTACCAAATTAAAAGCCGCAATTACGTTGGAGCGATTGTCAGTTTTCGTGAAATAATTTCGCGCTATCGCCAAACTAATCAAGTAGCCGAAGCTTATTTTCGCTTGACTGAAATCTATTATAAAATTGGTTTAAAATCTGAAAGTAAAAAGGCTTATCACAACTTGAAATTAGGCTATCCGCAAAGCGAGTGGACTAAATTAGCTGATAAAAATGGATATTAAACTTGGGCAAAAACACATTTGGCTGCCTTACGCCCAAATGCAAAATCATTTGCCGCAACTTGAAATTAAAAGCGCCAAAGCTTCAGAAATTTTCCTAAAAGATGGTCGCGTTTTAATTGATGGCATTGCCTCTTGGTGGAGCATGGCGCATGGTTATAATCACCCTCACCTAATTAAAGAAATTTGCCGCCAAGCAAAAATTTTGCCGCATATTATGATGGCAGGTTTTGCTAATGATGAGACTTACAAATTAGCTCATCGCCTTTGTCAATTTAGCAAAATGGATCGCGTATTTTTTTCTGATTCCGGTTCGGTTGCAATTGAAGTGGCGATGAAAATTTGTTGGCAATTTCATATTAATCGCGGCGAAAATATGAAAATAAAATTCATTTCTTTTAAAAATTCCTATCACGGCGACACAACGGGCGCAATGTCTTTGGCTGATTTAAATTCGGGAATGCATCAGAAATTTGCAAAAATTCTACTTAAAAATTTATCGCTAGATTTGCCGCAAAATGAAAATGACTTAGATAAATTTGAGCAATTTGTTAAAGAAAATAAAAATATTTTAGCCGGAATTTTTATCGAACCTTTAATTCAATGCGCTGGCGGCATGGTTTTTCATGATGCTAAAATTTTGCACCAAATTTTTAATATCGCCAAAAAACATCAAATTTTATTTATCGCTGATGAGTGCGCGGTTGGTTTTTATCGCACGGGGAAAAAATTTGCGCTCGATCATGCTAATATCAAACCTGATATTTTGGTTTTAGGAAAAGCTCTGACTGGCGGCGCTGTAACGCTTGCGGCAACTTTGGTCAATGAAGAAATTTTCAGCGCTTTTTTAAGCGATTCACTAAATTCGGCTTTAATGCATGGTCCGACTTTTATGGGAAATCCTTTGGCGGCGGCTGCGGCAAATGCATCGCTAGATTTATTTGAAAAAACTGATTACGAAAAAAAAGTTTTAAGTGACGAAAAGTTTTTGCAAAAAGAACTTAAAAAATGCCGTAATTTAAAAAGCGTTAAAGATATTCGAGTTCTTGGTGCCGTAGGGGTTGTGGAAATTGATGGTGATTTTAATAAAATGATTAAGTTAAGAAAAAACTTTGTTGAAAAAGGAATTTTCTTACGACCTTTTGCTAATTGTATTTACACAATGCCAGCGCTTAACATTAAGAAAAAGCAATTGCAAAAAATTACAGATGGAATTTTGGAAGTGCTTTCTACTTAAAATCCTACAAATCGATGGTGTTTCTTTCCTTAAAACATAAATGAGATTACCCTAAACTTCTTTGCGAATCAAGCTATAGAGCTAACTGTAAAGGCTCTAAAATTTCTTGACAAAAGTTAGATTGAAAACAGATTTACCAACTTTCAAAAATTCATATTCATTCAATGAAAAAATCCCCAACCAAATTGCGCAGCGCTTTTTCTTTATTAGAAATCTCCATAATTTTTGTAATTGTTGGCATAATTCTAGCCACTATCATTCGCTCTTCTTCAATCTACACCGATTACAAATTAAACACTGCTAGAAGCTTAACCGCATCTTCTGATGTTTCATCAATACAAGGTCTAATTTTATGGCTTGATGCCACGGCTGAAAAAAGTTTTGATTCTGCAGAAAGAGAAGATAGAGCTGCGATTGGCACTTGGTACGATATCAATCCAACTATGAATCCCAATAATAACGCCATACAAACCAACACGGAATTAAAACCACTTTATGTAATGGATGCGATAAATAATTTACCAGCGCTGAAATTTGATGGCAGTAACGATTTTTTGAGACTCTCAAGCTCTGAAATGGTGCTTAGTAACGGAGCTCCTGAAACTGCGAATAATTTTGCAATTTTTGTAGTTGCCAAACCTGACTCTGTCGATGTTCTTGAAACCGAAAGCACCTCTGGAACTGTTGGAACTAATAATAAAGAATACCTTCTATTTCCACAACATGGTGCCCTTTATCCCAACATATCTGCTGCTGGTGCTGGAATTGCGATGGGAACAAATGGAATTTCAGTTTACGAACATTCTTCAGACTATTTGCCAGCAGTATTAGTTTATGCAACTACTGCAACCAAACCCACAATCATTGAAGTTGATTATACTGAAAAAACTCCTTCTCTTTATGTCAATGGCAGCTTGGTTCGTACAACTACAAAAGGCCCAATTAGTTATGTTTTTCCAAGCTTTAATATTGGTGGTGGCCCCTATGGTTATTATTCTGGATATATTGCTGAAATCATTATTTATAATCGAGTTTTGTTAAATGATGAGAGAGAATCTGTGTCTAAATATTTAAGCAAAAAATGGGGAATTAGGCTGATCTAGGATTGTTAAAATATGGCATAAATAGAGTGGTGTAATAAAAAATAGGCATAATGGCGCTGTCGCGTAAATCAACTTTTTCGTCGAACTTTTCGCAAAAACTTCTCTAATTCAGGGCATAATTAAAAAAATGGGGGGCTAAAAACCCACTTTTCGCCCCCAGTTTTTCAGCAGAAATTTCACCGCTTTTTTCTTCCGATTTTTATCCAATCCTCGGTGAATTTTTACCCTCTCTTTGAT
>Ga0214919_10002699_pt1 | contig 27540 bp, 28 predicted proteins | sample LL1503_MetaG_FD_177994 | JGI IMG/M metagenome (GOLD analysis project Ga0214919, IMG submission 177994) | Freshwater microbial communities from Lake Lanier, Atlanta, Georgia, United States - LL-1503 | ecosystem: Environmental > Aquatic > Freshwater > Lake | place: USA: Georgia | collected...
AGATCGACATGCTGGCGGCGCACAAAACCCACGTGCCGCAGCGCGTTTTCCTCAAAATCAACAGCGGCATGAACCGCCTGGGCTTTGCGCCCGCCCAAGCGCGCGCCGCCTGGACACGCCTGAACGCGCTGCCCCAGGTGGACGAAATCTCGCTCATGACGCATTTCAGTGACGCGGACGGCCCGTTGGGCATCGCCGTCCAAGCCGCCCGCTTTGAGGCCGCCACCACCGAGCTGCCCGGCGAGCGCTGCCTGAGTAACAGCGCGGCCATCCTGCGCCACAGCCTGCACCAGGCGCAGTCGGCGCGGCCCTTGCCCGCCAGCGACTGGGTGCGCGCTGGAATTGCCCTGTACGGCAGCGCGCCCGATTTCGGGCTGCACACGCCCGCCCACTGGGGTTTACGCCCCGCCATGAGCTTGCGCGCCCAGATTATTGCGACCCAAGACCTGCAGGCGGGCGATACCGTGGGCTATGGCTCCAGCTTTGTGGCCCCAGGGGCGATGCGCATCGGCATCGTGGCCTGCGGCTATGCCGATGGGTATATGCGCGCCAGCCCCAGTGGCACGCCGGTGTTGGTCGATGGCCAGCGCAGCGCCACGGTCGGGCGCGTCAGCATGGACATGCTGGCCGTGGACCTCTCGGCCCTGCCCCGGGCCGGCGAGGGCAGCGAAGTCACCCTGTGGGGCCAGTCCAGCAGTGGGGCGGTGCTGCCGATCGACGAGGTGGCCGCTGCCGGGCAGACCATCGGCTACGAGCTGATGTGCGCGCTGGCGCGCCGGGTGCCCGTCCGGGTGGACGAGGACGCAGGCGATTAAACTGTTTTTATATACAGTAATATCGCCCCATGGCCAAAGACAAATCTGTATTTACCTGCACCGAGTGCGGCGGCACCAGCCCCAAATGGCTGGGCAAATGCCCGGCTTGCGGCGCCTGGAACACCTTGATCGAATCTCTGGCCAGCGCCGAAAGCGGCACGAAAAACCGCTTCGCCGCCCTGGCCAGCACGGCTGAAGTGGCAGTTTTGGCCGATATCGAGGCCAGCGACGTTGACCGCACGCCCACCGGCCACGCCGAGCTGGACCGGGTGCTGGGCGGAGGCATCGTGGAGGGCGGGGTGGTACTGATCGGCGGCGATCCGGGCATTGGCAAGTCCACCTTGCTCTTGCAGGCCCTCGATTCGCTGCAGCGCGCAGGCAAAAAGACGCTGTACGTTACCGGCGAGGAAAGTGGCGCCCAGGTGGCCCTGCGCTCGCGCCGGCTGGGGCTGGACGGCTCGCAGGTCAGCGTGCTGGCCGAGATCCAGCTCGAAAAAATCCTGGCCACGCTCATCGCGCGCCAGCCCGATGTGGCGGTGATTGACTCCATCCAGACCGTGTATTCCGATCAACTGAGCTCGGCGCCGGGCTCGGTGGCCCAGGTGCGCGAGTGCGCCGCCCACCTCACGCGCGCGGCCAAGGCCGCCGGCGTGTGCATCGTGCTGGTCGGCCATGTCACCAAGGAAGGCGCCTTGGCCGGACCGCGCGTTCTGGAGCACATGGTCGACACCGTGCTGTACTTCGAGGGCGATACCCACAGCCAGTTCCGGCTGGTGCGCGCCATCAAGAACCGATTTGGTGCGGTCAATGAGATCGGCGTCTTTGCCATGACCGAAAAAGGCCTCAAAGGCGTGAGCAATCCCAGCGCCATCTTTTTGAGCCAGCATGCTGAGCCGGTACCCGGCAGCTGTGTCATGGTCACTTTGGAGGGTACGCGCCCCCTGTTGGTGGAAATACAGGCCCTGGTCGACAGCGGCGGCCCCAGCCCCCGGCGCCTGAGCGTGGGCTTGGATAAAGACCGCCTGGCCATGTTGCTGGCCGTGCTGCACCGCCATGCCGGGGTGGCCTGCATGGACCAGGATGTATTTATCAACGCCGTGGGTGGGGTGCGTATTGGCGAGCCGGCCGCCGACATGGCGGTGATGCTGGCCATTACTTCGTCTTTGCGTGGTAAGTCGCTGCCCAAAGGCTTTATTGCCTTTGGCGAAGTAGGGCTGGCCGGCGAGGTGCGCCCGGCCCCGCGGGGCCAGGAGCGCCTGCGCGAGGCGGCCAAACTGGGCTTTACGATGGCGATCGTGCCCAAAGCCAATGCGCCCAAAAAGCCGGTGCAGGGCATGACGGTGCACGCCGTGGAGCGGGTCGAAGAGGCGCTGCAGATCGTGCGCGCCTGGGCTTGAAAAATTTTCCGCCCACCCCTGAAAATTGATCAAGCCTTCAAAACCGTTAGACTGCGCACAGGCCTATTCCCGTAAGTTTCAGTAAGGTTATGTGGATTAGATTAGCGAACCTGATAGGCTAGTGGGCTTGGCGCCATGCGCCGCAGTGCCCCAGTAGCGTGCAGCGCGGCAAGACGGGTCCGGGCTTTGCGTTCAGTGCGCGACTTACATTTCAACTTGGAGACAACATGACTATTCGTATTGCAAAAATGGCCAAGCGCCTGGCCGTCGCCGCCGCTGTGATGGCTTTTGCCGGCATCGCTGGCGCGGCAGAGCCGATCAAGATCGGTGTGTCGGGCCCGTTTACCGGAGGCTCCTCTTCCATGGGTGTGAGCATGCGCGACGGCGTGAAGCTAGCCACCGAAGAAATCAACAAAGCGGGTGGCGTTTTGGGTCGTCCCTTGCAACTGATCGAGCGCGATGACGAGGCCAAGAACGAGCGCGGCGTGCAAATCGCCCAGGAGTTGATCAACAAAGAGAAAGTCGTCGCCACCGTCGGCTTTATCAACACCGGCGTGGCCCTGGCTTCGCAGCGTTTTTACCAAGAAGCCAAGATCCCGGTCATGAACAACGTGGCTACCGGCTCCATCGTTACCCGTCAGTTTGACGACCAGCCCGAGAACTACATCTTTCGCAATGCCGCCCACGACAGCATCCAGGCACCCATGATTGTGGAAGAGGCGATTACTCGCCGTGGTTTCAAGAAAGTGGCGATCCTGGCTGATTCCACCAACTACGGCCAACTTGGCCGCGAAGACCTGGAGCGCGCACTGGGTCTGAAAAACATCAAGGCCGTGGCGGTTGAGAAGTTCAACGTCAAGGACGTGGACATGACGGCGCAGCTTCTTAAAGCCAAGGCCGCGGGCGCAGAGGTGGTCCTCACTTATGCGATTGGCCCCGAGTTGGCACAAATTGCCAACGGCATGACCAAGCTGGGCTGGAAAGTACCGATGATTGGCAGCTGGACCCTGTCCATGGCCAACTTCATTGACAACGCTGGCCCTGGCGGCGAAGGCGCGCGCATGCCGCAAACCTTCATCCAAGAGCCGACGACGCCCAAGCGCCAGTCCTTCATCATTAGCTACCTGCGCACCTTTAACCCTAAGAATGCCCGTATCGACTCCCCCGTCTCTGCGGCACAAGGTTATGACTCGGTGTACTTGCTGGCCGCGGCCATCAACCAAGCCAAGTCCACTGAAGGCCCTGCCATCCGCGCCGCTTTAGAAGACCTCAAAACGCCCGTGGAAGGCGTTGTGACGACCTATAAAAAGCCCTTTACCGCCAAGGACCACGAAGCCATCACAGCCAACATTCCTGTGTTTGGTGAAGTCAAAGGCGAAAAAGTGGTCTATGCCTATGAAGCAGACCAAAAGAAAGCCTCTGAAATTCGCGTGAAAGACGTGAACGCCAAAGGCGCACTGGAAGTGAAGAAAAAGTAATTAGGTCACACCTTTCGCGTACTCAGAGCAAACTCGCCAGTCCGCAAAGACTGGCGAGTTTCTTTTATAGAGAGGCGCAAAATCGCATTCCCCGGCACGATGGCTGCAAACACGCTGAGATAAATTATGGAAATACTGCTTCAACTGGTCTACAGTGGCATTGCACTGGGAATGATTTACGCGGTTATCGCGTTCGGATACCAACTCACTTTCCAAACCTCGGACACCTTGAACTTCGGTCAAGGCGATGCGCTGATGTTGGGCGCCATGGTCGGCCTGACCTTGGTCAATCAGGGCGTGAATTACTGGGTCATGCTGCCGCTGGTGATTATTTTCGGCATGCTGCAAGGCGCGGTGGTTGAGCGCATTGGTGTGCAGCCGGCGATCAAAATCAAAAGCGAGTTTGGCTGGATCATGTCGACTATCGCGCTGGGTATTATTTTTAAAAATGTGGCCGAAAACGTCTGGGGCCGTGACGACCTGAAATTCCCCTCGCCCCTGCCCGAAGCGCCGATGCAATTTTTGGGCGCCAATGTGCTGCCCATGGAGGTGCTGGTCGTCGTGGGCGCCGTGCTGATGATGCTGGGCGTGGAATTTTTCAACCGCAAAACGATTTATGGCAAAGCGGTGGTCGCTACCTTTAATGACCGTGACGCGGCCAAGCTGATGGGTATCAACACCGGTTTGGTAATCACCTTTTCTTACGCTTTGTCCTCGGCGACCGCCGGTTTTGCCGGCGCTCTGATTGCGCCCCTGACGCTCACTGGCGCCACCATGGGCTCGGTACTGGGCCTGAAGGCCTTTGCTGTGGCCATTATTGGGGGCCTGACCAGCGGTTTGGGCATTATTGTGGGTGGCATCATTTTGGGTATTGCCGAAACGACCACCGGTTTTTATATCTCCACCGGCTACAAAGACGTGCCCGGTCTGGTGCTTTTGCTGATGGTGCTGGCCCTCAAACCCGCTGGATTGTTTGGCAAAACCGCAATCAAGAAAGTCTGACCATGAGTCGCAATTTCATGCTCTCCTTGGTGGTGTTTTTGGCCCTGTTGGCCGCCGCGCCGCTGTACACATCCAACCCGTATTACATCCACATGATCGGCACGATCATGATTTACGCCATCTTGCTGTTTGGCCTGGACATCGTGGTGGGCTACACCGGCCAGGTCTCGCTAGGGCATGCTGGTTTGTTTGGCGTGGGCTCCTATACCGCCGGCGTGATGTTTATGAAGCTGGGCGCTCCGCTGTGGCTGATCATCCCGGCCAGCGTGTGTGTGACCGCAGCTTTTGGCGCGCTGCTGGCGCTTCCTGCTTTGCGGGTGACGGGCCCTTACCTGGCCATGGTGACGCTGGCTTTTGGCACCATCATCCAGATTTTGATCAACGAGATGACTTTCCTCACCGAAGGCCCACTGGGCATCAAAGTGCCCAAGCCCGATTTGTTTGGCGCCAAGCTCACCGAACACGAGTTCTATTGGCTAGTGCTGGCGCTGATGGCGCTGTCACTGGTGGTGGTCGACCGCATCTTGCGCTCGCAACTGGGCCGCGCCTTTGAGGCTTTGCGGGGCAGTCCGGTGGCGTCGGACTGTATGGGTGTGTCGGTCTACCGCTACAAGGTGTATGCTTTTGTGATCAGCGCCGGTTTTGCCGGCCTGTCGGGCTGCTTGTATGCGTATTCAGAGCAATACATTTCACCCAATACCTACAACTTTGAGCTGACTGTTTTGTTCTTGCTGGCCGTCATCATGGGCGGACGCAAGACGCGCTCGGGCGCCATGCTGGGCGCAGCCATCATCGTGATCCTGCCCAAGCTGTTGGACGATTTGGAGATGTTCCGCCAGGTCTCCTCGGTGCTGGCGGTGTTGATGCTGGTGGGCGCCATCGTGGCAATCGCCAAGAAAATCACCACGCCGCGCGCGATGGCGATCCCCGTGGTGGGCACGCTGGCTTTGGCCGCCTTCTCGTTCTGGCTCCAGTCGATTACCGACTGGCGGCTTAGTATTTTCGGCCTGATGATTTTGTTTGTGGTCTATTACCTCCAAGATGGCATCGTCGGCTTTTTCCGTAAACTCACCTCCCGCAAAACCAGCCGAGGCGAGGCCTACCACGCACCCTCAGATGCCAAAGACGCCATCACCGTGGCCGCCTCCGCGTCGGGCAAAGAAGTAGGCGGCGAACTGCTCATTGCCAAGAGCGTGCTGATGCAATTTGGCGGCCTCAAGGCGCTCAATGATGTGGACCTGCGCATCCAGCGCGGCACCATCCACGGCCTGATCGGCCCCAACGGCTCGGGCAAGAGCACGATGATGAATGTGCTCACCGGTATTTACGTGCCCACGGCCGGCAGCATCGAGTTCTGCGGCCGCAGTGTGGTCGAACGCAGCTCGGCCGATATTGCGCTCTCAGGCATTGCGCGCACTTTCCAAAACGTGCAGCTCTTTGGCGAAATGACCGCCTTGCAAAACGTGCAGGTGGGACTGCACCACACCTTCAACAGCAATTTGCTGGATGTGGCCCTGAACACCCCGCGCTACCAGCGCGAAGATGAAAGCGCCATCGCGCGCGGCATGGGCCTCTTGAACTTTGTGGGTCTGGCCGACCTCGCTGGCGAAGAGGCGCGCAATCTGCCGTACGGCAAGCAGCGACTCCTGGAAATCGCCCGCGCCTTGGCGCTGGACCCACAGCTTTTGCTCCTGGACGAGCCCGCCGCTGGTCTGACCGCGCCCGATATCAAAGAGCTGATCGCCATCATCCGCAAGATCCGCGACCACGGCATAACGGTCATCCTGATCGAGCACCACATGGACGTGGTCATGAGCGTGTGCGACGCGGTCTCGGTACTGGACTTCGGTCAAAAAATCGCGGAAGGCAAACCGGCCGAGGTACAGGCCAATGAAAAAGTGATCGAGGCCTATCTGGGCGCTCCGGCCGTTTAAGCACACAGGACTATTGTTATGTTGAGCATCAAAAACCTGGAAGCCGGTTACGGCAAAGTGCAAGTCCTGCATGGCATCTCGATGGAGGTACCCAAGGGCAAAGTCGTCACGCTGATTGGTTCCAACGGGGCGGGCAAAACCACCACCATGCGCGCCATCTCGGGCATGATCAGCCCCACGGCGGGCGAGATCAGCTTGAACGGCAAGCGCACCGACGGTATGGAGTCCTTCACCATCGCCAAACTGGGGCTGGCGCACTCGCCCGAAGGGCGCCGCGTCTTTGCCACCATGTCGGTGACCGATAACCTGACTTTGGGCGCCTTCCCGCGCCTGACCGGCAGCCGCCCCAAGGGCGATGTGCAAGGCGACTTGGAGCGAGCCATGGAGCTTTTCCCCCGTCTCAAAGAGCGGCGCAACCAATTGGCGGGCACCTTGTCCGGCGGTGAGCAGCAAATGCTGGCCATGGCGCGCGCGGTGATGCTCAACCCCGAAATCGTGCTGCTGGACGAGCCCTCGATGGGCCTGGCGCCGATCTTGGTGGAAGAGGTGTTCCGCATCATTGCCGACCTCAAGTCACGCGGTGTGACCATGCTCTTGGTCGAGCAGTTTGCCGCCGCCGCGCTCAAAGTGGCCGATTACGGTTATGTGCTGGAAAACGGCCGCATCTCGGTGCACGGTAATGCCGCGCAACTGCAAAACGACCCTGCCGTGAAGGCCGCCTACCTCGGCGGCGGACACTGACAGCGCTTTAAGCGGCCAGGCAGCTGCTTTGGTAGTGGGCGCTGGCCAGCCACTGCGGATTGATCTCCACGCCCCAGCCCGGCTCGGCAGGAATCTGCAGCGTGCCGTTCCGCACGGCGTAGGGATTGCCCAAGAACAAGTCCTGTTGCCAGGGGTAGTAATCGGCCCCTTCGATCGAAAACTCCAGGTATTTGCCTGCATTGGGGATCGCTCCGAGCAAATGCATGGTGCAAATCGTCACCAAAGACAGATTGGCGCTGTGTGGTGTGCAGGCTAGGCCGCGCGCTGCGGCCATGCGCGCCACCTCCAAGGTGCGGGACAGGCCGCCCATGTACATCACGTCAGGCTGCACGATATCGACCACCTGCTGGTCCATCATGCGCTGCCAGGTGGGCAAGTCCCAGTCCTGTTCGCCGCCGGTCACGTCCAGATCCAGCGCTTGCGTGACCTGGCGGGTTTGCTCAAATTCCCAATAGGGGCAGGGCTCCTCAAAGTGGCTGATGCCCTCGTCTTGCAGCAACTGGCCCACCGCAATGGCGCGGGCCGGCGAAAAGCCGCTGTTGGCGTCCACCAGTTTGGCCACGCCCTCGCCCAAGGCACGGGCGACCACGGGGATGACTTCTTCGGTGCGCCTGGGCCACTCGTCCACATCGCGGCCGCATTCGGCGGCGACGCGCCACTTGAAGGCGTCAAAACCCTGTGTATCGCGCAGGCGCACCAGGCGCGCCGCTTCGTTCTGGGGCGTGATGTCCCGTTTCATGGACGAGGCGTAGGCGCGCAAAGCCTTGGGCCGCCCGCCCAGCAACTCCACAACGGGCTTGCGCTCGATTTTTCCGCGCAAGTCCCACATGGCGGTGTCCAGACCGGCCATGGCGCGGCAGCGGTAGCTGCCAGGGTATTTGTGCTCTTTTTCCCAAATGCGGGCCAGCGCGCCGTCGATGTCCAGCGCGTCAAAGCCCAAAGCCCAGGGCGCGACCTGGCGGTGAAAAATCGTGGCGCTGATGTCGGCGTTGTAGGTCGAGGTCTGGCCCCAGCCGATGTGCCCGCTGTCGGTGCTGAGCTTGACGAAGCAGACAAACTCGTTGGAAAAGGTCTCGAGCCGGACGATCTTCATGGCTTCGCGCGCTCCTACAAGGTTTCGGTATGTCCGTCGACGGCCAGCTCCTGGCCCGAAATGCGCGCCCCCGCCGGCGATGTGATGAACAGCGCCAGTTGGGCAATGTCCTCGGGCGCGATAAAGCACTTGAGCGAGGCCGCCTGCGTCATGTCTTTGCGTACCTCCTCCTCAGAGCGGCCGGTGCTGCACGCCTCTGCGGCGATCACCCGGTCCATGCGCTCGCCGCTGACCGAGCCGGGGCAAATGCAGTTCACCCGCACGCCGTGCGGGCCCAGCTCTTGCGCCAAGGTGCGCGTCAGGCCGCGGATGGCCCATTTGGCGGCCGCATACGGCGCGCGGCGCGGAAAGCCAAACAGGCCCGCTGTGGACGACATATTGATGATGGAGCCGCTGCCCTGCGCGCGCAGGATGGGCGCGGCCAGGCGGGCGCATAGAAAGGCCGAATCCAGATTGACGGCCATGCATGTGCGCCAGTCGGCCAGGCTGATGTCCTGCACCGAAGCCGTTGGTCCGGCAATGCCGGCGTTGGATACCAAAATGTCCAGGCCTTGCAGATGCGCCGTAGCCGCCGCAAACAGTGCGCTGACGTGGTCTTCGTCGCTGACATCGCAGACCTGACCGGCCAGCGCAGGGCGGCTGGCCAGCGTGGCGGCCAGGGTGGCAGCGTTGCTGTCGCAAATAAAAACCTGGGCGCCCGCGGCCGCGAAGGCGTCGGCCATCGCCAGGCCAATGCCGGAGGCAGCGGCAGTGATCAGAACGCGTTGCTGGTGGTGGGTCATGGTTGTTTGGGCAAAAAGAGGATACAAAGCGCACTGTAGCGCGCCCGCCCGCGCCGATTGCGACGCGGCGTAGTGCTGCGAGAATCCCGGCATGAATTTTTACTCGGTACGAACCCTCGCCATCCGCCTGGGCCTGGTCGCTCTGATGGTGCTGGCTTACCGCTGGTACGACTGGCCGGGGGTGCTAGGCGCCCTGGGCGGGGTGGTGATGTGGATATTGGTGGAGTTCACTCGCATGGTGCGCGTGCTGCAGCGCGCCGCTGCCCGGCCAGTGGGCTATGTCGACAGTGCCGTCATGTTCAACGCAGGCTTGCGTCTGGGCATGCCACTCACGCTGGTGCTTTCCAATAGCCGCGCGCTCGGGCAGACCGCAAGCGAAGCGGGTCAGCAACCCGAAATTTTCGTTTGGACCGACTCCGGGCAGGTGCAGGTGCGTTGTGTTTTCCAAGACGGCAAACTTAGCTCTTGGGCGCTGGAGCGCCCTCCCGAGGACGGGCAGGCCGACGCCCCGTAAAATCAGCCCCTCAACCCCACCGCTTTACTACTGCTCAAAGGATAGCCCGCCATGACCGCAATGCCCCCCTCCATGTCCGACCGCGACGGCAAAATCTGGATGGACGGTCAGATGGTCGATTGGCGCGAGGCCAAGATCCACGTCCTAAGCCATACCCTGCATTACGGCTGCGGCGCCTTCGAGGGGGTACGCGCTTACAACACCGTCAACGGCACCGCCATCTTCCGCCTGGAAGAACACACCGAGCGCCTGTTCAACAGCGCCAAGATTTTGCGCATGAACATTCCTTTTTCCAAAGAAGAAGTGATGCAGGCGCAAAAAGACGTAGTGCGTGAGAACAAGTTGGAAAGCTGCTACCTGCGCCCCCTGACCTGGATCGGCGACAAAAAGCTGGGCGTCTCGCCCAAGGGCAACACCATCCACTTGATGGTCGCAGCCTGGCCCTGGGGCGCTTACCTCGGTGAAGAGGGCATGAAGCGCGGCATTCGCGTCAAAATTTCCAGCTACACCCGCCACCACGTCAACATCACCATGACGCAGGCCAAGGCGGTCAGCAATTACACCAATTCCATCCTAGCCAATATGGAAGCCACCGACGACGGCTATGACGAGGCCATGCTGCTCGATGCCAACGGCTTTGTCAGCGAAGGCGCGGGCGAGAACTTGTTTGTCGTCAAGGACGGCGCGATCTACACGCCGGACCTCTCTGCCGGCGCACTCAACGGCATCACCCGCAATACCGTCATGCATATTTGCAAAGACCTGGGCCTAGAGCTGATCCAAAAACGCATCACCCGCGACGAGGTCTACATCAGCGACGAAGCATTCTTTACCGGCACCGCCGCGGAAGTCACGCCCATCCGCGAACTCGACCGCATCGCGCTGGGCAAAGGCGACTATGTCGGCACACGCGGCCCCATCACCGAGAAAATTCAGAGCGCGTTTTTTGACATCGTCAACGGTCGCAACCCCAAGTACGGCCACTGGCTTTCCCGCGTCTAAGACGCTGCGCTACCGCAGGAACAGCCCATGTCCAAATCGCTTGTCACCCTTTTAGCCAAAGACCTCAACGCCCAAGGCGGCGTCTTTTGCCCCAGCCCGCTGGCCGACATGAAAACCTGGGACACCCATCCCAAGGTCTACTTGGATGTGGCCCGCGAGGGCCATGCCAAATGCCCGTATTGCGGCACCGTCTACCAACTCAAGGACGGCGAACATTTCGACGCCCACCACTGAAACCCTGCTCATCGCGCCCCAGTGGATAGGGGATGCGGTGATGACCGAGCCGCTCTTGCGCCAATTGCAGGCGCGCGGTCAGCGTGTCACGGTAGGGGCGCTGCCTTGGGTGGCATCGGTATACCGGGCTATGGCGTCGGTGGCCGAGGTCTTGGAATTTCCTTTTGCGCACGGCGGCCTGCAATGGTCTGCCCGGCGCGCTTTGGCGCGCAGCTTGCGCGGCCGTTTCGACAGCGCGGTGGTGTGCCCCAATTCCTTCAAAAGCGCATTGCTGCCTTGGTGGGCCGGTATTCCCGAGCGCATCGGCTACCACGGCGAGGCGCGTTACGGCCTGCTCACCAAGCGCCTGCCCAACCCCGACAAACACCAGCGCCCGCCGATGGCCGATTGGTATGCTGCCTTGGCTGGTGCACAAAGCGCACCGGTATCCCGGCCGCAAATGCAGGCAGACCCCGCCGAGGTGGCGCAGGCACTCGCTGCGTACCAGCTCAGTGCCCACAGTTTTTATGTGCTGGTGCCCGGCGCGGAATACGGCCCGGCCAAGCGCTGGCCAGAAGATCACTTTGGTGCGCTGGCCCTGGACTTAGCACGCAGCCGAGGCGCCACCGTGGTTTTGTTGGGCTCGCCCAAAGACGCGGCCACGTGCGCCGCTATCGCGCAACGGGTCAACGCAGAGATGCCAGGTCAATGCCTGGATTTGGCTGGACGCACCAGCTTGGACAGCGCCATCGCGTTGGTTGCCGCCAGCCGCGCCATGGTGAGCAATGACTCGGGCCTGATGCACGTGGCTGCCGCTCTGGATGTGCCGCAAGTGGCGGTGTTTGGATCGTCCAGCCCTTTGCACACGCCGCCACTGAGTGCCTTGGCGCGGGTCTTGTGGCTCAAGAACGATCCGCACTACCAGCCGCCGCTCGATTGCGCGCCGTGTTTTGCACGCACATGCCCTTTGGGCCACACCCGCTGTTTGCGCGATATCAGCCCGGCCATGGTGCTGGCGCAATTGCCTGATTAATCTGGCTTCTTGCAGTTCAGGCGAAAAAAAAGCCACCCCGTGGGGGTGGCTTATAAATGTCTCCGGGGAGACTTCGTTGGAACCGTTAAATTTTGGGTCTGCGGGGCTGTTGCCCTCTTGATGTCGTGACAGCGATGGGGTGAATTTTGGGGGCGTATGCCGCATCGCGGTATCCCCCATGCGGGTGAATTTGCGCAACTATTTGCGCTTGCGTAGCGTGTTTAGTGGCTGCTCATCGGCAGACGCAGGCTAAAGCAGGCGCCGCCATCGGTGCGGTTCTCGCAGCGCGCCGTGCCGCCGTGGCGCAGCGCGATGGACTTGACCAAGGCCAAACCCAGGCCGACGCCGCCGTCTTTTTCGGACGCGCCGGGCAGGCGATAAAAGGGCTCAAAAATGCGCTCTTGCAGCGATTGAGGCACACCCGGCCCCCGGTCCAGCACGTCGATGATGGCAAAGCCGTCTTGCGCGTGCAAACGCAGTTCGACGGCGTCGCCACCGTAGCGCCCTGCGTTTTCCAATAAATTGCGCAAGGCGCGGCGCAAGAGCTTACTCACGCCAGAAACCAGCAGTGCTGCTGGCGGGTCAATCAGTTGGGCTTGTGTGCGTGCGCATTCTTCGGCCGCCAGGCCCACAAGTTCCACTGGCTCGATGGTGCCTACATCGGCTTCCAAAGCTTCCAAGCGGCTGGCCAAAAGAATCTCATCAATGAGCTGATCTAGCTCTTGCAAATTACGCTCGATCGCGGGGCGGCGCTGCTGCACCGCATCGCCTTGGCCCATCAGCTCCAAGCCCATGCGAATGCGTGCCAGCGGCGAGCGCAATTCATGCGAGGCATTGGCCAGGAGTGACTTTTGCGAGGCGAGCAGCGCGTCGCGCGACTTCACCAGGTTTTCAATGCGCGCAGCGGCATGGTTAAAGCGCTGCGCTAAAAACCCCACTTCATCGTCGCCGTCAATCGCGACGCGGGTACTGAGCTCGCCTTCGCCCCAGCGTTCCACCCCACTTTGTAAAGTTTCTAGGCGTCGCGTCAGCCGGCGCACGATGGGGTAGGTGGCCAGCGCCACGGCCAGGGCTACCAGGCCCAAGGTCCAGAAGAAACCAAAAGGCATGTTCCATGGACTGCGCGGCGGGCGGGGCAAATGCAGGTGCACGATTTGCCCGTCTTGCAGTTGCACTTCAAACTCCGGCCCGCGACCAAAGCGGCCCGGGCCTTCTGGTTCGCCATCGGGCGGTGGCGCAGGTCTGTGGGCCCAGTTGCCTGTTGCCCGGGGCTGCGTAGCGTCGCCCCTACTGCGCTCTTCTTCGCCGGGCCCTTGGCGCTTAGGCCTGGCGCTGCTGCGGCCGATGATCTCACCTTGGCTGTTGCGAACCACCACTTCCCGCAACGGCGGCTCGACATGCATGCGCCAGGCCATGCCGACCAACAACGTGAGCACCGCCACCGCCGCCACCACAGCCAACCAAATGCGGACATACAGGCGTTGGAAAACCATGGCAGCGCCTGTGGGGCAATTCAGTCTTGCTGGCGCGCAAAGACGTAGCCTACGCCGCGCACCGTGAGGATGCGCCGGGGGGCTTTAACGTCGGCTTCTATGGCCGCACGGATGCGGCCCATATGTACGTCAATCGAGCGGTCAAAGGCTTCGAGCTCGCGCCCGCGCACCGCCTCCATGATTTGGTCGCGTGTAAGCACCCGTCCTGCGCGCTCGGCCATGGCCACTAGCAGGTCAAATTGGTAAGAGGTCAGATCGCAGGGCTGTCCAGCCACCACCACGGTGCGGCCATTGCGATCGATTTCCAGCGAACCAAAGCGCAGTATTTTCTGCGCCTCACTGGCATTGACGCCTTCGCTGCCACGGCGCAACACCGCGCGTATGCGTGCTAGTAGTTCGCGCGGTTCAAAGGGTTTAGGCAGGTAGTCGTCGGCGCCGATTTCCAGGCCGATCACCCGGTCCATGGGGTCGCCCTTGGCGGTGAGCATCAGCACGGGCGTGCGCGCTTGGGGGCCGTCCAGGGCGCGGATGCGGCGGCACACTTCCAGGCCATCCATGTCGGGCAGCATCAGGTCCAAAATGACCAGGTCCACGCTTGCTTGCTTGGCAGCAGGCTGGCGCAAATAATCCAGCCCTGACGTGCCGCTGGGGCAGTGGCTGACCTTGAACGCGTTTTGTTCTAGGTACTCGGCGACCATGCCGGCCAGACGGGCGTCGTCTTCGATCATCAGCAGGTGTTGGCTCATGGGGCAAGTCTAGTCCTGCCTGCCCGCCGGACGGTACCCGGTTTTTGTGTAGCCGGTAAAGTTGGGTAAACGCCAGCGCGGTTCAGGCGCCGTTCTTGGCGTCCACCGGATGCACGCGCCCGGCCAGCCACACTAGCAGCAGCACCGGCACGCCCAGCCAGGCTGTGGCATTGAAGAAGTCGGCGTAGCCAAAAGTATCCACATACTTGCCGGAAAAACCGGCGACAAACTTGGGCAGAAGCAGCATCATGGAGCTGAACATGGCGTACTGCGTGGCCGAATACTGCACGTTGGTCAGCGAGGCCATATAGGCCATAAACGCCGTGGTGGCCAGGCCACCGGCCAGGTTGTCGGCCGAGACCACCCAGACCAGCGCCGTGACATCGTGCCCGCGGGTGCTCAGCCAGGCAAATAGCAGATTGCTAGCAGCGCTCAGAGCGGCGCCCAGCATCAAGACCCGCATCACCCCCATGCGCAGCGCCAGTGCGCCGCCGATCACAGCGCCCACCAGTGTCATCACCACGCCGTAGACTTTGCTGACGGCGGCCACCTCATCTTTGCTAAACCCCATGTCGACGTAAAAAGGATTGGCCATGATGCCCATCACCACATCGCTGATGCGGTAAGTGGCGATCAGCGCCAGGATCAGCGCGGCCTGCCAGCGGTAGCGCCCGATAAAGTCGGCAAATGGCGCCACCAAGGCCCCGTGCAGCCACTGCGCCAGCCCTTTGCTGGGTGCCAGCGGCGCGGGCACGGGCTCCTGCGAGGAGAGCACGGTTAGCACGCCCGGCAACATCGAGCAGGCCATCACCAAATAAGCGACTTGCCAGGGACCATGCTGGTAGGCCGGGGCCACGCCTACGACAGCGGTGGCGTCTTGCGCGCGCGCCGCAATCCACAGGGCACCGGCGCCGGCCCAAATCATGGCCAGGCGGTAGCCGGTTTGGTAAATGGCGGCCAAGGCCGCCTGGTGATCGGCATCGCCCGATTCGATGCGAAAGGCATCCAGCGCAATGTCATGCGTGGCCGAGCCGATCGCCACTGCCACCGCGCACCAGACCACCGGTGCCAAAGCGACTTGCGGGTCGGTCAGGGCCATGCCCACCAACCCGGCCATGATCAAGCCCTGCGCTGCCAACAACCAACTGCGCCGGCGCCCCAGCCGTGCTGTCAGCCACGGAATGGGCAGGCGGTCGACCAGCGGCGACCAGGCCCACTTAAAAGCATAGGCCAGCCCCACCCAGCTCAAAAAACCGATGGTGGTGCGGTCTATGCCGGCCTCGCGCAGCCAAAAACTGAGGGTCCCAAACACCAAGAGCAAAGGCAGCCCGGCCGAAAAACCCAGCGACAGCATGCGCAGCGAGGCCGGCTCGGTGTACATGCGCAGGGTTTGCAGCCATGACAGGGTTGTGGGCGTGGGTACAGGCGGTGGGGGCAAAGGCATGCGAGGAATAATACCCCCTGGTTTTGCAACACAGGGTGGCATATACATGCATGCAATAAATGGTTGGCGCATGGCAAGGCGCATGGCATTGGCCTTGGGCGCGCTGTCGCTGTGCGCACTTGCCTGCGCCCAGCCTCGCGAAGGCGTGCAGGTGGGCCAGCCCTCGGTGTTTGCCAACATGATCGCGCCCGCCCGCCTAGAGCGAGATGCCGCTTTGCAATACCAGCAAACCCTCGCCCAGGCCGAACAAAACCGCGCCTTAGGCCACGCCGATCATCCGCAGGTACTGCGTTTGCGCGCTATTGCGCAGCGCATCATTCCCTTTGCCCAGGCCTGGAACCCGCGCGCTGTGCGTTGGGACTGGGAGGTCAACCTGATCGGCGCGCAACAAATCAACGCCTATTGCATGCCTGGCGGAAAAATTGTTTTCTATACCGGTCTTTTGAGCACCTTGCGCCTGAACGATGACGAAGTCGCCATGGTCATGGGCCACGAGATCGCCCACGCCCTGCGCGAGCACGCCCGCGAGCGCATGGCCAAAAGCGCGGCCACCAACGGCTTGGCGCGCATCGGTGGCGCGCTCGCTTCGGTGTGGCTGGGCGTCGACCCGCACCTGACCGACGTGGTGGCCCGTTCGGGCGCCCACCTGGCCACTCTGGAATTTAGCCGCGAGGATGAGTCCGAGGCCGATCTGGTTGGCATGGAGTTGGCCGCGCGCGCCGGTTTTGACCCGCGCGCTGGAGTTTCTTTGTGGAAAAAAATGTCTGCTGCCAACAAAGGCGCGCCGCCCCAGTGGCTCTCGACCCATCCCTCGGGCAAGACCCGGATTGCGGACATTGAGGCCAACTTGCCCAAGGTCATGCCGCTGTACCTGCGCGCCAAACGCTAGGCGCCGTCGCCCAAAGCTCAACCCATGCATTGGTGTATGGTGTACAGTCGCCGGCTCCTTTGCTGACAAGAAAGCCTGCCCTTTATGGAAGCCACTGTGGCCCTGCCGATTCATGGCGAAGTGCTGCGCACCCCCGAGGCGCGTTTTGCCAATCTGCCCGACTTTCCTTACCAGCCGCACTATGCCGAGGTCGGCGTGTTGCGCGTGGCCTATATCGACGAGGGCCCGCGCGACGCGCCTGTGGTGCTGCTCATGCATGGCGAGCCCGCCTGGTCGTTTTTGTACCGCAAGATGATTCCGGTTTTGCTGGCAGCGGGCCTGCGCGTGGTGGCGCCCGACCTAGTGGGTTTTGGCCGCTCGGACAAACCCGCCGCGCGCGAGGACTACTCCTATTTCAACCACGTGCAGTGGATAAAAGCCTGGGTACAAACGATCGATTTGCAGCACGCCACCTTTTTTGGGCAGGACTGGGGCTCCTTGGTAGGCTTGCGCGTGGTGGCCGAGATGCCTGACCGCTTTGACCGTGTCGTGCTGGCCAACGGTGGATTGCCAACCGGCATGGACCCATTGCCAGCAGCCTTCAAAATCTGGCGCGCTTTTGCGCGCTACAGCCCCTGGTTTCCGATTGGCACCATCGTGCGTACGGGCTGCCACAAAGGTCTTACGCCGCAGGAAGCGGCCGCCTATGACGCGCCCTTTCCCAGCAGCAAATTCAAAGTGGGTGCGCGCATGTTTCCTGGCTTTGTGCCCGCCACGCCCCAAGACCCCGAGCGCGAGCGCAATGAGGCGGCCTGGGAAGTGTTCAAACATTGGAACAAGCCCTTTCTGACCCTCTTTAGCACCCGCGATCCCATTACCAAAAACGGTGAATACCCCTGGCAAAAGCGCGTCCCAGGCGCCCAGGGGCAGCCGCACACGAAAATCCGCGGTGCTGGGCACTTCTTGCAAGAAGACAAAGGCGAAGAAGTGGCCCAGCGCATGCTGGCCTTCATCCAATCGACCTGAGCCGGTGTAAAGGCGTCTAATGCGGCATGTCCGCATACGCCTCGCCCCCATTGCCGGCCTCGTCCTGCGAACCCGGTTATGACACCAAACAAGAGACGATAGCGCTGCTGGGCCTGCCCGACATCCAGATCCGCTCGCTCCTGGACAAGCAACAATTTCACGACCCGCTGGAGGCTGCGCTGCGCCTGGGCATCTCCTCGGCTGCCTGGCCGCTGTTTGGCTTGCTCTGGCCCTCGGGGCGGCGACTGGCCGAGCGCCTGGGGCAGCGACCGGTCGCAACCGGTGAGCGCATATTGGAAATCGGCTGCGGCCTGGCTCTGTCCAGCCTGGTGGGGCACCGCCGTGGCGCTGACATGACCGCCAGCGACTGCCACCCGCTGGCCGCCGCCTTTTTGCGCGAAAACCTGCGCCTCAATGCCTTGCTGCCCATGAAGTACTGTCATGGCCAATGGGGCGGCCTCGCGCCGGCTGACAACTTGGGCAGCACACCCGGGCCGGACCGGCTGCTGCACGGCCGCTACGACCTGATCATCGGCAGCGACATCTTGTACGAACGCGACGAGGCTGGCACCCTGGCCGCCTTCATCGACGCCTACGCCGCACCCGCTTGCGAAGTCTGGGTGGTCGACCCCAACCGGGGCAACCGCGCCCACTTTCACCGCCACATGGCCGCGCAGGGCTTTGGCATGCACGAAGGCTTTTTAGACAGCTTGTGCACGCCGCTGGAGGCTGCTTATAAGGGGCGGATGTTGACATATGTGCGGTAATTTATATCGACGCCAACCGCTGCACCATGTCTGGAAACTGCGCCACCATGCGAATGAGTAAGGAGGCTTGTGCGTTGGGTTTTGCGCGGCCTTGCTCCCAGTTTTCCAGTGTGCGCGGGTTGGTTCTCAGGTAGCTGGCAAATACCGGACGCGAAAGGCGAAGCTGCTCCCGGACTTCAAGCACCTCTTGTGGCAAAAGCGTTGGTGCGGGTTTGTTTTCCACTTTGACCGTGCGCAAGGTGAGTTTGCCTTCCCGCTCGGATTTCAAAGCACCAAGTCCCTCTGTGAGCTCGGCAAAGATGTCTCGTTTATTGGTCATGCGATGCTCCATTTTTGTATTGGCGATATTCCAACTCTGTTTTCAGCAGCTGCCGCAGCAGTTTTCGCTGCGCCGGGTTCAGATCGTCGGCCTCGTCTTTGTCATAGACCGTGAAAAGCCAAAACTGCGCGCCGCCCAGCCAGAGGTAATAAATCACCCGCAGGCCACCGCGTTTACCTTTGCCACGCCGCGCATCGGCTTGGCGCAGTTTGCGTAAACCGCCGGTGCCTTGAATCAACGCGCCGGCCTGTGGGTCTTGCAACAAGGTTTGCTGCAATAACTGTTAGGCAGCGTCATCCATGTAGACCTCGCGCAGTCGCTCAAAAGGTGGCAGCTCAACAAAGACAGCGAGCATGGGCTAAGTATACGTTAGTTGCGTACCTTTAATTAGACGCTGTGGGCCGAGGTGAATGGGCTTGCACTAACATCGTGCCAACCATGGATGGGCGGTGCGGAGCACCACCTGTAAAGTGGGCCTGCACCGCTCGAGTGCCTTTGCCCTAATCCCTAGGAGAGACCCCATGCCCAGCCCCTATTCCCGCCTCGCCCTGCTTGCCGCAGCTGCAGTCTTGGCAGCCTGCAGCAAAACCCAGGGCGTAGGCGGCGAGAGTTCGGATGCCAGCGCCAGCACCCGGGCCGCGCAAGCGCCTTTTGTACAAGCCATTGCGCAGGCGGGAACGCAGGATTTTGAGGACGCCAAGCGCGGCTTTATCGCCCGGCCTAGCGGCAAAATTTTGGCCGCCGACGGCAGCGTATTGCGCGACTTTGATGCCTATGGCTTCCTGGACGCAGCCGCGCCGGACACTGTCAACCCCAGCCTGTGGCGCCATGCGCAGCTCAACGCCCATATTGGCCTGTTCAAGGTGATGGACGGCGTTTACCAGTTGCGCGGCTTTGATATCTCCAACATCACGCTGATCGAGGGCAAGAGCGGTTGGATCGTCGTCGATGCGCTCACGTCGCGTGAGTCGGCCATGGCCGCCATGGCGTTTGCCGAGCAGCATTTGGGCAAAAAGCCGGTCAGCGGCCTGATCCTGACGCACGCGCATGCCGATCATTTCGGTGGTGCATTGGGTGTCTTGTCGGCGCAGGAGGCCAGTGCGCGCAAAGTGCCGATCGTGGCGCCGGCCGGCTTTATCGAAGAAGCCACCAGCGAGAACGTGCTGGTGGGCGCCGCCATGGGTCGGCGTTCGGTCTACCAATTTGGGCGCGACTTGCCACGCAGCGCCCAAGGCAATGTGGACACCGGCCTGGGCAAAGACGTCGTCTATGGCAGCCTGGGCATCCTGCTGCCCACCTGGCTGATTTACCAGGCCAATCAACCGATGCAAATTGACGGCGTAGATTTTGTTTTCCACAATGTGCCCAACGCCGAGTGCCCGGCCGAGCTGAGCTTTTCCATACCGTCCAAAAAGCTGTACGACGGCGCCGAAAACCTGTCGCAAACCATGCACAACCTGCTGCCGATTCGGGGCGCCAAAGTGCGCGATGCCTTGCGCTGGGCCACCTACATGGAGCAAGCCTTAGAGCAAACGCGCGAGGCCGAGGTGTACATCGCCTCGCACCATTGGCCGATTTGGGGCAATGCGCGCATCCAGGCCTTTATTACCAAACACCGCGACGTCTACAAATACACCCACGACCAAACCGTGCGCCTGATGAACGCGGGCCTCACGCCCAACGAAATCGCCGACCGGGTGCAGCTGCCCGCGTCGCTGGCCGAGTTCATGGCGGTGCGCGGCCACTATGGTGATTTACGCCACAACGTCAAAGCGGTGTACCAGTTTTACCTCGGCTTTTACGACGGCAACCCGGCCCACCTCAACCCGCTGGCCCCGGCCGATGCCGGTAAACGCTACCTGGACTTGCTGGGCGGCGCCGACAAAGTGGTGGCCGCTGCGCAGCAAGCGTTTGTCAAAGGTGATATGCGCTGGGCCGCCGAGCTACTCAACCATGTGGTGATGGCCGACGCCAGCAACCAAGCGGCCAAAGCGCTCTTGGCCAAAACCTATGAACAAATGGGCTACATGGCCGAGTCCGCCGCCTGGCGTAACGCTTACCTGACAGGCGCCCAAGAGCTGCGCCAAGGCCCGCCGGCCAAAGGCGTCTCTAAGGCCGCCGCCATCGACTTGCTGCTGCAAACCCCGGTGGAGCGCTTTTTAGAGGCCATGGCCGCCAGCCTGGACGGGCCCGCTGCCGAGGGCAAAAACTACCGCATCAACTTGGTGCTCTCGGACCAGAAAGAAAGCTATGCCTTGTGGATCGACAATGCGGTACTGCACTTCAAGCGCGGCCAGCATCCCCAGGCCGACGCCACCCTCACCTTGACCAAACCGCTGTTCGTGAAGATGATCGCCGGCACGGCGGGCGTCAAAGACACATTGCTGGGTGACGACCTCAAGGTGACGGGCAGCAAAGTCGACCTGGTGCGCTTTTTCGGACTGATTGATAAAGCGCCAGGCAACTTTGGCATCGTGGCGCGCTAGTCGGCACATTGGGGGTGCGATGCCAGCACGTAAATAAAGGGCGCTGTATCGACCATCACGGTAGCCCCTCGGGGCAGACCCGCCCAACATAAGCGCCGCAGGTTTATAGGCCCCAGTCGTAGCCCATCGTGACCGGTGCGTGATCCGAGAACTTTTCGCCCTTGTAGATGTCTACTGAACGGGCTGCCTGGGCCAGCGCAGGCGTTGCCAAGTGGTAGTCCAAGCGCCAGCCCACGTTCTTGGCATAGGCTTGGCCCCGGTTGCTCCACCAGGTATAGGCCGCGTCGGTGGCCGTCGGCTCGAGTTGGCGATACACATCGACCAGGCCGCCTTCGCTCAAGAGCCGCGTCATCCAGGCGCGCTCTTCGGGCAGGAAGCCGGAATTTTTGCGGTTGCCTTTCCAGTTTTTCAAGTCGATTTCCTGGTGCGCAATATTGATGTCGCCGCAAAGCACAAACTCGCGCGTGCGCTTGAGCTTTTGCAGGTGGGGGTACATGCCGTCCAAAAAGCGGTATTTGGCCTGCTGGCGCTCTTCACCCGAGGAGCCGCTGGGGAAATAGCAGCTGATGATGGAGAGCTTGCGCTTGGGGGTGTCAAAGCGCAGCTCCATATAGCGGCCCTCGGCATCAAATTCGGCAGAGCCGTAGCCCACGCGCACATCGCTGGGTGCGTGGCGGGTGTAAATGCCTACGCCCGAATAGCCTTTTTTCTCGGCAAAGTGAAAGTGCCCGGCCATGCCGGCCAGCGACTCAAACTGCCCGGCCACGTCGGCTGCTTGGGCTTTGATTTCCTGCACGCACAAGCAGTCGGCTTGCACGCTGTGCAGCCAAGTTTCTAGGCCCTTGCTGGTGGCCGAGCGGATGCCGTTGAGATTCAGGCTGGTCAAGGTAAACACGGGGGTCTCCAAATGGGAAAAGTCGGTCTTCAGTGTCCGGGTATGTCCTGGGCGACTGGGCGTGCAGGCATTGTGTCATGGTGATTTGCGCGCAACCTTGCACGCGCCCACCTCAGCCCCGCGTACTTTGCAGCATGCCCCGGTAAATTTCCTCATCGCCGACAACACCCACAAAACGGCCCGCCTCGCAGAGCAGCACCGGTCGACCGGTGGCGTGGCGGATGTGGATGATGTGTTCGAGCAGCATGTCGGGCCCCACCAGGGCCATGCTGCGTCCATCCAGACCGGCTTGCACGATGTCGAGTTGCGGGTGGTAGGCCAATAAATGGCCGGGCTGTGCTTCGATGTCGGCTTGGATGGTCTGGCCGGCGCCGTCCAAGTGCAGCCAGTGGTGCCCCGTCCAATCAAGTTTGACGCGCGCGCCTTCGCGCGCTAGGGCGTGTAGCGGCGTCATCAACGAGCGCCCGCGCAGCACTTTGATGGGGTTCATGTGCGCCACAAAGTCCCGCACATAGGCGTTGGCCGGGTGCAGCACGATGTGTTCGGGCTCGCCCGATTGCACAATGCGCCCACCTTCCATGATGGTGATGCGGTTGCCCAGCTTGATGGCCTCGTCCAGATCATGGCTGACAAAGACAATGGTTTTTTTCAGCTGTTTTTGCAGCTGCAGCAGCTCTTGCTGCAAATGCTCGCGGATCAGCGGATCCAGCGCTGAAAACGGCTCGTCCATCAGCAAGATATCGGCATCGGTGGCAAAGGCGCGCGCCAGGCCTACGCGCTGCTGCATGCCGCCCGAGAGCTCGTGGGCGTATTTGTTGCTCCAGGCCTGCAGGCCGACCAGTGCCAGCTTTTCGGCCACAATGGCCTCGCGCTGCGACTTGGGCATTCCGCCGAGCTCCAGGCCCAGGCCCACGTTTTGCGCCACCGTGCGCCAGGGCAGCAAGGCAAACTGCTGGAATACCATGGCCACGCGCCGGGTGCGCAGATGGCGCAAGGTCGGCGCGTCGCAGCGGCTGAGGTCAATGTAGCCGCCCGCACCAGGCCGGGTGTCGCGAATCAAGACGGCGCCCCTGTTGGCGCTGTTGAGGCCATTGAGGCAGCGCAAGAGCGTGGACTTGCCCGAGCCGGACAGCCCCATCAGCACCGAAATCTCGCCCTCAGCAATTTGCAGACTGCAGTCAGCCGCGCCCAGCACGGCGCCAGTGGCATCCAAAATCTCTTGGCGGGTTTTGCCGGCATCCAGCAAGGACAGGGCCTGGGCGCTTTGCTTACCAAAGACTACGTCTACATGGCGAAACTCAGCCATGGGCGGGGCCGTCGTGGGGCTTTGCGTCTCAGTCATGGCTACGGGTTTTGCAGAGCCGGTCCAGCACGATGGCCACAATCACAATGGCCAGGCCGGCTTCAAAGCCGTCGGCGATATTGACCGAATTGAGCGCCCGTACCACGGGCTTGCCCAAACCGTCGGCGCCCACCAGCGCGGCGATCACCACCATAGACAGGCTGAGCATGATGCATTGCGTCACGCCGGCCATGATGCTGGGCAGCGCCGAGGGAATTTCCACCTTCCACAACAGCTGCCAGCGGCTGGCGCCAAAAGCCTGTCCGGCCTCGATCAGCGGGCGCGGCACCGATGCCACGCCCAGCGTGGTGAGCCGGATGGGCGCGGGCAGGGCAAAAATCACGGTAGAAATCAGGCCTGGCACCACGCCCAGCCCAAAGAGAATGAGCGTGGGTATCAGGTATACAAACGTGGGAATGGTTTGCATCAGGTCTAACAAAGGGCGCAGCGCAGCCTCCAGCCAAGGCCGATGCGCCGCCGCGATGCCGATGGGCACACCGATGAGCACGCAGGTGAGCGTGGCAAACAACACCAGCGACAGCGTCTCCATCGTCTCGGTCCAGTAGCCCATGTTGATGATGAGCAGCAGCGCCAGGCCAACAAATGCTGCTAGGCGCAGCGAGCGTTGCAGCGCGAAGGCGAGCAGTGCAAAAGCGCCCACCATCAGCAGCGGCGGCACAGCCAAAAGCGCGCCGGTAAAGCCCAGCACCAGCGCGCTCAGGCCGTCCGAGACGGCGTCAAACAGCCAGGGCGCACTTTTCGTGAGGCGGTCCACCCCGCCGGCGATGGACTCACCCAGCGGGAGCTTGTTGCCCGTGATCCAGTCCAGTGCGGCTTGCAAACTCGCCGCCATGGGCTTATTTGCTGATCATTGCTGGGGTCACGTCCTTGCCGTCAAAGGTCTTGACGCCGGCCAGCCAGTTGCCCCAGGTGGAGGCATTGGTCTTGAGCCAGGCTTGGGCAGCCGCTTCGGGCTTCATTTTTTTGTCCAAGATGGCACCCATGATTTCATTCTCAGCTTCCAGGCTGAACTTGGTGTTCTTGAGCAACTTGCCCACGTTGGGGCACTCAGCGGCATAGCCTTTGCGGGTGTTGGTGTAGACCGTGGCGCCGCCAAAGTTGGGGCCAAAGAAGTCGTCACCACCGGCCAGGTAAGTCATTTTGATTTTGCTGTTCATGGGGTGGGGCGCCCAGCCCAAAAACACAATCCATTCTTTCTTGGGCACGGCGCGCACCACCTGCGAGACCATGCCCGCTTCGCTGGACTCGACGATCTTGAAGCCGCCCAAACCAAAGGCATTTTTCTTGATCATGTCCAAAATCAGGCGGTTGCCGTCGTTGCCAGGCTCGATGCCGTAGATTTTCTTGCTGAATTTGTCGGCATTTTTGGCCAGGTCGGCAAAAGTCTTGACGCCGGCCTCGGCCACATAGTCGGGCACGGCCAGCGTGTATTTGGCGCCTTCCAGGTTGGCGCCCAAGGTTTCTACGGAGCCGTCGGCGGTGTAGGGCTTGATGTCGCCTTCCATCGAGGGCATCCAGTTACCTAAAAACACGTCAATTTTCTTGGCCTTGAGGCTGCTGTAAGTCACCGGCACTGACAGCACCTGCGCCGTAGGCTTGTAGCCGATGCCCTTGAGAATCTCCGACATCACCGCCGTGGTGGCGGTGATGTCGGTCCAGCCCACGTCGGCAAACCGCACGGCCTGGCAGGACGCCGGTTCGGCCGCTTGCGCCTGCCCCAGCAGCGACAAAGAAGCGGCCACCGCTGTGCTGGCCAGTGACAGGACGCGGGAAAAACGGAAGTTGTGTGACATACAGGTCTCCATAAAATTATTGGATTTGGCGTGCTCTCCTGCGCGCGAACCCGAAAAAAGGGTGGCAAAAGCGCAAGAAATTTCATGGTACACCGACTGCGCAAGAAAAAGCCAAGGTGCGCTGAAATTTGCCACCGCCGCAACAGCATCTACCGCTCAATACAATCGGTTGGCCCCATTCAGGACACCGCATGACCCCCTCCAGTACAAGTTCAAGCCCTCATCCGCCCGGCCAAACTAGCGCTTTGGCGCTGGACTTTGTGCAATTTGCGATCGAATCGGGGGTCTTGCGTTTTGGGCAATTCACAACCAAAGCCGGTCGCCTGAGCCCCTATTTTTTCAATGCCGGTTTGTTTGACGATGGTGCCAAGCTAGGGCGTTTGGCGCAGTTTTATGCGCAGGCCTTGCTGGCCAGTGGCGTGGAGTTCGACATGTTGTTCGGTCCGGCCTACAAAGGCATTCCATTGGGCGCGGCAGTGGCCGTCGAGTTGGCGCGCTTGGGCCGCAATGTGCCTTTTGCCTATAACCGCAAAGAGACCAAAGACCATGGCGAGGGCGGCACGCTGGTGGGCGCGCCCTTGCAAGGACGGGTGCTGATCGTCGATGACGTCATGAGCGCAGGCACCGCTGCACGCGAGTCGATTGCCCTGATCCAAGCGGCAGGCGCCAAGCCGCACGCTGTAGCTATCGCGCTGGACCGCCAAGAAATGGCCACGGAAAAACAGGCTGATGGCAGCACCCGCGATGTGCCCTATAGCGCGGTGCAATACGTGCGCCAAAACCTGGGTCTGCAAGTCTGCGCCATTGCCAATTTGGATGATTTGCTGGCCTTTTTGCAGGCCCAAGGCGGCGACGGCATGGACGAGCACCGCCTGCGCGTGCAGGCCTACCGCGCGCGCTATGGCGTGGCCTGAAGGTTTGTAGGCTTTTATCGCCTAGGTGGGCACTATTTAAACCTGAGTCTTTCATCATGCAACGCATGCCGCCAATTGCAAGTTCTTGCCACCATTTACCAGACTGGCCCAAGAGGCCGGATGCACCCCGGCGCAATTGGGTATCGCTTGGCTGTTGCACAAGGCGCCACACATAGTGCCCATCCCTGGCACCGCCAACGTCGAACATGCACTAGAGAACGCCGCTGCGGCGGAGAAGGCATTGAGCCCTGAAACCCTGGCCGCTTGCGAAGCCTTGATCAACAGCCAGACCGTTCGGGGCAATCGCTATCCGGTGCAGGCGCGTAGCGAGGTGGATACGGAAGAGATTGCACTGTAGCTCCCGGGCGCAAGCCCTTGGAAAAGGCGCTGCCTATTTGACCGCTAAGCAATTGCAGCGCAGCTTGGCATATACTTTGGTATCTACCATCGTCTGCCCGGGAGGTCTGCTGTGTCCCAAGCCGCCAAACTATTTGCCAACGGGCGCAGCCAGGCCGTGCGCCTGCCCGCCGCGTTTCGATTTGATACGACCGAGGTCTTTATCCGCAAAGACCCGCTCACCGGTGACGTCATCCTTTCCAGGCGACCGCATGACTGGGACGGATTTTTGGTGGCTGCGCAAGCGATCGAAGATGCCGATGATTTTTTAAGCCCTGCAGAGCGACTGGCCGCAGGGCACGCGCAATCGCCTGAACGGGACCCTTTGGATGGGATTGCAAAGTCGGTAGGGCACTGAACATCACCATGGCAAGCCTCTACATGCTGGACACCAAAACGGTGAGCCACCTCATCAAGCGCCATCCCAAAGCCATTGCGCGCTTATTGGACGTGCCTATGCACAACGTATGCATATCCGCCATCACGGCGGGCGAGTTGGCCTTTGGCCTGGCCAAGCGCCCGCAGGCCATGGCTTTAAGAGAAGCCGTCAACGAGTTTTTGCGCCGCGTGGAAGTCATGCCCTGGGATGATGCCGTGGCGCAAACCTACGGTGCGCTTCGCGCAGAGCTTTATAAAGTAGGTAAGCCGCTGGCGGCATTAGATTTACAAATTGCAGCGCATGCCTTGCATCTAAAGGCTACGCTGGTAAGCAATGACAAAGCGTTTGCGCATGTTGGTGGTTTGGTAGTGGAGGATTGGGTTAAGGTATGAGCATTCATAAACCCAAATGAGTTAACGGACGTGGAACTGATACCAGGCAGCTACGAAGCCATCCTTACGCGCCGATTAAAAGAGGCGTTACAAGGCTTGGACAACGCTTGGGCATTTCAATTAGACAAACTCGAAAGCGCTGAAGCTGCTGATCGGCTTGCACTGCATCTCTCGCGGGTCATTGAAAAGGTGCTTGCTGCCATCCCCAGCGAGGACAGGGTGGCCACTGGCACA
>Ga0214919_10002700_pt1 | contig 27523 bp, 23 predicted proteins | sample LL1503_MetaG_FD_177994 | JGI IMG/M metagenome (GOLD analysis project Ga0214919, IMG submission 177994) | Freshwater microbial communities from Lake Lanier, Atlanta, Georgia, United States - LL-1503 | ecosystem: Environmental > Aquatic > Freshwater > Lake | place: USA: Georgia | collected...
CTACTTGTTGTGAGACAGTACCAAATGCTGCACCCAAATTACCAAAACTCTTATTTACATTATCATTTATTTGTTTTGTATCTTGACTAGGAGCAGGCGCAGTATTACCCATATTTATAATATATAATTATATTATATTTATTTATATCGTTGAACAACAAATTTACTAATAACATTATAATATCACCATAACTTCGTAAAATGGTATAAAATGACTAAATATAAAAGTGCTATAAATAAATATAAATATACCTTTCCAAATATAATAAGAATATTATTTTATTCCATAAATTCCACTAAATTCCAAGAAAATGAACGATCATGAAATGTATGTAACAAAACGAAATGGTCAGCTAGAAATTGTCAGCTTTGATAAAATTCTAAGAAGAATCAAGAAAGCAGGAAATGAAGTAAATATTAACAAGATCAATTATACTTCTCTTGCGATGAAAGTGATCGATCAGATTTACGACAAAATCGCCACCAATAAAATCGACGAATTGACCGCGGAGCAATGTGCTTCCATGTCTTCGGTTCATCCAGAATATAATATTCTAGCCGGGAGAATTATTATTTCCAATCATCATCGCGATACTACGAATTCGTTTGTGGATACGATGCAACAATTATATACCTATAAAGATAAACATGACAAAAACTCGCCGCTCGTTTCGGAAGAATTCATGTCACATCTGAAGCAATTAGGTGGCAAGAAGATTCTTGATAAAATATGTTTATATGATCGCGATTTTTTGATTGAATATTTCGGATTTAAAACACTAGAAAAATCATATTTAATGAAAGTGAATGGTCGAGTGGTCGAGAGACCCCAGCATATGTGGTTACGTGTTGCGATTGGAATTCATGGAACGAATGTTGCGAAAGTGACCGAAACGTATGAATATATGTCGCAGAAATATTTCACTCATGCTACTCCGACGCTGTTTAATGCGGGTACGCCGCATGCGCAATTAAGTTCGTGTTATTTGTTGTCGATGGAATCGGATAGTATTGACGGGATATTCAATACATTGAAAGATTGTGCGCTCATTTCGAAATGGGCGGGAGGAATTGGGTTGCATATTCATAATGTGAGAGCAACAGGTAGTCATATTCGCGGAACGAATGGTGCATCGAATGGCATCGTGCCGATGTTGAAAGTGTTTAATAATACTGCGAAATATGTCGATCAATGTTTTCATCCAGATACATCTGTATATACGACAGAAGGTCCCAAGAGAATCCAAGATTTGATTGCTAAAAAAACCGCCATTTTCAATTCTCTTGGCAGTTCCGAAACCGTCCAGAATCTCCTAGAATATGAATATTCTGGAGATACTTTGACGGTGAAAACGGCATATAGTGTCGATGCTGTTCAAGTGACTCCGGAACATCCTTTTTATATCCTCAAGAAAGCAAATGTTCCACCGTTACCATTTGCGAATCCGTATGCTCCAATAGATACTACGAAATTCGAATGGACAGAAGCGAAAGATATTGAAGTCGGAGATTGGTTGATTTGTTCTGCTCCTTCGGTCCAGGAGGAACCTTCGATATCGACCCAAGACGATTGTTATATGTATGGTATCTTGTTAGCGCAATATGGTCCTAACGATACGACGAACAAGCCACTAACGAATATTACTTTATCTAAGAATGTGGCCGATTCTGTGTATGCATTCATCGAAACTTATTTACGCAATTTGAGTATCGTCTATAATAAATTCGATTTTACAGATAAAGGAGAGGTGTTTTGGAATTATCAATTCTTGGTACCGAATCCTCAGTTTCCATTTCGTATTTCAGATTTCTCGAATGGTATTTCCACATCGTGGTTACAATTACCTCTAGAAAAAAACAAATATATATTACGCGGTTGGTTAGATGCTAGATACGATCAGCAATTACATCCTTCATTTTATTATTCGATGCATTTCTTGTGTTTAAAAATGAGGATTTATTCTTATATTCCAGAAGGAACCAATAAATATATTTTGATATTAAGCCAAGAAACATGTACTACTCTTGGAATCCAATACAACGCGGAGAAATATTATCCCGTGTATCAATCTCATATTTGGATTAAAGATCCTTCCGAATCGGGTCCCGAATCAGTCCAATACCTTCTTTCTCCTGTTACCTCCATTTCTCCCAATACAACATACACTGGACCAGTATATGATTTGCAAATGGCGGTCCAACATGATTATCTCTTGCATAATGGTCTAGTGCATAATGGTGGTGGAAAACGGAATGGATCTTTCGCCATATATTTAGAACCATGGCATGCGGATATTGTGATGTTCTTGCAAATGCGTAAGAATCACGGAGATGAAGAGATGAAAGCGAGAGATTTGTTTTATGCGCTTTGGATCCCCGATTTATTTATGGAACGTGTGAAAGCGAATGGTACTTGGACCTTGATGTGTCCGGATGAATGCCCCGGATTATCAGATGTCTATGGCGCAGCATTTGTTGCATTATATGAGAAATACGAGGCGGAGAAGAAAGGTCGAGTTACGATTCAGGCAAGAGATTTATGGTTACAAGTACTCGATGCACAAATGGAGACTGGAACACCTTATCTCTTGTACAAGGACGCCGCCAATCAGAAATCCAACCAGAAAAACATCGGTACGATTAAATCGTCGAATTTATGTACCGAAATTATCGAATATTCCGACGAAAACGAAACGGCGGTATGTAATTTGGCCAGTATTGCATTACCTTCTTGTATTAATGAAGGACAAGAAAATCCAAAGAAAATCTTCGATTTCGATAAACTCCATACCGTAACGAAAATAGTGACGGAGAATCTGAATCGGATTATTGATGTGAATTATTACCCAACGGAGAAAACCAAGAAAAGTAATATGCGTCATCGTCCGATTGGAATTGGAATACAAGGATTAGCGGATGTTTTCTTGCAATTAGGATGGACTTTTTCTGGTGAGAATTCCAAGAAGTTGAATCGCGATATTTTCGAAACGATCTATCATGCTGCTCTCGAGAGATCGTGTGAATTGGCAGAGGTGGAAGGGGCGTATGAGACTTTCGCCGGATCTCCCGCTTCTCAAGGAATTTTGCAATTTGATATGTGGGGGGTAGATCCCGGATCTTCACGATATGATTGGTCGGCTCTCAAAACACGAATCCAAGAAAAAGGATTACGTAATTCGTTACTTCTTGCCCCTATGCCAACCGCATCTACTTCTCAAATTCTAGGATACAATGAATGTATTGAACCGATTACGAGTAATATTTATAGTCGTCGTACTTTAGCAGGAGAATTCATTCTGGTGAATAAATATTTGATGTATGATTTGTTGGCGATTGATATGTGGAATGAAACAATAAAAAACAATATGATTGCGAATAATGGAAGTATTCAACATATGGAGACGATTCCATTGGAAATTCGAGAGAAATACAAGACAGTTTGGGAGATTCCCATGCGGCATTTGATTGATATGTCGGCAGATCGCGGAGCTTTTATTTGTCAGAGTCAGAGTTTGAATTTATGGCAAGAAGATCCAAATTACAATACTTTGACCTCGATGCATTTTTACGCATGGTCGAAAGGATTGAAAACGGGGATTTATTATCTACGCCGCCGACCCAAACATCAGGCCCAACAATTCACGATCGAACCGGAGAAAGCCAATGCGAATGGTCAGAGGTTGAGAGCCGGTTCGGAAGAAATCTGCGAAATGTGCTCCGCGTAGAAAACGCAGTACCCAAGGTCCCCTTTTGCTACCCCTCCTTGCACGTTTATCCTAAGAATAAACTTAGGATAAACTTAGGATAGAGCTGCCATGCTTTACTCGTCCTCTTTTCTCTCCAAGAAATACCGGAAAATATCGGCGCGGAATTCACTAGAAAACAATTCGGTTGGAATCAATATACCGGACGGATCATATGTAATATGTGTCACAGGAGAATATCCATGTTTCACTAAAATTTTCCATCGATCCATATATCTACGATTCTCTTTGGTTCCATGATAATGATGCCGAATGACTCCAGGAATATATCCTAATCGTAGTCCTTCCACTTTCTTCTGGAAATCCAACATCGATTCTCGAAAATCCGAAGAATAATCGGGATTACATACAGTATTGCATTTCTGAATAAAGGAAAGCGCCATAATATTATCTCCCGAACCTAGAATCGAATCTTGATAAATACCGCCGATTTTCTCATATGCTTCGCGTGTAATCGCCCAAGCATATCCTGGATGCCAAAAATCTTTCAACGTTTTAGTATGATATTTTTTATTCTTGCAAAACGAATATCCAAATCCATGGAAAATATTCAAAGTAGTTTCATCGCGATCCATATCCACACAATGACTGAAAATCTGCACAACATCTTTATGTCCATTCAGGACTTTCAAGGTATCTAATGCCCAACTAGGACTATCGAATTCTAAATCGGCATCTACCCATGCAAAGGCTTTGTAATCTTTCGGCAAGAGATACCGAACACCTAAATTAATCATATTCTCTTTATGCCAAATCGGCACTTCGGTTTTCAATTGCAAATGATGAGGATTTTTCTGGTCCGTCACTATAAAGTTTTGTCCCGGATAAATCATTTCCACTATAAATAATCGAATATGTTCTTCTTCTTCTATTCTCTTGACGAATTCGCGCAAGAGAATATATCTTCTTGCATATAAACAAGGATTCGAAATTACAATAATCACATTGAGTTTCTCTTCAATCGGTGCATTGTTTCGTATAGCCGCTTTGATTTCATTCGGTTGATAGTGGATATTATCAATTTCAATCCCGTTTATTACTGTCATGGTGTGATTGTATTAAGAAAGAGACAAATTTTGTTTTTATTATTTTTCGGAAAAAAAGTTGTGGTACATTACACCATTGTCTATAACCGATGGAACAGGAACAAACCCTCTAGAGGGTTCTAACCTAACATAGGAGGTGCTGGGGGAGAAAAGAGATACAGATAACATTTCAAACAGGTCATCACATCGACTTCGGCATCATGTAAATTCTCTGGTTTATATCCAAACAAGAAATGATGTACTTCTTCTAACCGTGGCCATTTATAAGCTCCCGACGTTTTACCCGCATAAAAGATCTTGCAAATATTAGTGAATGCGCGCATCGTGCAAAAGGTGCGAATATTTCTAGAATATAAATAGTCGGAAGTCAAGATTCGATCGGCATTTGGACACGATCTACGAAAACGCGCATCTTTCATATTGCGTTTCATTTCGATAGAAATCACAGTATGATCGAATTCGTAGTTATGGGCAATAATACGACTCGCACGATGTACTGCGCGATAAAAGGCAATTAATGCATCGACAATCGGAACGCCTTTTTCTTCGCATATTTCTCTTGTGATGCCCGTTTTTTCCGACGCTTCTTTCGAAATGTCGATACCTTCTGGTAATTTCACATAATTCGAATACAAATATAAAACGCGATCTGTCGCCAAATCATATATTACAAAACATAATTGTGTAATATATGGAAAATCAGGTAAAGGAACATCGTAATAATACGATTTACTTTGTAATTCGGTTTTTGCACCGCGATATTCTTTTCTCTTCGGAACTAACCCGGTGGTTTCTACATCGAAAATAACCACCACATCTTCTTCGATTTTCTTTCCGTTTCTCAATCTCATTTTATGTTATGTTATGTTATTTAATTCGAATATATGATTATGTAAGAAAGAATCATATAAGAAATCAATTTTTTGGTTTATACTTTATGTTTTCAAACAAGCACATAGATTGAATCCATTCGATTTTTTGATTTTAGCATTTTGAGTCTTAATCACTTCATTGAATTTGTTATTCAGTGTGTAATATTCATTACGGAAATCTAAGAAATGTTCAATCGCTTTGTTTTTCTCTAGATAATGTATTTCTCGTTTGATATTCCATTCTTTTTCTTCGATTTGCCAATTAATCAATTGTTGTTTCAATAACACTAATTCTTCATCCGTTTTACCTTTTTTAATTTCTAATTGATCTTGGATTTTCTCGATTTCATTTTGAACTTTGATAAGTGCATTTTGAATATCAGCGTCTTGATTCATGACGACTTTCAATTTATTAATTTGTATCATTTCTTGGTTTCTCATGATTTTCAATTCGGAGAATATATTGGTATAATACAAGAAAGGATAATTCAATTGAATCGTTTCTGGAATAATGAATTGATTACTTTCTTTGATTTCTTTGTATTTATCTTCGATTTCTTCCAAGAATTCCGAAACGAGTTTATTCAGATCTTCGTTTTTGGTCAATAAAATTTTCCCCGATTTGAATTCACAGAGAGATTGTAATTTCTCGAAGGAATATGCAGAAATACGATGCGCTTCCGATTTGGCGTCTAATTTCAAATACGTGACTAATGCAAGAATAAACGAATTCGCTGCGGTTAATAAACATACGGCAATGGATGCATTCACCGAATCTTTCAAAATCCCACTTACGACGGAACTGAGGGTGGAAATGAATATGGCGGGTAACATTAGACGATATAGATAATATTCGCAATATAATTTCGATTCCACGTGTAATATTTTCTGGCCTTTCAAATAAAAACTGACAATATCTAGCGCGGTGGAATGAATATTCTCTTGATTGTTGAATTTCTTCGACATGATATCGGCGACTTCTTTGAATGTCCGATATCCAGCGGCATGATCGTTACTCGAATTTGTCAAATCCCCATTCAATTCCATCTCAATTCCCTTCGACATATCTTCGATGTCTTTTTTTCTTTCAGAAAAACTGCGTTTCGGTTTTTTCGAATCGGAATGTGCGTTTTCTAAATCTTGTTGTTCCATTCGAAAAAACGATGGTGAAGTAATAATCATTTTCTAATTTTGACATATTTCGATTACAATCTTTATACTTTTGTATGGGAAGATATTTTTCAACTAAGTTTTTACGAATTTACGGTAACATTATAAACAGAGAACACCTTTGTTGTTCCATTTATACCTTTGAAGAATTACACCTGTTCTCATTCAAAACGCCCCCTACTAACTTCATTAGAAGGGAAGAATTGAGTGAGTAAAATGTTCGCCGTTATATTATAGAATATTAATACAAGAAAAACATACAAATATATTTTTCTTGTAGTTTCTAAGCTACTTGGAGAGATGCAACAAGAAAAAGAATCTGAATTCGCAACCACCATTGTTTCGGCGTTTATAACGGGAGTAAATGCAAGAAAAGATATTGATATTTCGAAATATATCGAATATGGACGAAAATTAGTGGAACTGCCGGTTCCCAAAGTGATTTTCATAGAAGCCGAAATCCATCGTCTTTTCTTTCAAAAAAATTCGGAAGCTGGTAGGTATCCTCTCACCGAATTCCGAATCATCGAAAAAGAATCCATTTATTTATTCCAATATCTCTCGGCGATCACCGCTTTCGATCTGAAAACGACGAAACCAGATAAAGATACATTACCTTTCTTATTTGTTCAATGCAATAAAACGGAATGGGTAAGAGAAGTTATCCATACAAATCCCTTTAAAACGAAACAATTCACTTGGATCGATTTCGGCATTCATCATATTATTCAAGACGATTTTCTCTTGCAGAAAGCCGTGAATAAAATCTCTCGAACAACCTGCGAGAAAGTATCCATTGGGAGTTGTTGGAATATCCGTCTCCCATTCGTCCGTGATATTTATCGCGATGTCGCGTGGTTTTTCGCCGGAGGCATTTTCGGTGGCGAACCGGAGTATTTGTTGTTATTCGCAGATTATATGAAAATCGCCTGTTTGACATTAATACAAGAAAAACGACATTTAATGTGGGAGACGAATATATGGTATCTGGTACATCAAGCACATCCAGAGATTTTCTCGCCTTATTTGGCAGATCACGATACTTCGTTATTGACGAATTATGGAACCTTGCCGTCGAGTATTGTCTTGGTTTCTGCTATATATAAACCATGGCCCTACGATAGTAGAGTAGGTACTGGCGGTACTGAAGAACCCGAATATGAAAAACAGTTTTTCGAACATTTACATTTCTTGTCCGATATTCGTTGTCCGTTTATTCTCTTTTATGCCGCGGATGCCATTCCACCAGAAAAAATCGTACATATTGCCAATAATTATCATTATATTTCGTATTTACCACTTGGCGATGTCGCATTTCCTTGGTCTTCTTCTGAGGCTCTTTCTATCGCCGGAATCGCGTTACCTTCGAATCGGAACCAAGAAAAAGATACGGCTACGCATTTATGGAATATGCATGCCAAAGTCGCATGTATGAAACATGCCGTCGATTTTTATCATCCGAATCCGTATGCTTTTGTATGGGTCGATTTTGATGTTTCGAATTTGTGTTCTACTTTCGATAAACCAGTACAAACCTTCTTGCATCAATTATCGACGAGAGATTATCTCCCATTTCCTCCAACCATAGGTACTAACAATAAAGACGAAATGATTTTCCCTGGATGTTGGTCAAAAGTTCCAAAAGAACAAATTGAAGATTCGGGAAAAATGGATTTTTTTGTGAATAATGTCTATTGGCGTTTCTGTGGATCAGTTCTATGGGGAAATGGTCCCGCAATACGAAAATTCTGGGATTTATATGTCTATTATTTTCCCATGTTTCTGAAAATACATGGAGTTTTAACCTGGGAAGTGAATTTCTGGGCATGGTTAGAAACAACAGTGGAAGATTGGAATCCAATATGGTATGCGGGAGATCATAACGATACCATGTTTGAATTACCCGGACGTTTGATTGCTCATCGTTTAGGCGAGAGATATATCGATGCATGTTACCGAAAAGAAAATGCGGTGATCGAAGTTAAAACCTCCATTATTACCTATCCAGAAATACCGAACTATTATCCGATGTCGGCGTCTTTTCTTCTAATTCCTTCAGACTCAAATAAAAAAGAAAAATCAATCGGAATATTAAATACTCGATATGTCAATTATCGTATTCTAGAGAATGGTGTATATTGGTGGCCAGCGGAAGAAGGGAAAACGATACGTACAAGAAACATCACATCCGAATGGGATTTCGAAAAGAAGAAACCGAAGAATTTTATTGAAATGAAATCTCCTATTCATACCAAGAAAAACACCGATGTCTTTTCCGAAGGTATTGAAGATATTCGTCTTTTCTCAACAGGTGAAGCCGAAGCCTTAAATGACAATAATAAAGAAAACGAAATATATTGGATTGGATCTACTCTCAACTATTCTCTCGACAACAAAATCCAAATGATGTTTGGAAAATATGATTATGAATCAGGAGAATTAACCGATGCGAATATCATTGAATCTCCGAAATCTGCTTATTGCGAGAAGAATTGGATTCCAATTTCGAAATATGAACCATCTTCCGATAAAGAAATGTATTTCATTTATCAATGGCATCCAATGGAAATTGGGAGATTAGTACAAAGAGAAGACGACCAAAAATACCATTTAGAAATAGATGTTCGACACGAAACGAATCCGCTCGTTTTCCGAAAACTCCGTGGATCTTCTTGTTTTGTTCTGGATACGATTGAAGGAGTCGAAGGATGGGTGGGAGTCGTACATTATAGTGAAGAGGAGACGCCTACCCGTCAGTATTTCCATCGTCTGATTCTTTTAGACAAACATACTTGGAAACCATTGAAATATACCGACTCTTTTTATTTCCAAAAAATCGGTATTGAATTTTGTATTGGATTCGCGAAAACACCAGAAAATCATTATACCTTCTGGATCTCTCAAATGGATCGTGATCCAATGGTAGTGGAAATCGAAAAAGTGTTAGTTCCTAGATGGAATACTTGTGGGAGATGGGGAGTTTAGTTTTTCTAGTGTATATATAAAAGAAAAGGTCCAAGTCAATCATGACAGAAAGAAAAACTAGAAATAAGAAAACAAAATCAAAAAAAACAAAGAAAATAATGGGTGGTAAATCGAAGAAATCTCTCGGATGGGAAAAGAAAGTGGAAAAAGTATATACCTATAAAAGCAAAGAAAAGCATTATTCCTATTTATGTAAATATTTTTATGAGAATGAAGACAAAAAAAGAACATATGATACTCATTTAATTACAACCGATGATCCAGAATTTAAAGGAGATGATGTATATATTGCAGATGCAATAGCGAAGGAAAAGGATCCCAAAAAAATAAAACGTTTGACCAAAATACAAACTTCGAAAAAGGAATTTGAAGACGAGATAAAAAACAAAATAGAGAATATATTGAAAGAACGCGAAGCAGAAAAAGCACGGAAAGCGGGAGAAGAAGCGGATTTGACGAAATTAGTGGAGGGGAAAAAAGCAAAAAAAGCCGATGAACAGGAACTAAATAAACAATTACATATTGCATCCCAAAATACAGAAGTGCAAAGACAAATCGGGGAAGCAAACCGTATGAACAGAGAAGAAGCAGAGAGAGAAAACCTAGATGAGCAAACGAAAGAAAATTTAGAATCAGCCAGAAAAAACACAATAGAACAAGCGGAAAAAGCTAGTAAGGATCCTAACCGGGCTAAATTAAATACAGAAATAGAACAAAAAGAAAAAGACAAGATAACAAATAATGGTTTGTTTGGTGAATATAAAGCCACAAACGGTGAAACAAAATATTTTTATATTGATCCATATGATCTTGATGCAAAATGCAATCCAGAAGATAATAATGATAATGATTTTAAAGACCAAATTACTTTTGCAGATTTAAATGGATGTAATATTATACAAATAGGAAAACAATGTTATGATATTAATAGTTTCATAAACTTATTAAATACAGCCAAAACTACTCATTATGGAATAGTAACAAATCCTGGTTTAGGTTTAAATAAAGACAACTATATAGATAAATTAAAAACAATAAAAGAAATTGATAATATATATCGTAAAAAATATGAACCAAGAGATGTCACTTATTCAACCAATTTTATTACAAAATTACTCGAAAAAGGCGAAGATCCATTTGCTCCACCACAAGAAGAATAAATTATATTTCTAATGACGATAGTAGAAATATAATATGAAAATTAAATCGAATCCTATTTATACCGTTGAAGAATTAAATCCGCTCCGCGGATAATTCTTCAACTAAATTACCAGTAACGATTTGAATTATAACACCCCCTTGGGGTGCGAATTCAAATCTTCACTGGTATAATTCTTCTTTTTTTCGGTTTTTTGTTTTTTATGTTTTGGTAGAGATCGTTTGGTTTTTTTAGAACCACCATCTGTTAAATTTTTGGTATTTAATTCTTTTATGATTTCAGTTAGTTCATTATATTTAATATTATTTGGTAATAATAATGTTGGTGGAATCGAAGTATTATCATTTCGGAAAGAAAAATTAAACATATAAATAGGGATAGGGATATCTTGTTCTTTTACCGTATATTGGTCGATTATGGTTTTTATATCATTTTCACTGTTATTAGGATCTTTAAATTTCGTATGAAAATCTGTATAGTCTAATAATACATGTATTTGTAATCTAGTTATATCACTTTTTTTTGTTATTTTTGATAAAAAACTATCTATTTGCTTATCTTTATCAAAATCTACCATCTCTACTACAATATACCTTTATTTTTTATCACATAAAAAAATAAAAGAAAAATAAAAGAAAACTAGAAAACTAAACATAAACACTAGAATAAATACGTATCGACTTCTTCCATGATTTTGTCGGAAGAAGAAGAAGCAGACCCATCTAGTCTCAATACAAACCCTAAATCCGCAGAAAGCCATTCCCGATGGGATTCTTCACATCCGCGTAAATATCCTAAAGTCACCCCTTCTTCTCCTTCTCTACCTCTACCTTGAACACGGCGATAACATTCTTCCGGTTCCACATCCAACCAAATAATACCAGAAGAACCATATTCAGCTAAACGTTCTCGAATCGTATAGAAATAAATATCAAATGCGATTTTCTCCATCACACCATCCGCCACTAATCGTTTGGCGAAAATATGATAATCGGCGTCTAAAGATCGTTCCAATACAATCGTTTTGATTCGACAAGATTTATCTAATTTTGCGTTTTGTACGATCCGATGAATCATTTCATAACGCGACTGAAACGCGAGAATCTGAAAAGGAAAAGCATATTTCGAAGGATTGCCATAAAACTTTTCTAAAATACTGGATCCATCTTCTGGATCTTGAAATGTCTCCCAAATCGCTAAAGGTTCTTCCAAGAAAATGATATCGGTTCGATGTTTGTATTTTTCTTGTAGTTTTCGAATTAGTGTTGTTTTCCCTGCACCAATATTCCCTTCAATCGAAACAATACGCGGTTTAAAGAATTCATCGTATTCTTCTTCTTCCGAATCTGAATCAGAAAACATATTATCCAATTCCGTAAGACTAGTATCTGTTGTAGAATAAGTCAAACTCTCTTGATTATTGGAATTTATCGATCCTTCGTCATCCGCGTCTTCTTTTTCTTCCGAATCAGAATCAGAATCAGAATAAGAATCTAAACCATCTATTTTGAGTATATATGCAAAGATAGCCTGTGACAAAATATAAGGATTAAACATCTTCAACCGTGCAAGAAAACAATCTCTACTTTTCACCAAAATGGAAATATAAAATGAAGATGAATTTGTTGTCATTTGATTTGATTTAATTATATTGGTTTTGTTTTGATTTATGTAAGAATAATACATACATTTGTTTTTATTCAATTTTTTGTAAATTATTATTTTTTTACAACTTTTATCATTCAAAACGCCCAATACTAACTTCGATAGAAGGGCACATTTTCGATACAAAAAGGTATAAAATTCTGAAAAAAAAATGATTTAGGAAACTGAAAAATCAACCCAAGATAGAACAAAAACGGCGATAAAGATATTCGGATTGATATTCTGGTGTAAAGACCCGATAAGCAAATTCCGAAGCACGTTCTGCAATTTCTCTCGCTTCCGTATCATGTTTCAAGACCCATTCGATCTTTTCTTCTAAATCGGTTAAATCATATCGAATAGGAATATAATTCTCAAAAGGGATCAATAAATCGGAAAACCAGAAAGTATTATTCGTCACAAGAAAAGGAATTGCACCAATACCGAAACACCAAGTATGTGCTGAAGAAATCCCATTTCCATCAACAATCAATACCATCTTATAATTACAAAAATGCCAATAAGTGATCATGGGACTAATCCAAGTATCAGGTATCTGGTCATCCGGATAAACCCAATTATCTACAAAACGAACATCGGCAGCAGGATTCTGAATGAGGGAGGACACCACCTCTCGCCGTTTAAATCCGGAATCATCTGGTAAAGACCGTCGAGAACCAGATCCGCGCCAAAAGATTTGAGAGATTCGGTCCGACCATTTAGGGAGATTTTCCAAGATAAAATGAGATCGCAAACCATATTGAAAAATATGATCGTCTTGTGGCAAGAAAATATATTCCACATCGTCCTCTCGAAATCCACTAGAAAAACGTTGAGATACAGTTCCAATGACAATTTTCACTCCAGAATCTCTCAAATCGGCTAAATAAGTTTCGGATAAGAGATCCCGATATTCTGCAAGAAGAATATCTCCATCGGATTGTGGCATGAAAAAAAGGAACTTTTTCTCGGGATATTCCGTCGCGATTCTCTCAAATAAGGTCGATAAGTGTTGAACGAGGGCACCATTTTGTAAAACAGTGGAAAAATACCCTCCCCAGAAACAAACACATTTCAATTCATTCTGAATCGTTCCATCAGGATAACGAATCAAATAACTATCCATTATGTTTTTTTTCTTATTGGTCTATCGCATGTTATGTTTATTTAGTTTTTATTTATCGATTTGGGTTTTCTCTCAATGTTACATAAACAGAAAAATAAAAGAAAAATAAAAGAAAATGCAAGAAAATCAAAATCCATTATGTCCGTATAAAAACATGTTTGGTAAAGTGGGAGAAGGAGTACATTCGTATCGATTTTTCAATTTTGCCATCATGGATGTTCTTGCAACAATCCTAGGTGGTATTTTCATCGCATGGCTTACCAAATATCCTATCTATTACACGATTCCAGGATCCTTTCTTTTAGGTATTATTATACATCGAGCATTTTGTGTTCGGACCACCGTGGATAAAATCCTATTTCCAAATGGTTAAATGACGGTATTTCTAGTATGGTAGTCCAATGTAAATTTCGCACTGATATCACAAGAAAAGAAATGAAGGTTTAGGGTATAATAGAGATGCCGAGTAGTAAAAAAGGTAATACCAATAATAAAGATGATCTAATGATAGAGTACTTCGAGAATAACGAGGATTTTCATAATCAACGGAACAATTTCGATGAGGGATCATCATCGAAAAAAGAGGAGAAAAAACGTGGGAGAAAGGCCAAGAAAATGAATGATAAAGAGATATTATATGCCCATAAAATCGAAGAAAGTCAGTTGATTCAGGATCAAAAATTAATACAAGAAGATATATTTGGTATAAATAACAGTACGTTTTCTAATTCCTTTGAATCGTTACCTAAATCCGAATCCGAAATCGAAGATAATGTACGAGTAGTTTCGAATTATAAAAAGAAAGAGACGTCGTCGAACTATAAAAAAAAAGAGACGAATTCTTCTTCGATGTCGTCTTCGGCTTATACCAAGAAAAATTACGAGAATTTCGCCTATTTATCTGCAAAAGAACGCGCGGCATTCGAAAAGAAATTCACTACTCCGAAAAACGAACCACAAGAGAAATTCTGCGATATTTTGAAAACGAAAAGCAAGAAAATCGTCATTGTGAATGGACCCGCAGGAACGGGAAAAACGATGTTGGCAACAGAACATGGAATACGTTTTTTCTTGACGGATACTTACGAGAAATTGATCTTCACACGTCCATCCGTCTCAGTAGATGAAGATTTGGGTTTCTTGCCGGGAACACTAGAAGAAAAAATGGCACCATGGATACGTCCTATTTACGATGTCTTATATAATTTTTTGACACCTAAAGAAGTACAACAATTAATGGAAGAAAAAATAATTGAAATTGCTCCTTTAGGGTATATGCGCGGTCGTACTTTTAAAAACGCATGGATAGTGGCGGATGAAATGCAGAACGCGACGGTTTCTCAAATGAAGATGTTATTGACTCGTTTAGGCGAAAATAGTCGATTAGTAGTAACGGGGGATTTACAACAATATGATCGTACATTTGAAAACAATGGTTTAGATGATTTCTTGTGGCGGTTGAAAAAAAGAGGAGGAGAATCGGAAAGTATTGTTAGTTTTGAATTTCAAAAGACGGATATTCAGAGAGAACCGGTGGTAAAAGAAGTATTAGATATTTACGATGGTTCTGATATTTGAACATTTCATAATAACATTAGTAACCAAAATATGAAATGTTCAACAGTATAAAATAAAAAATCTCCAGTATGGTTATATATAAATAATGAATAATTTCACCGGTAATAATAAACTGGCAGATAGATTCAAATCTCTAATGTATAATCGTTGGATTTTATATTTTATTTTTGCATTGTCTTTTGGTAATATTGTATATTTAGGATCATCTGGTGATTTTGGCAATATTACTATTTTTGCATTGATTGGATTTTTGACTACTTTTTTCAGTAAAAATATGGTGGTTATTTTATCTATTGCACTTGTATTTTCAAGTATTATTAAATATGGAATTAATTTGAAAAAAAATGAAGGGTTTAGTTTGACTCCAAGTGATAAAACCAAGATTAAATCTGCCATCAATAAATTATTAGGAGAGGATGAAGAAGGTTTTGAAGAGGATGAGGAGGGGGACGAAGGATTCGAAGGTTTTGAAGAGGATGAGGAGGGGGACGAAGGGTTTGAGGGATTCGAAGAGGAGGAGGAAGAAGGATTCGAGAGTTTTCAAGAAGGAGCGGCTCCTAAAAAACCTGCTGCACCTGCTGCACCTAAAAAACCTGCTGCACCTGCTCCAACTAAAAAACCTGCTGCATCTGCTGCACCTGCTGCACCTGCTGCATCTATAACACCATCTAAAACATCTGCTGCACCTGCTGCACCTAAAAAACCTGCTGCACCTGCTGCACCTAAGTTACAATCACAAAAAGCATCTGCTAATGATGTATCATCTACTACTACACCAAAAGCTACCACCAAATTTAGTATGGCTGATATTGACAAATTAATTGCAGGAAATCCAAATGTTAGAAATGATCCAAGATCGATGATGATGATAAATTATTTGAGGTATGATCAAGACCTAGCGAAAGATCCGAAACAGTTACAAAAAATGGCAGAATGGATAATAAGTAGTGCAGACCGCGCTGCTGCTATAACAACTACTCCTACAAAAGGAATAACAACTACCCCTACCTTTACTAAAATATCTACTACAAGCAATTCTTCCTCTGGTATCGATATAACTACTATCCCCGGTTTAAAAAATTGGTACGATGCTACCAATCCTAATGGAGATGGAAGCATACCAGCTAATGGCGAAATTATCAAAAAATGGGTAGATAAATCTTCAAATCGTAATCATATGATAGGACAAAAACAAAAAGAAGGAACGTATGTTAATCAAAATGGAGTACAAACAATAAAATTCAATAAATCATGGTATAGAACCGCAACAGCAAACGCATCTTATCCGTTCGATGCTTTTATTGTCGTAAAATTAGATTCACTATCTAACCCATCTGATGTAATAGGATCAGGTGGTAAAACCAGTGATAATTTCAATAGTTTGACATTTGGCGAATATCCAACAGCTCGTGGTCGTTGGCACAATGGGTCCAGTAATTTTTCAAGAACACCAAAAGCAGTGGCAGGAGTTAATGAAACTTCTACAGGTTTTGTATTAATACAATGGTCTTTAGCAAATAATAATTATCGTATTTATCGAAATGGAGTTCAAATTATGAAAACAACGGATTATAACTGGTCTCCACCTAAAGATAACGAATTTAGATTAGGTAACAGACATAGTAATGATGCAAATAATATGCTTCAAGGCTCAGTTGGAGAAGTTATCTTTTTTGAGGGACAATTAGGAGACCCTGATCGACAAAAAGTGGAAAAATATTTAGCACAGAAATGGGGATTAAGTATAGCATTATCAACTGTATCTGCGGGTGCAGCATTATCAAATGTAGCTACGGGTGCAGCATCTGCGGCTGCTGCTATTTCTGCTGCCGCTGCTAAAGCTACCACTACACCAACCAGAACGGCTACCACTACACCAACCAGAATGGCTATCAACACAAATCCTTTTAATTTAGCTAGTGGTAAAATTGCATTTGATAAAGCTATAGCTGATGCTGCTGCTAAAGCTACCACTACACCAACCAGAATGACTACAAACTATGCACCTACTAATACATTTGGAAAAGCTATAGCCGCTGCTGCTATAGCTACCACTACACCAACCAGAATGACTACAAACTATGCACCTACTAATACATTTGGAAAAGCTATAGCCGCTGCTGCTATAGCTACCACTACACCAACCAGAATGACTACAACCTATGCACCTATTCTTGCTAAAACATCTCCAACTACTCTTATTGCTGCAACATATACACCTACTATCACTGCTGCAAAACTTGCAGCTACTACTGCTACAACACCGGTAACAATTGATGTGAAACCTATATTGGACGATTATCCAAATATTACGCTATATAAAGATCTGTCAGACAAATTAATAGATACTGTTAAGGAAGCAAGAGCCGAAAGTGTGAAAAAAGAGGGTTTTCGTGGAGAAGAAAAAGTTAGCCAAAGGATAAAAAACAAAATACAAAGTATAATAAATGAAGCTAATTCTCGTGTTGCCGCCGAAAATAGCAATCAAGCAGTTCAAAACGTAGCAGCAGGAGTTCAAAACGTAGCAAGTAGAGTTAGAGGTGGAGGTGGAGTTTCCGTTACTGGAACACCAACCACAACACCACAAGCAGCAGCAGTCCAACAAGCAACAACAACACCACAAGCAGCAGGTAGAGGAAGTAGAAATGCAGTTCCAGTTACTGAAACACCAACCACAACACCACAAGCAGTAGTAGTCCAACAAGCAGCAGCAGCAGTTCCACAAGCAGCAGGTAGAGGAAGTAAAAATGTAGTTTCCGTTACTGAAACACCAACCACAACACCACAAGCAGCAGTCCAACAAGTAGCAGCAACAGTTCCACAATCAGGAGGTAGAGTTAGAGGTGGAGGTGGAGTTCCAGTTACTGAAACACCAACCACAACACCACAAGCAGTAGTAGTCCAACAAGCAGCAGCAGCAGTTCCACAAGCAGCAGGTAGAGGAAGTAAAAATGTAGTTTCCGTTACTGAAACACCAACCACAACACCACAATCATTCTTTCAATCCTTTCAATCATTGTTTCAACAAGTACCAACAACAACAACACCAATAGCACCAATAGCACCAATTATAATTGGTAGGAGACGCTAGAGCTATAATGAAATTTATACACTGACCTGACATAATTTCATAAAAATCGTTAAACAATAAAAATATAGTATTTTTATTGTTCTATAGTACATCGTTTAAGAAAAATTATTACCTCTGGTTTTAATGAGATCAATGGAATATTTATCTAGACAAACACCTCCCATAGAATTACTTAAATAAGCCGATTTACCAATACATTCAGGTTTTCCAGGTAAATGTGAAATACCATCCAATACAGGATCTAACTTACGATTAATAGATCCAGATAAAAGCTCAGATCTAGGTTCATCTAAATTCAAATTTGATTCCATAGCAGGATTTAAATAGATAGGATTCATTGAATATTGACCTCCTTCAAATCCTTCCTCGACTTCTTCACCTTCCTCTTCAAAACCTTCAAATCCTTCCTCGACTTCTTCACCTTCCTCTTCAAATCCTTCAAATCCTTCAAAACCTTCAAAACCTTCCTCAACTTCTTCAGCTTCCTCTTCAAAACCTTCCTCAACTTCCTCTTCAAAACCTTCCTCAACTTCCTCTTCAAAACCTTCCTCTTCCTCAAACCCTTCTGAGGAATATTTATATTGTGGTAAAACACTAGAAACGTTATTATATGGTACTACTTTAGTGGAAGTACCATAACTAGATACAAAAATAATTAAAATAAATATGATTCCTACAAGAATAAATTCAACATTCATGATAATTATATAATGTAGATTAGATCTTTTTTATAGATTCAACGATGTATATCGCATATTTTGTCTAAATAAGAATTACACCGAATTATTCTGTTGAATAAGCGAGTGGTTCCTAAACAAGACCAAATATATTTTCGGTCGTTTCTATCCATTTTAAAAATTCATTGGAATCGGAATCAGAATCGGTTTTATTGTTTTGAATGATTTCCCCAGAAGAATCTAAATGTGAAAGAACAATATATTCTCTGATTTTATCTTTTAACACGGTTTTATAATAAGGTATAAAATAAGTTTTTAAAAGTAATAAAATGATAAAAAAGAATAAAAAATAGGCTAAATACCAACACAATTTATAAGAAAACATAGTATTATCGGTAATTTCCGAAATAGAAGAAGCGGGAGAATCGTTCATAATATTATGATATCGTAATAAAAATACATAAATAATTCTCTCTAATTGCTTTATCTACTAAAATGAATCCACAAGAAAAAATAGATTTAAAGAAACTCATTGGAAATATGGACGATTATGAGGATAATACCGCAGGTATTCGAGAGATGAAACATAGTGCTGCTATTCGTGAGGATATTCGGAAAATGGAGGAGTTAAAACGTACAAAACGCGCCGGAATGACGGATCAAGCATTTTCGGAATTATGCGAATCGGAATGTATTTTCTTGTTTTATAAATATACCGATATCTACAAACGTTTATTAAAAGACGAAATCAATTTGACGATTATGAGTACAGCGTTGAATGTCTTGCAAAAAATCGAAGAGGGAGAAATCGACCAACAAGAAGGATCGGTCATTGTCGGTAAATTATTCCATGAGATTTATGTCGATAGTGCGCTAAGAAGAAGTGAAAATTTAGATAAAGCTGCTGCGATTGCAGATGCGGAGACCAGCGTTCCAAAATACGAAGGAAAATCTATTTCTTGGAAAGAATATTGCAAGAAAAAATTGGAAATTGAAAATAGTTTGGCGAAATAATCCATAGGGTAAATCGATATAAATACACTGCAATAAGTAAGACAACCCAAAAAATGCAACAACAACAACAACCTCCTATTGCATATCTGAAGATCTGGATCGATCCGAAGGACGCGGAATTACGAGAGAAATACGTGGAACATGTAAGAAAACACAACGAACATGTTCAAACGGAGGAATTCCCGAATTCCGGTTTCGATATTTTGACTCCAGAAGATACGTCAGTTCCGAATGACAGTTTATTGCATTCTTTTTTCTTGGATTGTAAGTTGAAAACCGAAATGCGTTTTAACGAATTTCCCGCCGCATTTTATGTATTTGTGCGTTCTTCTTTTTCGAAAACGCCATTGGTATTATCGAATCATGTTGGCGTTATTGATTCTGGATATCGTGGAAATATCAAAGTCGCATTGAGAAATCTAGAAGCGACGACATCTTATTCTGGTGGGTATCGAATTGAAAAACATAAGAGTATTACTCAAATTTGTCATCCACTATTATGTCCAATTATGGTGGAAATCGTAGATAATGAATCGGAATTATCCACTACTTCTCGTGGATCTGGAGGATTCGGTTCTACAGGTAAATAGAATTCGTATATTTATTCTAGTGTTTTTCATAATATCTACAAAAATATAATCATCAACCTTGGATTATATTTTTGCAAATGGAAACGAGTATTTTAGAAAGAAGATCTTTAATGCAATTATATACCGGAAAATTCAAATTACCCTATCCTAAATTACGCGAAAAAAAAAACATTTCGTTATCCAACACAAACCAAGAACAAGACCAAAAGAAAATCGAAAGAGAAGACCCATCTAAAGTCGTGGTTTTTGATTTAGACGAAACCTTAGGATCTTTTGGTGATTTGTTTTTATTATGGACGGGGATTCATCATATTTATCCCGAATTCGATCTTTTTCGAAAAGTCGTGGATATTTATCCCGAATTTTTGCGACCCGGAATTCTAGCAATCTTGCAATTTTTATATTTGAAAAAAAACACGAGAGAATGTGAAAAGATTTTCATTTATACGAATAATCAATGCCCTCCTACTTGGATATCTCTTCTTATGGATTATTTCCAATATAAAATAAACCCAATTATTTCGAATTCGAATTCGGATCTACAAGAAAATCCATTATTTGATAAAGTAATCGGTGCATTTAAAATCGCCAATATTGCCTTTGAAATCTCTCGAACTACTCACAAGAAAACATATTCGGATTTAATTAATTGTACTATGTTACCGAAAAACACCGAATATTGTTATATAGATGATACTCACTATATAAAAATGAAACATGATAAAGTATATTATATAAAACCGAAAGCATATTACCACCCGTTGTCCGTGCAAGAAATTGTGGAAAGATGGATGGATACATTTTACATGGAATATCCTAAGATAAGTCCTTCTTATTTATATTCATGGTTTTCACTACATGGTCGTACCGGAACGCTAACTGGATACAAAGATATCCTATTAGAAAGAGAAATCGACCAACGAGTGAGTCGTAAAATGATGTTTTATATTCGCGAATTCTTTCTATTAACTACCTATCATCCTTTCTGGAAGAAAAATACCGGCACAAGAACAAATAACAAGACAAAACGTTCTTCTCTATACTCCGTGAAAAGACATCATAAGACATATCGGAAAATAGGATAAAAAGCCTACTTGGTACATTTATTTCCTACCATTAATACCAAACATTCTTCCGCGGTTAGTTTCTGAAAAACGATGCAAGAATCTAATGGGAATAACATGAATTGATTTCGGGTATTTTTGCATTGGATATAGGTTCCATTCTCTCGAAATTGAATATCGGTAACGATTCCGCCATTGGTTAGAGTCGGTTTGACCACACGGGTTCCATTTGTTTCGAATAAACGAATCCAACGAATATGTCTCCCGCGAAATAAATCGCAAATATCTCCCACATAACGATATCCATTTAATTTCTCTTGAAAGAGGATATTATCATTTGAATGGATATGTTCTATACGCATAATATTCACCATATCCTGTTGAATACTATTTAAGGTATGATTTTCAAGATGATGTGGAATAGTCTCGAGAGATTCAGTTACTTTCTTGGCCCATTCTTCTTCTGGAGATAACATATTATTCTAATCTGATCTATTATAATGTATTCTTTTCATATTTACTTTGGATAAGACTGAAAGTCGTTAGATATATGTAAAAAAGAAAGCGTTTGTTTCAAATAATCTCTTATAATGGTATTCTTTACAAGTTCTACTAAAATAACATTAATAAATAAAAAGGTTGCCGTACCGAAAATAAAAGAAATATCATATGATTTTAAAACATATTTATTTCGAAAAGGATGAAAACGTATCATAAGAATAAAACATAATCCAATTTGAACGATAAAATGTAATTCTTTAATATAATACGGAACATTTACAAAAATACCTATAAAAACTGCAATATAGAAAAAATAAATAAGAAGAATCGACCAAAAATAAAAACGATTAAATAATGAATAATATTTCATATGTTCTGTTCGAATCGCCTCTTTCTAATAGGATATCCTTATATAATAAAAAAATATAACTATTTCTCTCGATAACCCAACAATATGATTCAAAATAAATATGAAATCCAAACGAAAATTGGAAATGGAAAATTCGGATCGGTATTTCTTGGAGAAAATCGTATATCGAAAAAACCAGTAGCAATTAAAATAGAAGAGAAAGAAGGATGTATTCGTAACGAATCACGGATATTGGAATATTTGGCAAGAAATGGATGTAAAAATATCGCGAATATTTTCTGGTATGGTGTGCAAGAAAAATATACGTTTTTGGTAATGACGTATATCGACGGAATATCTTTATCTAAATATCTGAGTACTGCATCCTTCGATACTTCTATGGATACTTGGATTTCCGTTATAAAAATACTAGAAAAAATCCATTCTCTCGGAGTGATTCATCGTGATATGAAACCGGATCATTTCTTGTTATGGAAAAATGAATGGTATTTAATCGATTTCGGATTTGCGACGTTTTCTTTGACTACTAATACCGCGGATTTTTCCAATGAAAATATAAAAAGAGAATATATTATTGGTACTCCGAATTATATAAGTATTCCCATTCATAATGGATTCTCTCCAACTGCAAGAGATGATTTGATTTCTCTCGGATACATTTTCTTGGAAGTTGGATTGTCTCTTGCAGTTGGAGAACGATTACCCTGGACACGAACGGTTCTTTTTCCAAACGAAGCATCTACGGAATATACAGAATGTCATATTTCGCATGTTCAAAACCAATATAAGAAAAAATATAAGGAAAAATGGGAAAACGAAAATCCGGAACATTTGATTCGACATTATTTACACGATATTTATTCGTCTGGTTCAGAACAGCAAGAAAAGTGTATTTATACCAAACTAATAAACCGAATAAAACAATATAAATAATTTTAATTATGCATAATATCTTAACAGCAATGAGTATTTCCGAAGTACAGACTCAAAACCAGGCAGTGGAAACTATTTCCGAGTCTAATCGTATCGTTGGTCAAGTGAAATGGTTTAATAATAAAGCCGGTTATGGTTTTATTACAGTAAGTGATGGAGAGAACGCCGGAAAGGATATTTTCGCGCATTATTCTACCATTATTGCCGCGGATTCTCAATATCGTTATTTAGTACAAGGCGAGTATGTCGAATTCGATTTATCTAGATCTACCAATAACACCCATGAATATCAATCTAATAAGATTTCTGGTATTAAGGGTGGAAAATTAATGTGTGAAACCCGTCAGGTGAATCATCGTGTAGTAAAAAGAGAGGGTGATTCTACCGTTCCGTCCTCTAAACCAAGATCAGATGCGGATAGAAGACCATTTATTAAAAACAATAATACTATCAAACATCTAGAGAAAGATGATGGTTTTCAAGTAGTTCGTAAAAGGAAATAATTCGTTTATTTTTTGTTATATATAATAAAAAACAAACAAAAGATAAGAAACCGATAAGAAAACTATATAAAACCATATTCGTGATTATAATATAAAATATGTCATCTATCGAACAAATCGTCACAAAACCATTATCCAAACAAGCTAGCCAACAAGAAAAATTATCGGAAAAGGTCGAATCGTTGGAAACTGCATTACAAACCTTGAAAAAGGCTGCGGATATTGCGGTATTAGAAGTAAAGGCGATCAAGAAACAAATGCTTAAATTAAAAACACAAAAACCAAAGAAATCGGTAAAAACCGATCGAAAACCACATGGATTTGCGGTTCCAACCAAAGCATCGGATGAATTGTGTATATTCATGGGTGTTGCTCCAGGAACACTTATTGCTCGTACTGCAGTAACTCAGCGTTTAACGGAATATATCAAAGAGCAAAAATTACAAAATGCTGAATGCCAACGTCAAGTATTACCAGATGCAACTTTACAGAAATTATTAGGAGATGCATCGAAAGATCAATTCTTGACGCATTTCACTATTCAAAAATATATCAATCATCATTTCTTGAAGAGTCCTGCAACTGTTCCTGCACCAGTAGTTGCAAGTGTATAAATATTTTGGAGAAGATTTAGGAGAAGATTTATAAGAATAAATAGTGTTTTGATTTATTCTTATATTGGAACTACTCTAAACAAAATTTGTTTTACGAATGGTTTCTAGCATTTCATCGGGATATTCCATATTTTCTAGAATCTGAATGGCACCTTCTATTTTCGAAATTCCAGGTGCGATTTTATAAGTGAATTGATATTTACCTTCCTTTTCATGGGTTTCTGTATCTTCAGAAGAAACTAGTGGCAAGACACACATTTTGTAATTCTGAATAACATCTTTTTTCTTGTTCCATTTCTCACAAATTGAAACATAATGGGTAGTCAAAATGAAATCGACATGAGGATGGGTTTCTGAGAGATATTTCAAGAAAGCATATGCTGATTTCGTTGCTTCTTTTGGATTTGTACCAGAATATAATTCGTCGAAAATACAGAAATGATGGTCTTTCGTAGAAGTGGTCGCAGATTTAGTATTCTGGATGATATCTAGAATCTCTTTACATCTCCTGGATTCGGCTTGAAATAAACTATCACGACCAGAAGTATCTGGAATATTCAAATAAGAATGGAAATGCGTATATGGTTTGAAATGTGCAGTCTTAAAAGCTCCCATTCCGAATTGCTGTGAGAGAATCAAATTAATAGCGGTAGTTTTCAAGAAAGTTGTTTTTCCAGAAGCATTGGGACCAGTAATAATGATTTTCTTGTCTAAAGTTGCGTCGTTTTTCACTGGACTGTCGCTTCGTTTAGACCCCTCACCCTCTGGGTGGGTGTTGTCACTTCGTTTAGACCCCTCACCCTCTGGGTGGGTGTTGTCGCTTCGTTTAGACCCCTCACCCTCTGGGTGGGTGTTGTCACTTCGTTTAGAAAAAACATGTGGGACATAAGCTTGGTCGAGGATATATCGTTTTGGTACGATTGGTTTAAGGGAAGGTATTTTTGGTTTCTTTTTTGGAATCTCTTTTTCTACTTTCTTTTCTCCTAAATCTTCCTTCTCTTCTTTTTCTCCTAAATCTTCTTTAGCAACATCGAAATCTTCTTTTTTCATTTCTGCTTTTTCTTCTTTAGCAACTTCTGAATCTTTCTTTTCTGCTAAATCTTCTTTAGCAACATCGAAATCTTCTTTTTTCATTTCTGCTAAATCTTCTTTAGCAACTCCTAAATCTTTCTTTTCTGCTAAATCTTCTTTAGCAACATCGAAATCTTCATCATCTGAATCTTCTTCTAAATCAGTGAATGAATCTGAATCCAAATTAATATCCACGATTTCCTTCTCAGAATCAAAAGTAGCTAAACCTAAATCTCCTTTTTGGAAAGCAGAAGAAAGAGTACTCAAATTCTCTAAATATCCTTGGAATCCCATTGAATATACAATCGCGGATTCATAATCAGGATTCACACGTAAATCATAAAAACATTTCATCATGTATCCGATTTCCGTGGTTTTGAAAATACTACATTCAAAAGGACAAACAGAAGATAAATCTTCTTGCAACCTTCCTAAACATTCTCGATGTTTCTGGATATCTTTACAAAATGCAAGATAACGATCGAATTTAGAAGTTCCGAATTTTGCGCAAAAAGCATCCATTTTCACAATCGAATCATCGATGTGTTTTCTTATAGTTAAAAGCGATTCATTCATGTATTGAGTATTTCGATAGAATCGAATACAATGCATAGTATTTTGGTACATCTGCAAGAGGTATAATGCAAGAGAACCAAAGAGATAAATCGCATTTTGGAATGTCATGTTTTGGAAACTCATAATGGCTTTTCCGATGAAATGATTTCGCGCAATATTCGTTAAACATTCCACATACATAGAAACGGAAATCGGTACTCCTTGGATTTTCAAGAGAACGAAGGGAACCACTAGAATAAAAATCGGAATAAAAAAACTCATTAACGGAGACATAATGTTACAAACCGACATGCATTGGAGAAAAGGTGCAGAATGATTCCATTCTGCGAGTAAAGACCATTCTAAATAACCATATTTCTCTAGAAATGCGTCGTTTTCCTTGATATCTTTCCATATTTCATGGATTGACCCTTCTTTTTCTTCTTCTTCTTTCGATTCTTTTTCTGAGAGATCTAGTGAAGGGACAATCGAAGGGACAATTGAAGAGATGTTCATAATCACTTCTTGGGTTTGTTCCAAAAAGGGAATATCGGTGGTGAAATGACGTTTCCATGCAGGAATCAAATCTCTCGCGAATTTCGATTTCGGTTGCAAGATATGTTCATAAATGTTTTTTTCTGGTAGTTCGGTTTTGGTGGTTTTAGATTCGGCGGTCGAAGGATTAGTAATAATAATTTCTAGTTCTAAATCTCTCGCAACTACATCCGGTAATTCATGCAAGATATCGGTAGAGGTAAGATAAGAAATAGGTAATTGGAAAACGGAATTTGCTAGAGTATCTACTTTTTTGGATTGGTTTGTTTCATCGGTTTCTCCTGAAATGGCGGCTTGTAATTGCGATTCTAGAGTACAACCTGTATCTGCTAGACAAGTGAAAGCCCCAAGAAAATTCATATTTATTATATTTACTCGGAATTAAATATAATAGGGGAGAACGCGTTTTATTAATAACCTTCTATCGCTTCCCTTTGTGTTTTCCAATTTTCTTCATTATAAGGTATTTTTTCTTGTGTTTTTTTTGTGTTTTGTTTATTGTTAAAATCCTTAATTACACCCTGAATTGCGTTAATATTATTTATAAATGTGTTAATATCAAAATCATCTGGTAATCTTTTTGTATTATCTTTATTATCTTTTGTTCTATAAATATGTGCAGCTATTTTATTTATATAATT
>Ga0214919_10002701_pt1 | contig 27517 bp, 28 predicted proteins | sample LL1503_MetaG_FD_177994 | JGI IMG/M metagenome (GOLD analysis project Ga0214919, IMG submission 177994) | Freshwater microbial communities from Lake Lanier, Atlanta, Georgia, United States - LL-1503 | ecosystem: Environmental > Aquatic > Freshwater > Lake | place: USA: Georgia | collected...
TTTGCCCAAAGAGTTCAAGGCACGGGCCCATTTCTGATCGCACTCTTGCGATTCGATCGTCTGATCGAGGGATCTTCGGACAATTTCCGATATGCTCTTTCCCGTCTCCTTGGATTTTGTTTTTAGATTTTCATAGGTCTTTTTTTGGAACTGAATCTGGGTGCGTATCATGTTGGCAATGTACTATATTCATGCCATCAGTCAACGTTCCTTTTCCTTAGTGCCCTTCTGTTAAACAATAATCCAAATTGAGCAGAATTTCGGTGCTCCAGTTTCTGGGATCCCTCCTAGGTTATTTGCATATGTTAGATGAACAATGGGGGACCGTCGATTGACGGCGACGGGGCGGGGGATAGGTTAAAAATATGTCAGAGAGTGAACTGATGAATCGAATCACGCTGGATCCCGAGGTCTGCCATGGAAAGCCTTGCATCCGAGGGCTTCGTTATCCAATCGAGTTCATTCTCGAAATGTTGAGTGGGCCCACCACCCCGTCTCAGTTTCTCCATGAGTATCCCGACCTGCAGGAGGATGATCTGAAGGCGGCGTTTGCCTATGCCGCTAAAATGAGCAGAACCAAGAGGTTTGAAACACTGAGGGCATGAAGTTGTTAGTGGATGCCCAACTCCCAGTGGCTTTAGCGGAGGAGTTGAGAGCGCTGGGGCATGATGTGCGGCACACGTGGGAGCTTCCGAGAAAGAATGAGACACCAGATTCCGAAGTCAGCAGATTAGCGGATATGGAGGGTCGAATCGTCGTATCCAAGGACAGCGATTTTGTGGTGGCCCACCTGATCGTAGGCTCGCCAGGCAAACTTTTGCAGATTAACACTGGAAATATTGAAAATTCGGTGCTGATCCAGCTGTTCCGGCGGCATGATCTGGCCTTGCAAAAGGCTTTTTGTGAAAGTTCGTTTGTGGAGATTAATCAACGGCAGTTGATCGTACACGGATGAGAGAACCTTTTAGTCCTGCCATCCAATTCAGTCTTCATTTTATTTAGTGCTTTCGGCTTTTTTAGATTTCCGCTTTTCGCTTTCCGAATTCCACGCGTAAGCGTGTCCCGCAACCGCGGGGCGCTTTCCGAATTTCAAAACTTTTTCCGCAAGTGCTCTTCAGCTTGCCGCCGTTAGTCTCTGCTGCTCCGCCATCTTCGCAAAATGACCCTTAGCTCGGAGAAGCTCTTCAAAGGTCCCACGTTCCACAATCCGACCGTGATCGAGGACGATAATTTCATCCATGTTTGCGAGGGTCGAGAGGCGATGGGCGATACAGATGACGGTTCTGCCTTCCTCCAAGGAATCGATGGCAGTTTGGATCTCTTTTTCTGCACGGGAATCCAACGCAGCGGTCGGTTCGTCTAGAACTAGGATCGGAGCGTTACGGACAAATGCCCTAGCAATCGCGACCCGGGCTTTTTGACCACCAGAAAGAAGCTGCCCGCGCTCCCCGCATGGAGAATCGTAACCTGCCGGCATCTGCAGGATGAAGTCGTGAGCATAAGCATGTTTGGCCGCCTGTTCGATTTCCTGCTGGGTTGGATTTTCTTTGCCAAAACCAATGTTGATGCCAACTGGCAGGTTAAAAAGAACGACGTCTTGGCTGACTAGAGCCATCTGGTGAAGTAAGTCTTTTGTCGCGTAGTCGCGCAAGTCATGGCCATCGAAAAGCAGCCGGCCCTTCGTTGGATCGTAAAAGCGCATTAGGAGGTTGATCAGAGTGCTCTTGCCTGAACCACTTTCTCCTGCCAGGCCTATCTTTTTCCCTTTGGGAATCTCCAAGCTAATATCGTGGAGAACATCGGTATGTCCGTAAGAAAAAGTCACATTTTGCAGCAGGATCCCTTCTCGGAAGGCTTTTAATGGGCGAGGGTTGACGGGCTCGACCACCGTAGGTTTTTCCGAAAACAGCTCCTCGAGTCTCTGAGTACTGACGGTGGTCATCTGCAGGGTGAGATGAAGATTGGCAATTCGTTTTATCGATAGAGGAGCCAGAAGGAGAGCGCTGAGGAAGGCAACGAGATTACCGGGCTTAGCGCTGGTGGAGAAAACGAAGATAAGGAGAAATCCGATCCCGAGCATCGCCAGAATCTCGATCAGTGGATTTAGTAGATTTCGGGTCTGGGCTGTCTTCACGCTCATCTCTACCCCGAGATTCGCCTGCTCACGGAAGGATCGCAGTTGGAGAGCCTCCATCGCATAGGCCTTTACGATTCGCACTGCAGCCAGGGCTTCTAAAAGTCCGCCACTTTGGGTCACGGTTAAGCCAGTAAACTTCTTGGTCAGAGCCTTCAGTCGCCGACCACTTGAGACAACAGGAACAGCGACCAAAGGAAGCATGCAGATGGAAATGAGGGTCAGCTTCCAGTCGATGATCAGCATGCTGATCAGAATACTCAAAACAGCGAAAGGCTCGCGGACGGTATCGATAAATCCATTGGTCATGGCCGTGTAGATGGCACTGGTGTCGGCAGTAATTCTTGCATAGAGATCTGCGACCGACATTTTTTGAAAAAAAGCCATAGAAAGTTCTTGGGCCTTACGTAAAGCTGCCACCTGCATATCACGGATGACGCGGGCGCTGACCCATGTAAGGCAGTAGGTGCTGAAGTAGCTGGCCATGGCTCGGAGACCCATGACAAGTGGAAGAAGAGAAAAGCCGCCGAGCATCTGCTTCCAGGTTATTTTCTGACCCATCCGCGGGAGCCACTCGTCCGAAGCGGCTTGGAAGCCGCTACTGATGGCCACACCTTTCTTCTTTAAAGCGGTCTTAATTCTTTTATCGAAGGAAGCGGTTTCGGCGGCGGGAATCGATTCGACCTGGGCCACTGGCGGGGTTTGAGCTGGGCTTGGGGTCAAACGGTTGAACAAGGTGTTTATCGACAAAACAAATAAACCGTTGGAAACACCAAAAAAGATGCTTAAGGCAATCCCGAGGACAAATCGGAATCGGTACGGCTTGAGGTAGGGGATGCCAAACGCCCAGATTTTTTTCAGTTCATGCACTCCTTGAGGCTAGCGGGTAACCCGTTCTTCTGCGATTCAAGATTCAGCCTTACTTGAAGTCGGGTATTGGATTTCTAGTTTGGAGGTGCCCGCTAGGCCTGAAGTTTAGATCGCTGTCTTAAAATCAGGGGAGAAAATAAAGCCTTCGGGATCAAGGGGCTAGGCCCGGATTCATAGCGATCTTTTCGAGAGAATCCCAGGGGTGGCAAGTGGGGTTCTTTGGATAAGGCTTTCTTCCGTTAACCGATTGAACTATCAATAGTGATGATTGTTAAATGTTCATTTTTCGGTTCAAAAAGCGAAACCCTTTTTCTTCAGACCTGCTGATCAAAACCAAAACGTGTCTACCAACCGATTGGCTTCGACCCGCGCATGCGGGCGCGACCGGCCAAGGGCGGTAGCTTGGAGTTTGAATGATAAAAAATAAATTCGGCTTTGTGAGGGTCGCCGCCGGTGTCTCTGGCCTCAAGGTCGCGAATGTTGATCACAACATCCGGGCCATGACTGCAACGATCCGCCAAGCGGCACGACAGCAGGTCGAATTTCTGGTTCTTCCTGAACTCGGGATCTGCGGATATTCCTGCGGGGACCTTTTTGCCCAAAAGACCCTTTTGCGTGCTTCCAAGGAGGCGCTTCTACCCCTAGCCAAAGAGGTGGGGCGCGTGGGATTGGTGGCTGTCGTGGGGCTTCCCTTGGTACATCGCGGACGCCTCTACAACTGCGCGGCAGTTTTGGCGGGTGGAAAGGTTGCTGGCTTGGTGCCAAAACAGTATCTTCCCAACGCCTCCGAATACTATGAGCGGCGCTGGTTTACGCCGGGACTTGGCCTCCTGGCTTCCGAGGTGGAGGTTCACGGCCAAAAAGTCCCCTTTGGGACAAACCTCCTCTTCGCGGACGCTGCCACCGGCGCGGTGATGGGTGTGGAGATTTGTGAGGACCTTTGGGCGGTCCAGCCACCCAGCGGCAACCTCTGCTTGGCTGGCGCCAAGCTGATGATGAACCCTTCCGCCAGCAATGAGATTCTAGGCAAGGCCTCGTACCGCCAGGATCTCGTTCGGCAGCAGTCCGCCCGCTGTCTTGCGGCCTACGCCTACGCCTCCGCGGGTCCGGGGGAGTCCTCGACCGATGTGGTCTTTTCGGGACACGCCATGCTGGCAGAGAACGGAACGATTCTTGCCGAGTCCTCCCGATTCGATTTTGAAGGGGGCCTGACGGTTGCCGACGTCGACCTCGACCGCTTGGAGCACGACCGCAGGACCAACACGAGTTTCTCCGCCGCCAAAGTGGGATCCTGCATGACGGTTCCTACGAAAACCCGTGCTTCCGTGCGTCTGCCGGGAAGTCTCCGGCCAAACCCGCCGGCACCCTTTGTTCCTGCGAATCCGGGTCTTCGGGAGAAAGCCTGCCGGGAGATTTTTTCCATCCAGTCTGCAGGTCTTGCCAAACGGCTGCGCCACACCGGCTCGAAGAAACTGGTTGTGGGCGTTTCGGGGGGCCTGGATTCCACTTTAGCCCTCCTCGTGGCCGTCCACACTTTCGATGCCCTGCGGCTGCCTCGCAAGGGCATCCTGGCTGTCACCATGCCCGGGTTCGGAACTACAGACCGCACCCGTAGCAATGCGGAGAAACTGGCCTTGAGTCTTGGGGTTACCCTAGAAAAAATTCCGATTACCGTGGCGCTGAAAAGGCATTTCCGGGACATTCGGCATCCGGCCGGCCGCCATGACATCACCTTTGAAAACTCCCAGGCGCGGGAGCGCACCCAGATTCTCATGGATTTGGCCAACCGGGAGAGCGGATTTGTCTTGGGCACCGGGGACCTCTCTGAGGCCGCCCTGGGGTGGTGCACCTTTAACGGCGACCACATGTCCATGTACCACGTGAACATCGGGGTGCCGAAAACGCTGGTTCGCTACCTGATCGACTGGTGCGCCGATGAGGAGTTTGCCGGCGCCCCGGGCAAAATCCTGCACGACATCGCCGCCACTCCTATCAGTCCCGAGCTGCTCCCGGTCGACCGGAAGGGACGCCAACGGCAAAAAACCGAAAGTACGATCGGCCCGTACGAGCTGCATGACTACTTTCTCTACCACTTTGCCCGGTTCGGGCTGGGGCCGGCCAAAATTGCCTATTTGGCCGGCTTGGCTTTCTCTGGCCGTTACGACGCACCCACCATTCGCCGCTGGCTTGAGGTTTTTCTGCGGCGCTTCTTTTCCCAACAATTCAAGCGCTCCGCCATGCCCGACGGCCCGAAGGTGGGATCGGTCGCACTTTCTCCCCGGGGCGACTGGAGGATGCCAAGCGATGCGGAGGCCGCCGCGTGGCTAAAAGAGTTGGGTAGAAAGAAATAAAATAAGGTGCGCCTAATTTCAAGCCCACACGGCTTGCCAAGAATGTCTTAATCCCTATCATGGAGATCTCACCAAAAAACATGAGCAAAACTTCCCACCCCAAATCCTCCATCTTGGTCGCCGGCGCCGGCGGCTTTATCGGCGGCCATCTGGTGGCGCACCTGCGGAAGCAGGGGATCAAGAACATTCGCGCGGTGGATCTGAAGCCCTTTTCGGAGTGGTATCAGAAGTTCGACGATGTGGACAATCACCAGCTCGACCTGCGGGAGCTGGAGGCGTGCCGGAAGGCGGCAAAGGGAATGGAGTGGATCTACAACTTGGCTGCCGATATGGGGGGCATGGGTTTTATCGAGCTGCACAAGGCGGAGTGTATGCTCACGGTGCTTATCAACACCCACATGCTGATGGCTGCCAAGGAGGCCGGAGCGAAACGCTTTTTCTACGCCTCTTCTGCCTGCGTGTATGCGGCCGATAAGCAGACTACTCCGGAGAATCCTGGGCTGAAGGAGTCGGACGCCTATCCGGCGATGCCCGAGGACGGATACGGGTGGGAAAAGCTTTTTAGCGAGCGGATGTGCCGACACTTCCGCGAGGATTACAAGTTAGAAACCCGGATCGTGCGCTACCACAATGTCTACGGGCCGCATGGCACCTACGATGGGGGGCGCGAGAAGGCGCCCGCGGCCATCTGTCGAAAAGTCCTGGAGGCGCAGAAAAACAAGAACGGGGAGATCGAGATCTGGGGCGACGGCCACCAGACTCGGAGCTTCATGTATATTGACGACTGCATCAAGGGGTCGACGGACATCATGGAGAGCGACATCCGGGAGCCGATCAACCTGGGCAGTGCGGAAATGGTCTCCATCAATCAACTGGTGGACATCGCGGAAGGAATCGCCGGGGTGAAGCTGAAGAGGAAATACAATCTGGGCGCCCCCAAGGGCGTGCGGGGTCGCAGTAGCGACAACACCCTGATCAAAAAACTGATGAGCTGGGAGCCGGACACGAAGCTGAAGGATGGACTCAAAAAAACGTACGATTGGATCCGTGTCGAATTAAAGGTCTGAAGCGCCAGCTTTTGGAGAAGGCAGGAAAAAGTTTTATCGCCATAGCGCTTAGACTTTATTTTGAGATGGAATTTGGCTGCCTACATTTTTTTTAAAAAGAGTCCCAAGGCTCGCTGCAATGAAATATTATCAAAAAGAGATATGCAAAAAAAAGAAGAAAAACATCACGCGCCAATTTTAAACAAGTAATAAACTAATGAAGGTCACTATTTGCATGTGCTTGCGAAACGATAATTATGGCGGGGATCAGATCTTGCGATTTAAAAAATTTATCAACTACTATTCTTGGTTGAATGAAAAATATGGCGGCATTTTTGAATTCGTTATTTGCGACTATAATTCGCCATCTGGAAAGACGATTCTCGAATTAGAAATTCCCTGGAAATTGCTTTCCCCCTTGAAAATCATAGTGGTGAGCGAAAAGCAGCATAATGAATTCTCCCAAGGGAAAGGAAGGCCAATCCTAGACTATCTGGGGCGAAACATCGCTGTCCGGCATGCGGAATCAGGCCTTATTGTCATTTTGAATCAGGACATTTTTATTTCTGAGTCAATTGTTAGAAATATTTGTGATGGTAAAATAGACGAAAGGTTCTTTTATCGCGCGGATCGGTGGGATTTCCCTTTCGACGGGTTGCCCTTAGAAAACCCAGAATTGATGGAGCAATACGCAAGAAAAAGTGCCAGCATACTGCATCGGCGGCATGACCTGCGAAGATTGCCTATTGACGCACATGTGATTCCCGGGAAAGAGAACGAAATCGCCAGTCTTCCTTTGGTTGGTGAAGTTGTTGACCATGAGAACTGCATCTTTCGGGGTCGACCGCCATCGTGGAAAGACAAGATCTTGCAAAGGATTAACGGGCAAATCGATTTCGAATTTCTTGGCCTTCACACCAATGCGGGCGGAGATTTTATCGTAGCGTCAAAGGCGGCTTGGGAAAAGATTCATGGGGCTTGTGAGACAACTGAATTCTATATGCATTTGGATAGTTATCTTTTGGCGCAGCTTTATGGTGCCGGCCTCCGGCAGGCTATTTTCGCGTATCCACATCAAGTTTTTCATGCGGATCACGATCGTTCTGCAAGGTTACAATTTCAAGAAGTAATTCCTTATTCACAGCATAAAAAAAATTTGAGCGACATTGCTTTAGGTTTGCAAAGCTTTCGCTTAAATAAATGTGATTGGGGTATGGCTGAAGAAAAACTCAAAATAATAAGGCTCAATAAAAGTAATGAAACTTATAAGTAATCTGATAATAAATAAAAAAGAGAATATTTACTTAGACATTGAGTCTAATAAGCGACAAAGAGTTTTCTTAATTGTAACTTGGGGTGCATGTGGATCTAACTGGCTCGCTAAAACATTAAATGGCATTCCTGAAATATTTTGCACTCATCATTTAAAAGGCATAATACAAAAAAGCCATTTGCATAATCAACAAACAAGCATAGATAGTTACCTTAATCTTATGTTGGGTATGGGTGAAAATTATAGCGCAGTCGGTGATGTGCATGGGTTTACAATGGACGAGGCTAAAAAAATAAAAGAAAAACACATCAACACAGTAATATTTTCTTTAATAAGAGAGCCGATTGCGCGTGCAACTAGCGCCGTTAATCTTATGGTAAAGTATGGAATATCACTTTGGGGAGATTTGAATATTAGTAATAAAAAAATTAATAAAACATTCTCATTTCAAGGAAACACGGAAATTGAAAAAGCTATTATTTATCAGGTCAACAATTGCAATAGTATCAAAAGCGACCTTGAGGCCGATCATGTTTTTCGTGCAGAAGATCTGTGGTCAAACTCAGACTCTATATACGATTTAGTCGTGAAAATATATCAAACAGATAAAAACATCAACATTCCTGCAATAAAGGCGACTAACACACACACGGCAAATAACTTCCAAGAAAAAATAAAAATACCAAAAAAATATTTTAACGAAATATTATCAGACGAATCAAAAAGAATATATAATAGTTTATATAATTTAGATTTTCGATAAATCTTAATGCTTATTTGATATTAAAGCATTCCATCCGATAAACTTAATATTAAAAAACTAATGAAAAACATATTGGTAACCGGTGGTGCAGGATATACAGGCCTCCCTCTTTGCGAGGCTCTCCTTGAGCGTGGCTTTTCTGTCACCTTGGTCGATAATTTTCTATACGGATACGATCCTGTTCTTCACCTGGTAGGCCAAAAAAACTTGGAGATCATCAAACGAGACATTCGGATAGAAAACAGAGATTATCTAAAGGGAAAAGACGCCGTGTTTCATTTGGCGGGAATTTCTGGTTACCCCGCTTGTGAGGCTAACCCCCACTCAGCAAAACTGATCAACATTGAGGCTACCCGTCAAATCGCCGAGGAATTAGGCAAGCAACAACTACTTGTTTTTGCTTCAACAACCTCCCTTTACGGCTCTTCCGGGTCTCGAAGCACCGAGGATACCCCTGTTCATCCGGTCAGTTTGTATGGCATCAGCAAGCAAGAGGGGGAAAAAATCGTGATGGCCAGGGAAAACAGCATTTCTTTGAGGTGGGCCACGGTCTTTGGCACAAGTTCCCGAATGAGGTCTGGACTCCTAGTTAACGATTTCGTGGAAAAGGCGGTCCAAGATCGAACCATTGTTCTCTATGATGCGGATTCGCGCAGAACCTTCATGCATGTCCTCGACCTCGTGGCGGGGTATCTTTTCAGTCTTGAGCATGTTGAGAAAATGGTGGGAGGAGTGTTTAACATGGGCTCCGAGCGCATGAATTTCACCAAAAGAGAAATCGCACTTGAGATCCAAAAGAGGGTGCCCTGTGAAATCATGGAAGCAAAATTAGGGGACAAAGACATCAGAAATTTTATGGTCTCCTTTGAAAAAGCAAAAGCGATTGGATTCGATTGCCGCTTAGGCTTAATGGACGGAATAGAGGAACTCTTAAAATTATACTCTTTTTACACTCCCTTTAGCCCCATAAAGCCTATTTAAAATAAGAATGAAAAACGTTTCACCACAAAGATTGCCTTTTTTGCTGTGGGGAGATCAAAGGAAAAACAAAAAAGGCCATGCCGATCAGCTTCGGTAATCAGATATTTTGATGCAAAGCTATTTAGTAACTCAGATCGATCCATTTCTTGGCGTGGAAGAATCTGATAAAATTAACTCTGTTCTTAAAAGTGCGTGGATTACTGAGGGAAGGTTTAGTGCTGATTTTGTGGGCAGGCTTAATAGTCTTGTCGGGGTCCCATATGGAGTTCTAGCTCCGAATGGAACCTTAGCGCTAACCTTAGGATTGCTGGCTATGGGAATCGGTCCCGGGGATGAAGTTTTGGTGCCCGATGTCACATTCATGGGCTCTGCCACTGCCGTAATTCTGTGCGGGGCGACGCCTATTTGCGTTGATGTAGATCCTGATTTTTTCCTTTTTGACACGGCCAAAGCGAAAAAAAAACTTACTCGTCGCTCCAAGGCCATGATGCCAGTTCACCTATTTGGAGTTTCCTGCGACATGGACGCGATTCATGAATTTAGCGGGAAACATGGTTTGGGAGTGATCGAAGATGCCGCCCAAGGCGTGGGGGTCATGTGGAGGGACAAGCACGTGGGCAGTTTCGGTGATGTTGGCTGCTTTTCTTTTTTTGCAGATAAAACCATTACTACTGGAGAAGGTGGATACATTTCCTGCCGTAACGAAAAAATCTATGAAAAGCTTAGATTGCTTCGGAACCAAGGGAGGTTGGATCGTGGCTCATTTATTCATCCGGCTATCGGATATAATTTCCGCATGACCGATATTCAAAGTGCCATGGGGTGTGCCCAGCTGGATAAATTAGACAGTATCATCAATAGAAAAAAAGAGTTGATTCAAATGTACCGGAAGGGCTTGCAAAGCGTAGGTTGCCTAAGAATCTTGGGAGCTCCATCTGGGTCCAACCAAGTAGCTTTTCGCTGCGTGATCCTAGCTCCAAAAATCAAGGAACTTGCGGCTCATTTGGAAAGTCGAAAAATCCAAACTAGATCGGTTTTTTATCCTTTGCATCGGCAACCCTGCCTGTTGGATTGGCGAAATAATCGGACCATGGCCCGATGGCTCCCATCGAAAATTCAAGAGACCATCCAGCAATCGGAATCAAAAGCTTTCCCGTCTTCAGGCTATTTTTGGGATCATGGGATGTGTTTGCCCATGCATATGAAACTAAAGGAGACGGATGTGGAATTCATATGTCAGGAAATTCAGGCATTTTATTCATGAAATTTCACGAAATCTACGATCAGATTTTTGCAGAAAAGCCCTACAAAAAAGAAGTTTCTTTGGCTATGGCGTTGCTGGGAGGGCAACCGAGCAAGGTTTTGGAAATCGGATGCGGAACTGGCCGGCACACGGAAGCTCTTCTTAGAAGAGGTCTTAAAGTTACGGCGGTGGATACGGATCCGGCCATGATTCTTTTGGCCAAGGAGCGCAACCGCTTTTATCTCGGGAAACGTCTTCGGCTCGCCTTGGGCGGGGTAGATAAAGCGCCACGAAAGCCCGTAGATGGAGCACTTAGCCTTTTTCACGTGGTCAATTATCTCCAAACTGAAAAAGACCTTTTACGCTTCTTTTCGGAAATTTCCCTTCGGCTGAAAACAGGCAAAAGGCTTGTCTTTGATGCATGGAACGGTTTGGCCGCGATCCTTGATCCCCCGCGGACAACCACGCCGGCGCGCACTATTTGGCGCGGGCAAGAGAGAATAGTGTTTCGAGCTAAAACCACCACGGACCTTTGGAAAATGAGGGCGGATCTGGAGGTTGTCATCCGTTCCCAAGGGGGAAAACCGGAAACCTACCGGTATACTCATAGGATTTGGTTGCCTGCCGAGCTTTGCGGTTTTCTGGAGATGTCCGGGATGAAATGTGAGCGAATTTGTACCTGGAAAAATCCCCGCCGCCAAGCCACTCCCCGGGATTGGAAAATTGTCTTTGTTGCGAGAAAGATGTAGTATGAAAAAACTTCATTTGGGGTGTGGCAAGGTAATCATGCCTGGATATACAAATATTGATATTCAACCGAGTCCAGGTGTAGACATTCAGGCGGATCTCAGAAAACTTCCCTTTGAAGATGGCTATGCGGATTTAATTTATTCCTGTGCCAACATAGAGCATTTCGGACGAAAAGAATGGGTGGGTATTCTTCGGGAATGGCAGAGAGTTTTAAAACCGGGAGGCATATTAAGGATCTCAACCATGGATTTCGAGGCTTGTTGCGCGGAGTACCAAGCCAATAAAAACCTGCCGCAATTGCTGGGCCTTCTCATCGGAGGCCAAAAAGACCGTTACGACTGGCACGGAATGATTTTTGATTTTGAGACTTTACGTCAGGGTTTGGAGGAAGCGGGGTTTAAAAATATCCAAAGATACGACTGGCGACACTCCGATGTCGGCCAGCTGGGAATCGATGACTTCAGTCAAGCCTATCTGCCTCATATGCAGAAGGAGACTGGACGTTTAATGATGTTAAATGTTGAGGCAACTCGTCTATGATATTTTGGCGCAAAAAGAAATCAAGTGAACAAGCGATTGACAAAAAGCCGTTAATTGAAAGCCAAGTTCCCGGTTGGGGTAATATTCAGCTGTCAGCTTACTACCCGGAATTCATCAACTATTATCCTAATTGTGAAATGCAAACAAAAAAATGGTGCGTAGAAAACATCGCAAAGGATTGGAACTGCTTAGACATCGGCGCCAATGTTGGGATTTATACTTCGCTTTTCTGCCAGTTATGTCCCCAGGGAACAATTTGGGCGTTCGAGCCGACGGAAACAGTTGAGATGCTCCGTCAAAACTGCAGCCAATTCACTAATTTAAAAATTGAATCCGTCGCCGTCGGGAAAAAATCGGGCAAGCGCAGTGATAATATTTTCAGAATTTGGGGCAAGCCTGCCGAAAAAAAATCTTACTCCTTTGTCAGTGTGGACGATTATGTCCGCCGACAAAACATCGGCCGGCTTGATTTGATCAAAATCGACGTTGACTCATTTGATTTTGATGTTTTACAGGGCTCGGAAAAAACTCTTCAAGATTTTAACCCTTGGCTTATCGTGGAGCTTAATCATGCTTTGGCCCAGCGAAACCAGAATAATGCCGAAGCATTGGAGTGGTTGGCTAAACAAGGCTACAAAGAGGCGTTGGTGTTGGAGCACGAAAACTTCATTTTAAGGCGTGGTTTTGAATTCTCTCAAATTACTTCCATCTGCCTTAAATTTCCCCAGGTGGAAAAAACGGGCCTATCACCATGACCCCTTGCAGCGTACCGCACAGCGGACTTAAGTCCTATAAAACCTGAGATTCAAATCGCGAGCTGGGAATGGCTGCAAAATAGCTTCCCGGTCGATCCCAAGTATCGTGCATCGCCCTCCACGTACCCGATGTTGGAATGGGACATGGCTCGGGATGATGGCCCCATACTCGCCCAAATTATCCGTTTTTTGCGTCCACATCGGCACCTTGAGTTTGGAACGTGGCAAGGATATGGCTCGAAGTTGGTGCTGGAAAATTCCCAAGCAACGGTATGGAGCGTCAATTTACTTGAAGGGGAGCATCATTCTGACGGCCTCCCAGCCTATGCGGGGCCATTGTCAGTGACAGGCCGAGCAAAAAGCCTCTTAGGTAAAATCATTTCTAGAATCACCAATGAAAAACAGGTCGTGCAAACCGACGCGCACGAGCAGGTGGGATCCCTTGTTCATGCCGCGGGCTTAGGCAATCGCTTCAATCAAATCTTCTGCGACTCGACCAAGTGGGAAACTTCGGCTTATCCCGACGGATTTTTTGACAGTATCCTAATTGATGGAGGCCACCAGAGTGGCGTGGTGGCTAGTGACACGCTGAAATCCATCCGGCTGGTCCGTCAGGGAGGAGTGATTCTTTGGCACGACTTCTGTCTCGACGATCAAGTCAGGGAAAAGTTCAAACATGTTGAAACAGTAATCCAGGGTGTTGAATCCGTGGCGGAAGAAATTCAAAAGCACGGTATCAGGCTTTACTGGATCAATCCCAGTTGGCTATTATGCGGTATTAAAGGCAATGCACCCATCCCCACTGCAAAAAGTTAAGCGCTATTGGAACCAGCGGCCGTGCAACATCCGCCATTCCCGACAGCCGCTCGGAACTAAAAAGTATTTCCAAGAGGTTGAGAAAAAGAAGTATTTTGTCGAACCGCATATTCCGCCCTTTTCCGAATTTCGAAAATGGAAAGGGAAACGGGTTCTGGAGATCGGATGCGGGATCGGCACGGCCGCCGTCTCCTTTGCGCGGGCGGGGGCTGACTACACCGCGGTGGAGCTTTCCGAAAAGTCCCTGCGTATCGCCCGGCAGCGTTTCCGGGTTTTCGGCCTGAAGGGCCGGTTTCTGGCCGGCAACGCAGAAAAGATCAGCCAACTCCTACCTGGGCAGAAGTTCGACCTCATCTATTCCTTCGGCGTGATTCACCATACCCCCCGCCCCGGCAAAGTGGTGGCGGAAGTCCGGAAACTGATGGGGCCGAAATCGGAGTTTCGGCTGATGGTTTATGCGAAAAACTCCTGGAAAAATTTCATGATTGCGGCGGGGCTGGATCAGCCCGAGGCGCAATCTGGCTGTCCAATCGCTTTTACTTATGACCGTGAAGGAGTGCAGGGACTTCTCCGTGGATTCCGGATTCTTGAGATGAAGCAGGCCCACATCTTCCCCTACCAGATTCCTGCGTACAAAAAGGGAAAGTATAGCCTGCAGCCATGGTTTGCATCCATGCCAAGAAAAATGTTCCAAGCCTTGGAAAACCATCTGGGATGGCACTGGCTGATCCGGTGCCGAAAGTCATGAGCCGAGGGACCGTGCAAACTATTTCCGTCATTGGTCTGGGGAAGCTCGGGGCCAGCATGGCTGCCGGATTCGCCTCCCGGGGCTACAAGGTGGTCGGGGTGGATATCAACCCGAAATCCGTGGAAGCCCTGAACCAAGGGTTGCCACCCGTTCAGGAGACCGGCCTGGCCGAGATGATCCACGACCACCGCGACTCAATCCGGGGAACTCTTTCTACTGAGGAGGCGGTGATGGAGTCCCACATCTCCTTCGTGATCATTCCTACCCCCAGCGATGCACGCGGTGCCTTTTCCCTGACTTACGCCAAGAGTGCTTTCCGCGAAATCGGCCGGGCCCTCCGGAAAAAAAAGGATTATCACACTGTGGTTCTGACCAGCACGGTTCTTCCTGGGGCCACCCGTCTGGGCCTGTTGCCGATTTTGGAAAAGGAGTCCGGAAAAAAATGCGGACCGGATTTCGGACTTTGCTACAATCCCGAATTCATCGCACTGGGAAGCGTGATCCGAGACTTCCTGAACCCAGATTTTTATTTGCTGGGCCAGTTCGATGAACGTTCAGGGGACGCCTTGGAGGCGACGCACAAACAGGTTTCCGTCAATCAGGCGCCCGTCAAGCGAATGAGCCTGGAAAATGCCGAACTGGCCAAAATCTCGGTCAACAGCTTTGTCACCATGAAGATCTCTTTTGCCAATATGCTGGCAGAGTTTTGCGAAAGAATGCCCGGCGGGGATGTGGACGTGGTGAGCGATGCGCTGGGTCTGGACAAGCGGATCGGCCGTAAATATCTCACCGGGGGTCTGGGTTTTGGGGGCCCCTGTTTTCCGCGCGACAACGTGGCGCTAAATTTTCTCGGCGAGGCCCTAGGGGTTGACTCCCATCTGCTTAAGGAAAACGACAGCTACAACCGGCGACTGGCGGAGGCCATGGTAAAAAAAATCGCCCCGCACATTCCGCACAAGGCCTCAGTGGGAATTTTGGGTTTGGCCTACAAACCTTTTTCCCACGTGATTGAGGAGTCGCCGGGCGTGTTGATCTGCAAGGCCCTTGCCGACGGGGGCTATCGGGTGATCGCCCACGATCCTTTGGCGGTCGGGTCAGCCCGGGGAACCTTGGAATACCGAGTGGTTCTGACGGAAAACCTTCAGGAGGTCCTAAAAGAATCGGAGGCGCTGATCGTCACGACCCCCGATCCCTTGTACCGGAACCTTTTCCGCCAAGGGACCGTCCCCGCGAACCTTAAAATTCTAATTGATCCCTGGAGAATCCTAGGAGAGACAGCCAAGGAAAGGGGAATACGGCACCTGCCGTTCGGGAAAGAGCTCCCCGGGAACAGTTCTCTGAAAATTCTCCAAGACCTTTGGCAGGAGTAGATATGGAACCCTATCTGTCGGTAGTTGTGGCCACCCGTGACGACAATCACGGGGGGAATCCCCAAGCCCGTTTAAAGGCTGTGCTGGGAGTTTACAAAAAACAGGCGGAAGCGCTCAAATTTCACATTGAGTATATCATTGTGGATTGGAATTCCCCCAAAGAAAAAGCCGGGATCTATCCTCTGGTAAAATCCTGGGGCTTAAAAAGCAAATACCTGCAAATCCGGGTCATCAAGGTTTCCGATTCCATTCATCGCAGAATGGATGAGGCCAAGATTCCATTCTACCAGATGATCGCCAAAAATGTGGGAATCCGCAGGGCAAAAGGAAAATTTGTCCTAGCATCCAACATCGACATTTTTCTGGACGACGAACTCATGAAATTAATATCAAAAAGAAGCTTAAAAGAAAACCGCATGTACCGATCTGATCGCTGGGACTTGGACTATAAGTTTCTAAGGCGAATCACCCTAAAAGGCGGATACAACATCCCCGAGAAATGGATTACACGAAAACACATCCGAGATAAATCAATCTTAAAAAATGATTTGGCAATGTTCGCAAAACATCAAAACCTATCAATTCCAGCTTTCACCAGCCGTGTTCCTCCCGGCAGGTGGCTTAAGGAAAAGGTGCGTATCTGGAAAAAGAGTTTTAGCCTTTACGGATCGCCAGGTTTCAATTTGCATACAAACGGATGCGGTGATTTTACCATGCTCTCGCAAAAAGCCTGGGTTGCCCTAAGGGGATATCCGGAATTCAAGGTTTTCTCTTTTCATATTGATTCAATTCTTTGCCACCAAGCACATGAATTCGGCTTCTTTGAATTCGTTTTTCCTGATCCACTTGTGCACTACCATATCGACCACTCGGATGGATGGACGCCTGAAACAAATGATAAATTATTCAAGCGACTCAGAAAAATGAAAGTTCCTTTTATCGAAAATCAATTTAACATCTTAATACAAGCCTGCCGAAAAACAAAAAAACCAGTATTTAATTCGCCTCGTTGGGGCTTGATCGGCGATCTTCTTCCTGAGAGTTCTGTTTAGGGATCCAAAACTATTCCTCGCTTAGCTTTCGTCTTTCCTGGGCTGGCCAAGGAGCCTTTCTCCTGGGACGCGCGTGAGGGGTGGTCTTTGGCTGCCGAATCTCTGGGTTGGTCTTTCCAAACATTCTGGGTTCGTCGAGATAAGCCTGATGTCAGGCGACTGATTAAAGATTTGCATAAGTATGCGCCGGACTGGATTTTTTTCCTTGGGGGCGATCATCACCTCTTTCCAATTCATCAGCATCCGGATGATCGAAGGCGATGGCAGGATCTTCCGATCCCTAAAATCTGCAACTGTGACGAACGGATTCTGGGAAGCCCGTACCCGAACAGCCTTCTCAAAACAGCCAGTGCACTCTCCACCTTTGACGCATTCATCTACTCAGACGAGGGTTCAGCCACCCTCTTCGAGGCCCAACCCAAGCCCCATCTTTGGTGGAGTCAGTATGTGGACCCGTTTACTTTCCGTGGCATGCTTCCCTTCGCAAAGAAGGAGCCTCTGGTTTATTTTCGGGGGCAACTGGATCCGGCTGGGCAAAGGGAAGTGTACCGGGAGCGATTCCGAGTGATTGATGCGGTGCGCGGAAAACCTGGTTTCTTTCTTGAGGAGGCGTACAAGCCCCTCCTCCCAATCCGAGAAGCAGTGTCCCGTAAGGATCGCTACGCTGTCTGCTTGCATGCTCCATCCAACTGTCCTGGGATGGTTTCGTCCTTTTACGAGGGGGCGGCGCTACGATGCCTCGTCCTGCAGTATCGTCTGCCGGATTCACTTCCTAAAAGCAGGGCTCTTTTTCAGGCGGGAAAACATTTTGTTGAATACGATGCCGCGCAGCCAGAACTGCTGCCAAAAAAGGTGCAGGAAATACTTTCGCACTTGGGTGACTACGAACAAATCGCCAAGCAGGGGCAGGAGGAGACACTTTCTAAGCACACCATTCCTCATCGGCTCACGGAATTGGAGCGGTTTGTGAGCACGCACTGGGATCAACTAAAGAAAAACTGACCCTTGTTTCCTGTTACTCCTCGTTTTCTAAATAATCGTCGGATCCTGGATGGATGGATGCATGGAGGCCATGGGATTCGTGGGTTGACCCTCCCAGAGCTTTACAGCCCTGAAAATCGGAAAAAGGATCTGGAGCATTTTCTGGCGACGCCCGGTGGGTTTTATTACGGCAAGGTTGGAACCACCGAGTTGCTTGCCCTCGAGCATTCCGACCGATGCCTCCGCCCTCCCTGGCCCGTGGCCGCCAGCTGGCGGCGGCCCGCACAGCGACTTTATGTTGATTCCGGATTTTTTCCTGTGGCTCGCGATGAATTTGAAAGATTTATTGTAACCTACCGGTCTAGCGTGGCGGATCTGGACGGCATTTGCCTTTGGCAAGACGACCCCTTTCTCTGTCACTATGAAAAGATGCTAGCCGCGCAACTTTGCCCCCATGCCCGGCGTATTACCTATTTTGCACTGACTTCGCGGGTCTTGGAGGAACTTGCCGGATTGCGATGGCTGGTGGTCTCCTCGTTCACCGATAGCATGCGCCTCCAGTCATCGAGGCTCGCCGAGGTTCATCGGGACAAGCCCTGGGCACCGAGGCTGCAAAATCAGGCACGTGCGATTGAGTTTTTGCCCTGCCCAACTTTCGCCAGCCTAGCTCCTTCCCCTTACCAAAGCTGGTCGGAGGGGTTGGATCAGTTGAGCGAGGCGGCTTGTCGTGTGGAGTTCGATGTGGCCCTGGTGGGCGCCGGAGCATGGTCCCTACCCCTTCTGAGCAACTTGAAAAAGATGGGAAAGAAGGGAATCCACCTAGGCGGGGAGATCCAACTGGTTTTTGGCATCAAGGGCCGGCGCTGGGATCAAGCAGGGATTTACAACGAGGCCTGGATCCGGCCGGATCTCTCGGAAACCCCGGCGGGTTTTATGAAAAAAGAGAAAGGCTGCTATTGGTAGAAGCCAGCCAGAACCCGATCGCCCCTGTGGCGCTTCTAATTTACCGCCGACCGGCACTGGTGCGCGGCCTGATGCAGACCTTGGAGAAAGCTAGGCCCCGGCGGATTTGGATTCTAGCCGACGGCCCTCGCAGGGATCTTGGCAAAAAGGAGGCCGAGCTTTGCCGGGCGACACGGAAGGCGGCGGAGGATGGGGTAACCTGGGAATGCGAGGTGCGAAAAGTATATGCCGAAGAAAACCTGGGCTTGAAACGGGGGGTAGAAAGCGGTCTGACTGCCTTATTCAAGATGGAGGAGGAGGCCGTTGTCCTTGAGGAGGATTGCTACCCCGTCCCGGAATTTTTCCGTTTTTGCTCCGAAATGCTGGCGCGTTACCGCAACGAGCCCCAGGTTGCCGCGATTTCCGGCAACTGTTTTCTGCCCCAGGCGGCCCGGCCGGAAGGCGACTACTTTTTTTCCCGCTATCTCCATATCTGGGGATGGGCCACCTGGGCCAGGGCTTGGAATTCCTATGACCCGCAGGGGTGGGCTTGGCCTGATGCGGGCTTTCAATCAGTTTTCCCAAGAGCCGAAAAGATGGAATGCCAATATTGGGATCGGATCTATAGGCGTGTGGCATCAGGGAAAATCCAGACATGGGACTATCCATGGGTGTCCCACCTATGGAGTCGGAATTGGGTTTCAATAACCCCTTCCCAAAATCTGGTCGCCAACAAGGGTTTCGGACCCGAGGCCACCAATACCCGCGATGCCAGTGTGGATGTTGGCATAGAAAGGGTGGGCTCGCTGCTTCCCCCCTTCTGCGGCCCGGCGGGGAAGATCCACGCGGATACTGCGTTGGACCAGATGGTTTTCCGAAACCATTTTTTGCGAACCGAGGGCCGTTTGCCCTTACTTTCGCGTTTGTTTCGCTCAATCCGCAAACGGTGGATAGCGGTTTGAAGGTACTCTTTCTTCAGGACCACCAAGAAACGGGGGGAGCCGCCCGGGCAGCTATGCGTTTCGCTGGGGGATTAAGAGGGCTGGGAGTGGAGGTGGCTGTGGCCGCAGGAGATCGGGTGGGGGAAGGAAAAGATTATTTTGTTACCGGCAAACCCATGCGGGGTTGGGGCCGGGTGCGGGAGCTTTTTTCAAGTGCGGATTCGATAAAAAAGAGACGGGAAAACTTGGCGAACGAATCCTGGAGAGCGGCTATCCGAGATTTCCATCCGGACCTAATCTGGATCCATAACATCCAAGGAGCTTTGAAATGGGGATGGAGCTTGGAGATGGTAAAACAGGCACTTTCTTCAGCGCCTGTTCTTTGGACCCTTCACGACATGTGGGCCTTGGGGGACGGACCCTCCTACTTTTCTGAAAGCGAGCTCAAGCAGCGCTGGAACGGCTCCCCCCTCAACGAATTAAGGCCTTGCATGAAAAGAGGCCGTTGCACGATTTTGACGCCCTCGGTTTGGTTGCGGGATCTAGTCCGCTCGGTCGATGCTGGCCCGTGCGAAGCTTGGCCAAACCCGCTTGACCTTGAGGTCTTTCATCCCGGCCCCCGGGAAACTATCCGCCAGGAACTGGGCCTGCGACAGGAAGAGATCTTTTTGCTGGCAGCGGCGGAGAACCTGGCCGATCCGCGTAAGGGTATCGACCTGCTGGCTGAATCATGGCAACAGATCCGCGAAATCCCCGGGGTGCGGCTGGGGCTGATGGGGCGAAACTGCCCGCCGGGCCTGCAAAAAGATCCACAAGTGATCGATTTTGGTCCGGTGGCCTCGGAGCAAAGGGTGGCGGAATTGATGGCCGCCGCAGATCTTTTTGTTCACCCTGCGAGAGTGGAAAGTTACGGTCTAGTTATGGAGGAAGCCCAGGCCTGTGGAACCCCGGTAGTTGCTTTTGCCGGGGGAGGAATTCACGAGACGCTGGAGACCAGTCGAACGGGTTGGCTTTTAAGGGAACGATCGGTTTCGAACCTTGCCTCTTGTTTGGTAGATATCTTATTGAAACGCCATGAACTGCGGACTCGGCGGGACTGGTGCCGAAACTTTATGGAACAAAAACATGGCTCGACTGCTTTTAGCAGCCATTGGACCAAGGTGAGGGGCTGGCTGGATGGGGCTCCCAGGACATTGCATGGCTAATCTCCGGCGTTTGATCGTCAGCCTTTGTACTCGGCGAAAGGCCGGAGCATCTGAAAAGGAATGGAAAAACATTCGCCTTTCCTTCAGCCAGTTTGGGGAAGATCTTGTCCTGGAACATCTGCTCCCCAACAAAGGATTTTACGTCGACATTGGCGCCAATCATCCAGTTACCCATAGCAACACTTGGCTATTTTACAGGAATGGATGGAGGGGAATCGTAGTGGAGCCCAATCCACAATTGGCAAAACTTCATCGCCGCCGCCGCCCGGGTGATGTGGTCATCGAAGCGGCTGCAGGCATGAAGTCGGGATGGGGAAAACTTCATCGTGGGGAGTCCCATTTAACGAGCCGAGTTGAAGCAGGAGGATCAGCTAAAGGAGATGGATCTGAGAATTCTGTAAGCATTAAGACTTTGAGGCAGATTTTAAAAGAGCACCTCCCTCCTGGAGTTGAAGGGGGATTACTCAATGTGGACTGTGAGGGAATGGATTTGCAGGTTCTGAAGGGCCATGATTGGCGGCAATGGCGCCCAACCGTGATCTGCGCGGAAACCAAAACACTTAAAGAAGATAAAGCCATCCAAAGCTTTCTGCAAAAGAAGGGGTATCACTTCGTTGGCAGAGTTTTTTATTCTGTAATTTATCAGGACGAAAAAGACTTCCGTAGAATGTTTTTTTAGAACTCAGGCAGATAATGACTTCTTAGTGGCTCGCGCAAGTCCCTCGCCTGCTCATTAGTGAGGTGCTCTCACGAGGTGCGGAAAAGGGATCGCAGGATGCCCCCATCCTCGAAGATGGGCTCTTCTTGGTAGCCGAAAGTCTTCAAAAAAGCGCGAACTTCTTGCTGGAGTTCCTCTCCGTGCATTTCCACCATCAAAGAAGGCTGCAGATGCCGTAAAAGTTTTTGACCGCTTCGAAGGACACTCATCTCGTGGCCTTCCACATCAATTTTTATAAAACTAGGGCTAAGCTGAAAAAGTTCAACTATCTGATCCAGTGATATGGCCGCAAAGGCGGGGGTTTGATTGGAACCCTGGGCAACGGAGAGTTGACCGGCTTCGCTTTGAGCCATCGAGATCTTCGGGTTGTCGCTGCACGCAAATGGGATCAAAATAAAACCTTTCTCGGGCCAAGTACGGGTGAGCGAGTTCAAATTTGCCTGAAGTTCAGCAGCTCTTTTTTTGTCTGGCTCAAACAAAAGCATTTTTCCTTCCAATTTGGGTGCGAGAAGAATGGCATACCATCCCTCAGCTGCTCCCACATCAACAATATCACCTTTGTTGTAGGCTTTGAAAACAGCATCGCTTTCTAAACGTGTTAGTTTCCAGCGCCTCCAAAAGTTGAGTGTCCGCCGGACGCGTGTCGTGGATGGATACATCCGATCGTCCCAAAAATGTGCCACACAGGGCGGATCGGATGCGGGCATAACGCCAACCCCACAGGACCAGAAGAGGTAACCAAGCGTCTCTCGAAACGAACAAAGAAAATCAAAGCAACGCATTCTATAAAACTGTGGCCACGGTATTCTCATTTTCACTTACTCTCCAGGTAATTTACTCCGCTTAGCTAGGCGCCATTTGGTTATCTTAAAGAACCACCGTCTTTGGGCAATCGGCTTCTGTCGTGAACGAAAAACTCGGTCAAAAAATGCAAGCAGGCTGTTCATGTCGTAAGCAAAGTTAGGTTGGTTGTGGTGAAAGGGAGTCGCCCGAATGTAGCGGGCATAGAGTTCTGGGGTGTCGTCGACGTGGAGGACATAATCCGCTAACTCCTCATCAGATAAAAAATCATCGCGGCAGATGAAGCTTTCAGGGTTGAAATAATCCTTTACCCGAGGATCGCCCCAATAGATTGGAATCGTGTTCACATGAAGGGGGTCGACGATCTTCTCTGTGCACCAACCAGCGCGGCGGGTGTTTTCGAAGGCGAGGTTGAAGCGATAGCCGGCGAGCCAATCAACTTTTACCTGGTAGCGGTCACCAGGAGGCAACCGGTACCCAGTGTTGTTCAGTGCTCGGCCGGCGGAATCTACTTTGCGAAGCCTGTTAAGAGCATGGAAAAACTGTTCGCGCCGACGTACGGTTCGGTCAACATAGGCGCAGAGTAGGGAGCAGAAGTGGGGTTTGGACGCCCGGACAGTCACGGGATCGGGGACGGAAGTCCGAACTAATTTTTCTGGCCGGCCGTCGAAAGCGTAGATGGGCAGGTAGGCGGAGCGGGGATCATCGACCAAGACGGAGACGGCAGCAAAGTCGCACTCCTTCCAGTTGGGCCAATACTTTTCTTGGGTGTGAAAAATCTTGATGCAGTTGTAAAGGCGGTGGCGGTGTCCGATGTGGGAGTAAAAAAGAAAATCCGGGGTGTCGTCAAAGGTGAAGTCGTAGTGAGGGGAAAGGAGATCGAGGAAAAAAGCGCGACTCTGGGGGGGGAAGTCGATGAAGTTGAGTGAGACATTGGGTTTCATGATTGGAAGAACTGTTTCGCGCGGACGGTAAGATCCATCAAGGGGCGGCGAAAAGCCAGATGTTCTGCCAAAGCGGCCTGAGTCTGGGCTAGAGATTGCATATGGAGAGGATCTTTGAGAAGGGCCTTAATCTTTTTATGGGCTGAGGGAAGATCTGAGACAATCAGTTCTGGAAGAAGAACCCCGGGCATAGCGAGTGAGTCCGCCCTGCCTAGGAATAGGCAACCGGCCTGAATGGCTTCAAGTGGCCAGTTCCCCCAGCGGGTCTTTGGGTCCGTCCTGATGGAGAACTGACTCGAGGACATCAGCCGGATGTAGGCGGCAGCATCCCCGGATAAGGGGGTCATGAAACCGGATTTGCCATCGGGATGGGACTGCCAACTGGCTCGGTCGACGACAGCACCCCGGCGATTTGCATCTCCACCTGTCGTCTCTTTAGCCAAATGTTTCCATGAAGCTGCCGATTGGAAGGTGAAGGGGAATTCCAACACATGGGTTTTGTTGCAAGGCCGTGCGCGATAACGGCGGAAACAGTGATTTAGGTACAGGTGGTATCCCTGGACGGTATCCATAAGGGACCTTTTATGAAGGGAGCCACCGGCCTCAACGGAATAGTAGGCCCACATCGTCCTTTTGGATTTGGTAGCGATGCGAGTTGGGATAGGAATATCCAGACCGATCACAAGGTCATAATCATCCCACCGTATCTGATCGCAATTTACTACGCCCATCGTTTCCTGCTCTTCTTGCCATGCTTCGATCCGACGAAATGTAATCTCGGGGTTGGGATCCCCGGCAAACTTTTCTTTCCAAAGACAGGTTTCTGGTTCGGGGGTTTGGCGGGTCACAAAGTAGTCGGCATTGAGTTCGGCTAAAAAAGAAAAGGGCCCTAGGTGAGCGTTGGCTGTAACGACGACATCGGTCCAGTTTCGTTTTGCTCCTGGAAGGTAGGCTCCTCGGTAAGCGGTTTGGCGAACCAAGGCGACCCGACGAGACTTCCAAAAAGACAAATTTTGCTGGTGGACAGGCTCGGAAATCAATTCCGGGATGGCGTAGATCTCGGCCCAGTCCAAGAGGGGTCGAGGAAGAAATAGACCAAAAGCCTCGCACTTTTGAGCCAAAGGGATGAGTCGGAGCATTTTTTTTAGGTCAGAATGGCTGATGGGGTCACCCTAGCGGGAGAGGGAAATCGGGGCGAGAGGAAGATGCCGCCATATTCGCTTTTCTGTGCTACAAATTGGGATGTGAGGAAAATTCTTCGTCGAATCCGGGGGTGGATTTACCGCAAATACCCATCACTTTGCGTCGTCTGGCACCAGAAAAAGCTGGCGGGGTACGAACGAAGATGGGGGTTCGAGGATCAAGGTTTTACCAAGGAGGGGTTTTTTGAGATTTTTCAAAAGAACATTTTGGCATCAGTCCGAGCCGGCCATTTTTATGAATTGATGGCCGGGGACGGGCTGGTGGGAAGTTTGGGGATCTGGTTAGAGCGAGGAGCAGGGCGGTGGATGATGGAAGCATGGGAACACCGTGCCCATCCGTTAAAGGCTTGCCGCAAAAATAGACCGGGAACGGAAACCCATGGGGAACGCCTAACGAACTGGGGAGAGAAGGAAAGGAAAGCCAATCCAGCGGGGATCACCAGTCGGGGTGCTCGGGAGAGTGCAGGGATTTGCCGGGAAATCCGCAATGGACGGATCCGCCCGGGTTTTGTGGGCATCTGGAATCCGACCCGGCGCTCTGTTTGGATGGAACGACTTAATCTGGCAGGTTATAGCCTCGAAATAATTTATGACAGGATGGAATTTTATCGTCTGCGCAAGCGATGAAGGTTGCTTTTCATACCCGATTGCTGACGGAACGGGGGTCTGAGGGGGCGATGTTGGATTATGCCCGGTTGAATCGATCTGTTTTGGGGAATGAGTCGGTCCTCTGTCTGCCGGATCAGCCAGAATTTGCTGGGAACCCTTTGCTTCAAAAATGGCGAGAGGAGTTTGAAGTGTTTCAGTACAGTGATAAAAACGACCTTGGCCGGAAACTGAAAAAAGACAGGGCCGAAGTCCTTTATCTGACCAAACCCGGACCTTTTGACGGCTTTATAGTTCCAGGAGTAAAAAACTGCGTTCATGCGCAGTTTCTCTGCGATGAATTCCATGGGGATGTCTTTGCTTATCTTTCGCCGTGGATGTCGAGGGTGATGACGGGGCGGGAGCAATCGTGCGTTCCATTTTATGTTCCAAAATTTGAAACGGCCACGAATCTGAGAAAAAAACTGGGGATCCTTTCCGGCGAAAGAGTTTTCGGCAGGCATGGGGGGTGGGACACATTCAATATTCCTTTTGCACGGAGAGCTGTGGCGGAGCATGCTAGAAAGCACCGGACAGATCATTTTATATTTCTCAATACCGAGCCCATTCACGGCACGGAGAGGCTTTCCAATGTTCACTATCTGCCAGCCACGGTGGATCCAGAAGAAAAAGCGCAATTCCTCGCTTCCTGTGACACCATGTTGCACGCGCGTTGGCATGGTGAAACATTTGGACTCGCAGTGGGCGAGTTCGCTGCATTGGGGAAGCCAGTGATCACTTTTGAAGGTTCGCGTGAGCGTGCCCATTTGGAGATGCTTGGAGATCGGGCACTTCGCTACCGCAATCGTGCGGAACTTGAAGAGATCCTTTGTTCTTTTACTCCCCGCAAGATAAGCGGCACGGTTTATGAGGAATTTGCGAATCCAAATCGAGTCATGGATCTGTTTCGAAAGATATTTTTATTATGAAAACAACCCCTCTGGATCCTGTCGATTATCCACCGTTTTCGCGGAGGCTAAAAATCCTGTTGGTCGATGAAGGGGATACCATGAATGCGGAATTCTTCCGGGGAGCTACGGAACACGATGTAGATCGCTTAGATTGCGGACCTGCAGCGGACACTGACGGAGGCTTTCGTTCCCGGTGGAAGGAGGTCGGCAAGAAAATCAGCCGAAAAGAGTATGACATAGCGGTGGTGACTGATCGGAAACACTGTTTTTGGAGACCGGGGGCGGGCTTAGTTTCTGGCCTATTTCGTTTCGGAAAGGCCGTCTTGGCTGAACCGAGACGTCTAGCCCATCTTCAGATTCCGATTGAATTGAGCAAGGCACGCATTCCTTGGGCCTTGCTGGAAAGGAACGACCAGTGTCTCATTCGTGAGGGGAATCACCTACTTTTCCACCTCGCTTCACGGGTCTTCGTGAGAGAACTTCTGCAAAATCGCTTCGAGATCTTTCAAGCCTACAGGGAGGGGGCCGATCGAATGCGGCTATGGCCCAAAGCATTCCGGTCGGGACGGCGGGTGCCGTTCGATATTGAAAAAATTCGCGCGATCTCGCTTGGCTGGAGTCCAGGATCTATTTTGGCCGAGCCGGTCGGAGAAAAGGTCCATGATATTATTTTTTGTGGTCAGGAGTCTTTGCGAACTCCCCGAATGGCGGCGGTACACGAGCTAAAGGAATCAGCGGACCGAGCCGATTGGAAATTCTTCCATCCGGAAAGATTGAGCCAGGAAGAATTTCACCGGGAATGCGCCCGGGCCTGGCTTTGTTTGAGCCCAAGCGGCAATGGATGGGACTGCTACCGCCACTACGAAGCTCTTCTGACGGGCAGCGTTCCTTTGATCAACTATCCATGGATCGAACGCTATGCCCCTATGGAGGACGGGAAGCACTGCTTTTTCTATTCGGTGGAGAGGGGGCATCTGACCGAGGTGGTCAGAAAAGCTCTTGAGAATAAAGACCTCCTTCGGTCTATCGCCAAGGGGGGGGCTGCAAGAGTACAAAAGTATCACTCCGACGCCGCTTTGAGGAATTACGTCATTCATGAAACCTTGGCCGCGGGTGAATCAAAGACCCAAGCGGGGAAATGAAACAAGCTGGGTCTTGACTGGAGATTTGTCGGTAAAGAGCTCAAATCGGAGTTTGCAAGGGGGAATGAGGCCACCTTTCAGAAGGTGTTTGAGGCGGAAAGAGAGTTTGGCGATCCGCATCCGAAGCGTTTTGCGATTTACGTCGGCCAGAGCGTTTTCATTGTGGGGGCCGATTCTTTTTGCGATGTCATCCCCGTGCCAAGTAAAGAGGCCGATTGGCTTGCGGATGGAGCTAAGGTTCAGGCCGAGCTTGATTTGACGGCGGAACCAGACGTGATCTCCGACGACGCGATATTCGGCAGGGTAGGGGCAGCGGTCCCAAATCTGACGGCAAAACAGGAATGAGCAGGTTTGGACAGGCATATGCCAATCCGCATCGATGGGGCGGGGAAC
>Ga0214919_10002702_pt1 | contig 27517 bp, 21 predicted proteins | sample LL1503_MetaG_FD_177994 | JGI IMG/M metagenome (GOLD analysis project Ga0214919, IMG submission 177994) | Freshwater microbial communities from Lake Lanier, Atlanta, Georgia, United States - LL-1503 | ecosystem: Environmental > Aquatic > Freshwater > Lake | place: USA: Georgia | collected...
AGCACGTACGGATCGGCGGATTCATCGCCGCGCATTTCAAAATCACCCGCAAGAAGAACGAGGCGATTTACGTGAGGAGAATGACGGGGCAAAATGTAAGGTGATTAGCCCAGTAAGGCGCGCCCTCCGACCCTCGCCCACGCCTACTTCGCTTCCTGCAAAGCCGAGACCGGCAGGCGAAATAAGTCGCCTTGCTCCGAGCCGAGCAGGAGCGTCGCATCGTCGATCCAGGAGCAACCCTCGACTTGCCACGACAGGGCGGGCAAGGAAAGCGGAGCGGCGCGCGCGGGACCCGAGAAGAACGCCTCGCCGGTCGCCGGCAGGTCGAAGACCCAGAGGAAGGTATAGGTCAGGATGGCCAGGTGCTTGCCGTCGGGCGACACCGCGGCGTCGGTGACCATGCCCTTGGCATCCAGCCGCGCGATCTTGACGGGCACGGCCTTGTCCGGCGCGCCCGGGGCAGGCAGGTCCACCCGCCAGAGGTCGGTCAGGGTGTCGCGGCGGTGCTTGGTGAGGAGATAAAGGCGACCGGCCACCATGAAGGCCGCTTCGCAGTCATGGGAGAGTTCGGGGTCCGGGAAGGATTTCTGGTCGGGCCAGGCGAAGGTGACCTTGCGGAAGTCGGTGACGGCCGAGACCCCTGGCTTGGGCTCGTTGAAGACATACAGGGCCAATTCCTTGCGCAGCGAGACGTTGTTGCCCACGTCGCAGACGATCATGCGTCCGGCGGAGTCGCCGGTGATGGCCTCCCAGTCGACGTTGGTCGCCCCTGGGAGTTCGACCGAACGCCAAGGGCCGGACGGGGTATTGACGAAAGTCCCATCGGCGCGGAGCGCGGAGAGCCGCGGCTTGGCCCCGGAATCGGAGAGGGTCCAATAGAGCCCAGGCTGGGTCGGACTTGCCCATAGGGCGGAGCACTCCGGGACGGACTCCTTGCTGAAACGCGCCAGGAAGGCCGGGGCGACCGAGGGCATGTCAGCGGTTTCCCGGACGACGACGGGCGGCTCGAGGGCCACGAGCGCGGTGGCGAGACCCAGGAGGAGGCAGGTGGTGAGCCGCATGGCGGTCAGCCTAGGTCGTCTGGGCCGTCACGCAATCCGGGAGGAGGTGTTTTTCAGTGGAAACCTCCCCGCCCTGCCCGCCAAGATACGCCATGGCCCGTTCCTCCTCGCGCTCCCTCTGGACCGCCAAGCTCCGCGACGGAATCACCCACGGCGTCAAGTCATCGGTCGCCCGCGCACGTACGTCGCCGACCAAGGCGATGACGGCGACCCGAGGCGCCAAGGCCATCATCCTGGGCATCGACCCTTCGCTGCGCGGCACAGGCTTGGCCGTCATCGATACCCGCGGGGCCGCGCCGCGGCTGCTCGCCAGCATCACCTTGAAGCTCGCGCCCAAGCTCGAGCCGTATCGGTGCCTGGGTCGGATCGCCGACGCCGTGGAGACGCTCGCGAAGCAACATGGCGTGACCGAGGCGGCGATCGAGGAAACCATCTACGTCCAGAACTTCCGCACCGCGCAGGCGATGGGCGCTTCCCGCGGGGCCGCGCTGAGTGTGCTGGCCCGCCTTGGGGCGACCGTCAGGGAATACGCCCCGAAACGCATCAAGATGGCGGTCACTGGGCACGGAGCCGCCTCCAAGGAGCAGGTCGGCCGCATGGTGAAGTCGGTCTTCGGCCTGGACCGGGACCTACCCTTGGACGAGTCCGATGCGGCCGCGGTGGCCCTGTGCCACGCCTACAACGCCCGCTGAAGGCCACCGCAGGGGCCGTCTCAGCGAGCGAGCCGGCGAAGGCGGGATCAACCCGGGACCTTGCGACGACGCCGGCGCACGGCTGCGATGGCCAGACCAAGGCATCCAAGGCTCAGTCCGTAGGTGGATGGCTCGGGGATCGGCGACAGGTCAGGGTTGCCATAGTTCAGGAGGATCCGTTGGTTGGCGACATCATCAACCAGACGGAACTGGGTGACGTCGAGGGACGCCCCTGACTGACTCATCAGTTGGGAAGCATCGATGCTGAAGAGGTCGGCGATGCTGGTGTTGCTGCCCAGATTCAAGCTGCCGTACTTGATGAAGGCGAAGGAGTAACCGGCCGAGGCATCAAAGACGACAGGCAGGCCTGCGAGGATGAGCTGATACTTGCCGGCGAGGTTGGCCGCGCTGAGGTCGAGCGCACCGGAGACCAGGAATTGGTCGAAGCCATTACCCGCTCCCAGCGTCGCATTCACGAAATCCAGCTCGACTTTCGCCCCGGCCTGGAGGGCAAGGGTATCCGCTCGCAAGGTTCCCGCACCTCCTGAGGTTCCCGCGTTGATGGAGCCACCACCCACGACCGTGACATCGTGCACCACCCCGGCGCCGACGAGTTTGCCTGCGGCGGAAACGACCATGTTGCCAAGCACCTCGCCGTTGACCACCAAGGTGCCAGCTTTGACCAAGGCGCCGCCCTCAAAGGTGTTATTCCCGTTCAACGTCAGCGTGCCGGTGCCGGATTTGGTCAGCAAGCCGTTGCCGGAGATCACCCCGGAGATCGTCCCATGGGTGCCGGTGATACCACTCGAAGCGGTCAGGCTGATGTTCTGGGCGATGGTTTGCCCCTTCACGTCAAGATTGCCGCCGGACAGGGTCACCGTGCCGGTGCCCAGCGCATTGGCGTTGTTCAAGACCAAGGTGCCCGCCGAGATCGTCGTCCCCCCAGCGAAGGTATTGGAGCCGCTGAGCGTCACGGTGCCGTTACCCGTCTTGGAGAGGACCCCGGTGGCGACGACACCCGTGACTTCGCCGCCCTGCAGCACGAGTCTATCGCCATTCAACTGGCTCCCTGCCAAGGAACCCGAAGACAGGGTGATCGTATTGGCCAAGACCGACGACCCAAGGTTGAGCGCACCCCCGGCGACCGTGACCGCCCCGCTACCCAGCGCGGTGCTGCTCCCGGCAAACAACGTTCCCGCCGAGACCGTCGTCCCACCTGAATAGCTATTGGCGCCCGTCAACGTCAGCATACCGCTGCCGAGCTTCGTCAAAATATTGGCCCCGGAGATGACCCCGGAAATCGTGCCACCATCGCCCGCCAAGCTGCTGTTGGCGTTCAAAGCGATATTCGTCGAGACAATTTGCCCCTTCACGTCGAGGACGCCGCCCGCAAGCGTCACCGAGCCGGTGCCCAGCGCGTTGGCGTTATTCAGCACCAACGTTCCCGCCGAGATCGTCGTGCCCCCGGCATAGGTATTGGAGCCGCTGAGCGTCACCGAGCCAGCCCCTGTCTTGGAGACCGCCCCGGTGACGATGTTACCGGCGACTTCCCCGCCCTGCAGGACCAGCTTGGCGCCGTCCAACTGGGTTCCGGAAATCGTACCGCCGGACAAGGTGATCGTGTTCGCCAGGGAGAAGCCCGCAAGGTTGAGGATGCCCCCGGAAACGGTCACCCCGCCCGAACCAAGGGCCGAACCGCTGCCGATGGTGAGCGTGCCGGCCGTGACCACCGTGCCCGCGGCGTAAGTGCTGGCGCCATTCATGATCAGGGTACCGGCGCCGGACTTCGTCAGGGTGCTCTGCGAAAGATTGTTTTGGTTGTTCTGGAACGTGGCGTTGGAATCCAGGGTCGCTCCGGTGCTCACGTCGAAAACGGCGTTGCGGATATTGATGTTGGCGTTCGTGCCCGACTGGACGATCGATGTGTTCTTCGTGACCGCGACCGTGCCGTTGAACTGGAACGAGCCGAAGTCAGGGATGACACCCCCGTTGGCCTTGATCATTCCACCGTTCAAAGTCAGGCTACCCAGGTCGTTGAAAAAACCGTTCGACGAAAGTGTGCCGTCGTTCACGACCACGCTGGCCGCGTTGGGCGTGCCTGCGTTCCCCCAGGTGTCACTGGCGGCGAACGCCAGCTCGGCGCCGCCCCCCACGGTGATGCTGCCCTGAGACCAGGCGTTACCGACCCTCTGCAACCGAAGCACCCCTTCGTTGACCCTGATGTTGGCGGAAACCAGCCCGGGATTGCTGAGCACCAAGGTGCCGGCCCCCGCCTTGTTCAGGATGTTCGAGGGAGAAAGCACCAGGCTGGATGTCGTTTGGGCGGTCGATCCCACGCCCACCGAAACGTTCGCGTCGCCGGAAAACGTGAGAGCGTTGAGCGTCACCGTCCCGCCACCCGCGATGGAGAGAGTCCCCCCGGAGATCTTGCCCGTGACTTGGCCTCCCTGCAGCACGAGTCTATCGCCATTCAACTGGCTCCCCGCTAGCGAACCCGAAGACAGGGTGATCGTATTGGCCAAGACCGACGACCCAAGGTTGAGCGTGCCCCCGGCGACGGTCACCGCGCCGCTGCCCAGCGCGGTGCTATTCCCGGCAAACAACGTTCCCGCCGAGATCGTCGTGCCCCCGGCATAGGTATTGGAGCCGCTGAGCGTCACCGAGCCAGCCCCCGTCTTGGAGACCGCCCCGGTGACGATGTTACCGGCGACTTCCCCGCCCTGCAGGACCAGTTTAGCCCCGTCCAACTGGGTTCCGGAAATCGTACCGCCGGATAAGGTGATCGTGTTGGCCAGGGAGAAGCCCGCGAGGTTGAGGGTGCCCCCGGAAACGGTCACCCCACCCGTACCAAGCGCCGAGCTGTTGCCGACGATGAGCGTGCCGGCCGTGACCACCGTGCCCGCGGCGTAAGTGCTGGCGCCATTCATGATCAGGGTGCCAGCGCCGGACTTCGTCAGGGTGCTCTGCGAAAGAACGTTTTGGTTGTTTTGGAAGATGGCGTTGGAGTCCAGAGTCGCCCCCGTGCCCACATTGAAAACGGTGTTGCGGATGTTGATGTTGGCGTTCGAGCCCGACTGGACGATCGAAGTGTCCCGCGTGACCGCGACCGTACCGTTGAACTGGAATGAGCCGAAATTGGGGATGACACCCCCGTTGGCCCTGATTGTCCCGCCATTCAGCGTCAGGCTGCCAAGGTCGTTGAAAAAACCGTTCGAAGAGATTGTGCCATTGTTGACGACCAAGCTGGCTGCGCTGGGTGTCCCCGCATTACCCCAGGTGTCACTGGCGGCGAACGCCAGCTCGGCGCCACCCCCCACGGTGATGCTGCCCTGAGACCAGGCGTTGCCGGCCCTCTGCAACCGAAGAACGCCCTCGTTGACACTGATGTTGGCGGAAACCAGCCCGGGATTGCTGAGCACCAAGGTGCCGGCTCCCGTCTTGTTCAGGATGTTCGATGGAGAAAGCACCAGGCTGGATGTCATTTGGGCGGTCGACCCAGCGGCCACCGAGAAGTTCGCAGCGCCGGAAAACGTGAGTGCGCCGCTTCCGCTCAAGATCCAGTTTCCACTCGTACTGCTGGAACCAAAGCTCAGCCCACCGACCGTCTGGTTCGAGCCAATCGTAATCGTGTTATTGACCGCCGGAGACCCCCCGAGGAACACGGCGTCATCACCCGAGACCCAAGGCAAGAGCGTCGTCCCGTCGATCGACCAGAAGTTGTTCGTGCCCCATGTGCCATTACCCGATTGGAAACCGGCGGTCGTCGACGTGTCCCACGTGACGGTGGCGGCCACGGCCGGACGGAAGCCGAGCAAGGCGGCGGAGAGCAGGAGCGCGGGAGCAAGGAGCGGGGTGTTTCGCATAGGGTTTCGGCGAACACACCTAGGCCCACTTTCTCCATGGGAAAGAGCCTTCAGTAAAACCAGGTATTCATCCCTATCATCGAGTGAGGTGAGGCACCCAAATCTTCCCTCTCCATGGAACCGCCGACTCAGCGACGTGCAACGCACCTGCGCGCGACTGACCAAGAGTTGCCCGACCCTCGGAGCCGAACGAGCCACCCCGGCGCGCGGTCGCTCACTCCTCGCTGACCGCGTACTCGTCGGCCCGACCGCGGGCTTGGCTCCACCGCGCCATCAGCTCCTCCAACGGCACCGGCCGCACGTTCTGATTCAAGTTATAACGGCCGGCCTCAAGGCAGGCCTTGAGCTGATGCCAGACCGAGGTGTAGGAACGGCTGAAGCGCAGGGAGCCGTCGCGGACGAGGCTGGAGACGTGGCAGCAACCACCGACCTCCGTGCACACGAAGCGACCAGCCTTGAAATCCTCCTCGCTCGCCGCCCGCAGGTCGAAACGGGCGAAATGCAGCCCCGGGAACCGCTTGGCGAAAGCCGTCGCGGCGGCGCCGAGTTCCGGCGTGTTGAGGTCGTGGCGATGCACGCAGCGGGCGCCATGGCCGTAGCTCCCCGTCAGGTTCAACGTGACCAGCCGGCCCGCCGGGACGACGTCATTCAGCTCGCGGGAGTGGCAGCGCTGGTAGAGCTCGCCCCGCGACACCGCGACCTCGTCCAGCCAGATGAGCTCTTCCAGGGTCTGCTCGCCGTCGCCGCGCACGACGACATCCTGCTTCTGGACGATCGCCATGATGCGCCCGTCGTCCTTGCCGGGGTTGCGGCGCCAGACGACCTCGAACTCCAGGCCCGGGATGAACTTCTGCAGGAGGAAGTCCTCGGTCGCGGCGCCCACCAACCGCTCGAGCTGGGCCGCGTCGCGCACGATCCGCAAGCCGGCGCCGTCCTCGGCCACCTCGGGCTTGAAGACCAGCGGGTAGCCATGGCAGACGGCGAAGGCGGTCGCGTGCACCTGCCGCTCCTCGACGGCATCCTCCTGGGACAAGGCCAAGGTCGGGCAACAGCGGGAGTCGCGTTGGAAAGGGCGGAGCAGGAGCGACTTCGCGTCGCCGATGAAGCCGCCGATGCGCCCGAACGCGGGGTTGGCGGAGGCGAACGCGGTGAAGCTGCGGTAGCGGAGGCTGTAGTAGAGCACCCCGAGCCGGACCGGGAGATACAAGATCGCCGAGGGCCAAAGGGAAGGCTGCAGGAGACCGCGCACCTTCATCACCAGCTGGCGACGACCGCGCCAGGTCAGGGTCGGCAACAACCAGTGCGTCGCCAGGTAGAGCAGGAAGAGCATCCCCAGGACGATCCAGCCGGCGATGCGGTGATACTCGTTGAGCTTCTCGATGATCACCGGGCCCCAGCGCAGGCCGATGAGCATCAGGACCGGGGTCCAGACGAGGGCGGCGAGGAAGAGCAGCATGCCCAGGCGCAGCGGCCGCAGGCGCAGGATGCCGGCGGTGATGAAGGTCGGCACGCGGCTGGCGGGCACGAAGCGGGAGCTCACGACCACGAACATGCCGCGCGGCGTGGAGAACCAACCCGCCCATTGGTCGATCTGGTGCGGCTTGATCAGCCACTTCAAGGGCGCCCGCGACATGGCCTGCTTGCCGAAGAAACGCCCGATGGAATAGAGCGCGACGTCCCCGATGAAGATGCTGACCGTGCAGGCGGCGACCCCCGACCAGAAATCGATGATGCCCATGCCGACGAGCAAGCCCGTGGCCAGGCAGGTCGGGTCCTCGGCCACCAGGCAGCAGAGGACGATGATGAGCATCAGGATCCAATACCGGGCGCCCTGCGCGGTCGGGATGGGCGGATCGGCCGCGGGGATGGCGGCGGGCGCCGGCGGCGACAACTCGACCCCCAGGATGAAGGCGTTGAGCTTGGCGGCGCTGGCCTCGACGGCCTCGAAGACGGCATCGCGTCCGCCCGGCAGGACCTCGAGCCGGGCCTGCGGCACGAGCTGCGCGGTGTAGCGCGCGGCGTCCACCGCCGTCACCCAGTCGTCCTCGCCGTGCAGCAGATACAGGGGCTTGCGCCACTCGCGCAGGATCTTCCGGGAATCGGAAAGGTCGGTGTCGAAGACCGTCTTGGCGTAGTCGCGGTCCCAGGGCAGGAGGTCGGCCGCGCCGAAGTTCGGCGTCAGGCGGGAGACGCCCCAGAAGAAGGCGCCATGGAAGCCGTAGACGAGCTTGTTGACGAGCGGGTTGCCCATCATCTCGAACTCCTGGGCTCCGGGGGCGGAGACCAAGGCCAGCGAACGCACGCGCTCGGGGTGGGCCCGGGCGAGCTCGAGGGCGGCGACGCCCCCCAACCCCTGGCCGATCACGTGATACTCCTTGAGTCCGTAATAGTCGACCAACGCGGCGACGACTTCGGCGTTGGACTCCATCGAATGACTGGGCACCTCGCCCGAGGAGGTGTGGAAGCCGGGCAGGAAGGCCTCGATGACGGAGACCTGGGGGTTCTTCGAAAGCGCCTCGCAGAGCCGGCTGCCTTGATCGTCCCAAGGGATGCGATGCAAGTAGACCACCACGGTCTTGCGGAAGCGGGGCTTCGGCCCGACCTGGGCCTCCTCTTCCTGCTGGCCATCGACCCCGTGCAGATGGGCCCGGATCGGGATCTTGCGGTCGGTCCGGACGACTTTATCGCCGACGAAGTCGAAGGCGGGCACCTCCACGGGGGTTCCGGGGGCGAATCGTTCGATGGCGCTGAAGAAAGGGAACTTCGCCGAGAGCAGGAGCAGCACCAGGTACACGAAAATGACCTTCCACTTGCCCGGGATACGCCCGAGCATGCTCCGGTGGGAAGGGGAAGACGCCATCCCCGCCCATGAAATGGAGCCCGACGGGACGTGCAAGGCGGGAAGGGGCTTAAAAACCTCTTCCCGCGGGATTTATGGCTTCCTTAAAGCGGGCGAGAGCCCTTTGTTGAGAGGACGTGCAAGCCACTGGACAGGAACTCCCAGGCCTCCGGGTCGTCGTCGACAAGGTCGTCCACCATCGGGATGCCAATTTCCCGCCGGAGACCCCCCATGCCTTCGTCTACTTCCTGACGATCTCGAACGTCTCCCAGGAGACCGTCCGCCTCCTCGGCCGGAAATGGATCCTCCGGGCCGCGGACGGCTCGGTCGAGGTCATCGAGGGCGACGGCATCGTCGGCGAGACCCCCACCCTGCCCCCGGGCGGGACCTTCTCCTACAACAGCTACCACCTCACGGGCACCGCGTTGACCGCGGAGGGCGCGTTCCACGGGACCACGGCCGACGGACGGCGCGTCTTCGTCCGCATCCCGCCCTTCCCGATGACGCCGCCCCCCGACCCTTCCTGATGCGACTTACCGACCTCAATTCCGGCCGCGAAATCGGCGCCAACTGCATGCTCGCCGAATTCGGCGGCCTGCGGCTGGTGATCGACTGCGGCCTGCACCCCAAGCTCGACGGCCGCCAAGCCCTGCCACGGCTGGACAAGATCCAGGGCGGCGTCGACGGGGTGATCCTCACGCACTGCCACCTCGACCACCTCGGCTCCCTGCCCTTGCTCGTCCGGCAGCACCCCGGGGCCCGCGTCTACGCCTCCGCCGCGACCACCCTCTTCGTCCGCCGCCTGCTCTCCAATTCGATCCAGGTGATGAAGCGCCAGCGCGAGGAGACCGGCAACGCCGACTACCCGCTCTACGTGGAGCAGGATGTCGAGCGCGTCGAGCACGCCCTCGCGGCGGTCCCCCTCGCCAACCCCCGCGTGATCGGCCGCGGCGGCGAGGAAGTCGCCCTGACCTTCCACCTCGCCGGCCACGTCGCCGGCGCGGTCGGCGTGCTCGTCGAGCATCGCAAGCGGAAGCACTTCTTCACGGGCGACGTGCACTTCCAGGCCCAGCGGACGGTGGCCGGCGCGGCGTTCCCGCGGACTCCGGTGGACACGCTGGTCATGGAGTGCACGCGAGGGGCCACGACGACCGTGCCTTCGGTCACGCGCAAGAAGGAGGAGGACCGACTCATCAACGCCATCAACCGGGTGGCCGACCGCGGGGGCGACGTGCTGCTGCCGGCCTTCGCCTTCGGCCGCATGCAGGAGATCCTCCTGCTGCTGCAGGACGCGGCCGACGCGGGCGAGCTGGTCGACGTGCCGATCTTCTGCTCGGGCCTCGGCATGGACCTGTGCGACTACCTCGACGCGGCGAGCAAGAAGACGAAGCAGGTCAAGTTCAGCCGCCAGGTGCTCCGCGACCTCGGCGTGCAGCCGCTGTCGCGCCGCTACGTCCAACCCGGCAAGAACCTGCCCGCGCAGGGCATCTACCTGCTCTCGAGCGGCATGCTCGTCGAGAAGACGCCGGCCTGGCGCATCGCCGCCAACATCCTCGACGACGAGGACAACGCCGTGTTCTTCGTGGGCTACTGCGACCCCGAGACGCCGGGCGGCGAGCTGATCGGGATGGCTCCCGGCGGCGAGTTCAAGTTCAAGAGCCTCGACCACACCTCGACGCTGCGCGCCGAGGTCGAGCGTTTCCACCTCAGCGGCCACGCCGACCGGGAGGAACTCGTCGACTTCGCCCGCGACCTCGCGCCGAAGGACATCATCCTCACCCACGGCGACCCGCCCGCGCGCGCGTGGATGAAGGAGACGCTGGCCAAGCTGATGCCCGCCACGCGCGTCCACGACCCGGAACCGGGCGTCCCGCTGGAACTGTGAGCGTCGTCCCCGTCTCCATCGAGGATTGGCGGGAATTCACCCTCACCCGCGGACCGCGGATGGCCGCGGAAGCCTTCCTGCTCAAGCTCGCGGCGATCGCGCCGGCCGAACAGCGCGCAGCCTTGTGCGGACTGCCGAGCGCGCGCGAGTTGACGCGACGGTTCGAGCTGGCCTGGCCGCGCCGCGACTCCGCGCTGGGCGGCGTCCCCTTCCTGACCAAGGACCTCTACTTCCGGGAAGGCCAGCCGACCTTCGCCGGCTCGACGTTCCTGCCCGAGGTCATCGGGCCGGCCCGCCGGAGCTCGACCTTGCCCGACGCGTTCGAGCAGGACGCCGGCGCGATCGAATGCGGACGCACGCAGCTCAACGAGTTCGCCTTCGGGCTGACCGGCGAGAACCCGCATCACGGGGACTGCCCTCACCCGACCGACGCCCGCCTCCTCGCCGGCGGCTCCTCCTCCGGATCCGCCTTCGCGGTCGCCCGCGGGCTCGTCCCTTTCGCCCTCGCGACCGATACCGCCGGTTCGATCCGCGTGCCCTGCGGCTACTGCGGGGTCTGGGGGCTGCGCCTCTCGCCGGACGTCCTGCCCGTCGGCGACCTCTTCCCGCTCTCGCCCGGCTACGATACGCCGGGCTGGATCGCCGGGTCGGCGAAGGACCTCGCGCAGGTCTCCGCGGCCGTGCTCGGAGAAGCCCCGCCGGCCGGGGCCGGACTCTGGGCCGGCGACCTCGGGCTCGGGCTGGCTCCGGCGGACCTGGCGCCGATGCGGGCGCTCGCCTTGCGGGCCGGCGCGCAGGAGAACGCGGCGTCCGCGGAGTTGCTGCGCCTGGCATGCCAGGAGGCGGCGAACGCCTACCCCGTGCTGGGCGGCTACGCCGCCTCGCGCGTCCACGCCGCCTGGCTGGACGCCCGGCGCGCGGACTACGACCCGGTGGTCTGGGCCCGGCTCGACGCGGGGCGCCGCCGGACCCCCGAGGAACTGAAGGCGGCCGCCGCGACGCGCCAACGCGTGAGCGAGGCGTTCGCGGCGCTGTTCAACCGGCACCACTTCATCGCCCTGCCCGCCACCGCCGGTCCGGCCGTGGGCAAGGCCGCGTGCGACGACGCGCACCGCGCCCGCCTGCTCGCCCTCAACGCCCCGGGTTCGCTCGCCGGCCTGCCGGCGATCGCCGCGCCGGCGCGCCGCGGGGACGGCCGCACGGTCGGCGTGCAGTTCCTCTTCCGCGACCTGGCGAACTTCGGCTGGGCTTCCGTGCTCGGCCGGCTCGCCTGAGGCTCAGAGCCGCTGCCGGCGCATGTGCGCGGAGGGCTGGCCGAGGGCCTCGCGATACTTCGCCACCGTGCGACGGGCGATCTGCACGCCGCGCTTGCGCAGCTCGGCCGTGATGGCCTCGTCGGCGAGCGGGGCGGCGGGGTTCTCGCGCGCGAGGATGTCGGCGATCATCTCCTGCACGCCTTCCTGCGCGACCGTCCCGCCGTCGCTCGTCGCGACGCCGGAGGTGAAGAACCAGCGGAACTCCTTGAGGCCGTGGGGCGTGAGCATCCACTTGTTGGCCGCGGCCCGGCCGACGGTGGTCTCGTGGACGCCCATCTCCTTGGCGACGTCCGTCATGGTGAGCGGCTTGAGGCGCGACGGCCCGTGTTCGAAGAAATCGCCTTGGCGTTCCAGGATGATATGGGCGAGGCGCTCGATCGTGCGCTGACGCTCCTCGATCGCGCCGATCAGGAACTTGCCCTGCCGCATGCGCTCCAGGATGTAGGCGCGCTCCTTCTCGCCGAGGGCGTTGCCCGCCAGCATGTCCTTGTAGGCCGGCACCAGGCGCAGCTTCGGGACGTGGCGATCGTCCATGACGACCTTCCACCGGCCCTCGTCGTCGAGCTCGACGGTGGCGTCGGGGGTCACGACCCGGTTGTCGTCGCGGGCGAAACGCCGCGCGGGCACGGTCTCGAGCTTGGCGAGCTCCGCGAGCCCCTCGCGGACGCCGTCCATCTCGAGGTCGAGCAAGCGGGCGCATTCCTCGAGCCGGCGGCCCATCATCGGCTCCCAGCAGTCGTTGACCAACCGGGCGGCGGTGGAGAGGCCGCGACCGCGTTGCCGCAACTGGGCCAGGAAGCATTCGCGGAGGTCGCGGGCGCCGATGCCGGGCGGGTCGAAACCCATGAGCAAGGTATGCGCCGTCACGACGGCTTCATAGGGCTGGCCGGAGCGCAGGGCCAGGGAGGAGAGGTCCTCCTCGAGGAACCCGCGCTCGTCCAAGGCGTCGATGAGCAGGCGCAAGGCCGCCTGGACGGCGGGATCCTCGGAAGCGGTCCGGGCCTGCTCGGCGAGGTGCTCGGCGAGGGACGCCTCGCCGGTGGCCGATTCCATGAGGTGCCGGCGACGCTCCTCGTCCTCCTGGGTGTAGCCCTGCGAACGGATCTCCTCGTAATAGCTCTCGTCCCAATCCTCCTTCATCCGCTTGAGGGCGTCGAAGTCGTCGTCGCCCAAGGCGAGTTCGCGCGGACCGTCGTCCTCCGGCTCCTCGGAATGGGCCGGGGCCTCCGGCCGCTCGGTCGAGACGGGTTCGACCTCCTCCAGGAGCGGGTTGGCCGCCATCTCCTCGCCGATCTCGCGCAACAATTCCGCGGCCGGCACCTGCAGGATACGCAGGGACTGGCGGAGCTGGGGCGTGAGCACGAGGCCCTGCACCTGCTTCTGGGATTGGTTGATGCCCTGGTTGGCCATGGACGAAGACAGAATAGAGCAAAGGACGCGGGGTTTGGCAAAGGGTATCCGCGCCCCAATGGGCTTGCCTAACCAAGCCTGGCGGGCAGGCTCGGAAGGCCTTCCCCGAGGCCTCCCGCCGCATGCGTCACTTCGCCCTTTTCATCGACAACGAGGTCCGCGGACCGCTCTCGGATTACGAGGTCCAGGACTTGATCGCCGCCGGCACCGCCACGGCGGAGACCCTCTGCGCCCCGGCCGGCTCGACCGCCTGGGAACCGCTCTCCAACCACTTCACCTTCGGCAGCACCCTGAAACTCAACCGCGCCCCCGCGGTCGAACGCACGGCGGAGGAAGCCGAGGCCCAGGCCAACCGCCTCGACCCGGATGTCCGCCGGCAACTGCTCATGTACGGACTGGCCGATGCGGCCACCGTGGACCAGCTCTCGCCGGCCCAGGCGGAAAGCGCCCTCGCGACGCGCATCGCCGAAATCAAGTCGCGCCGCCGCGCGCATCAGGTCGCCGGCCTCGGCGCCTTCCTGGCGGCGCTCGCGCTCGGCGCCTACCTCGGGCTCGGCGACACGCCGGTCGCGGGCCTGCTGGGCAAGGCGGCCGGCAGCTGGAGCAAGGAGGACCCCAAGGCCGCGGAGCAGGCCAAGCGCCTGGAGACCGAACTGCGCGCCTTCGAGAAACTCCGCGCCGAGGCCGAGGCCGCCGTCTTCGCCCCGCCCGCCGGCGGATCCCCCGCGCGCGCCGTCCTCACCGGGCGGCTGCACGTCACCGAAGGCAACCTCTTCAACGTGACCGGCGGCGTGGACACCGCCCCGCTGGCCGCGCTCGTCGGGAAATGGAACGTCAAGTTGGACCCAGCCACCCGCCTCTTCCTGCTGCCGGCCGCCGTGCCGCCCGAGCAGGCGCGGAAGATCGACGAACAGTCGCGCGTGCTCGACGTCATCCTCTCGCCGCTGATGGATGACGCCGGCTTCGAGAGCCTGCGCCAGGAGACCATCCGCGGTTTCCCCGAGCAACCCGGCGTGCCCGAATCCGCCCGGCTCAAGTCCGAGTTGGAGAACATGAAGCTGGCCGAGCTCAAGGTCATGATCGACCGCGTCGAGTTCCGGGCCCGCGCCTGCGAACAGGAAGGCGCCTCCGCGAACCTGGTCGGCAGCCGCGCGCAACAGGCCGGGGTCGTCCGCGAATGGGGTCCCAAGCTCCGCGTCTTCGCCGCCCAGCTGCGCGAGCTCCACAACCGCCTCCAGATCAACGTCAACCCGGCCGCGCGCGGGAAGCTCTGGAGCGAGTTCAACGCCGGACCCGGCGCCGAGCTCGCCGCGTGGGTGCTGGCCGCCGACGCCAAGGAGATCAAGGTGGACGCCCAAGGCGCCTTCGTCATCGCCGAGACGGCGAAACTGGACGCGGCGGCCGCGGCCGGCCGCCTGCTGACGACGACCCGGATCAACAACGACACCGTCTACCTGGCCTGGGGTTCGAAGTTCCTCAATTGCCGCGACCTCGCCAGCGTGGAGATCCCCCGCGAGCAGTTCCTCGCCCGCGAGGAATACAAGGTCGTCGACAAGCCGGTCACCGGCGGTCGCCGTTGCGTGGCCAAGGCCCGCGTCGGCGGTCGCGACCTCGCCGTCGAGCGGCGCGCGCCGCAATGGCGTTTCCTCGCCGTCGCCCGCGAGAAGGACGCCGACACCGTGATCGTGGGGGTCGACGCCGCGACCTACGACAAGTTCGCGGTCGGCCAGGTCGTGCCGTTCGAGGTCCTGGCGGGCCTGCAGGTGTTCGCGCGCCCCGTCGAACCGGCCATCCCCTCCCCGCTCAGCCCGGCGGAATGACGGCCGGCCGGCTCAACGCCGGACCCAGCAATCCGGTTCGGAGCAATCGCCCATCGACGACGGGCTGAGGCGCGTGACCTTGCCGGTGACGGTGTCGACGACGACGATCCAACCGGCGCTGGCGCCGGCCTGCGTCGCCACGAGGTGACGGCCGTCGGCGCACCAGCTGGCGTGGGAGAGGTTCAGCGCGCTTACCGCGGGGATCTTGGCGACGGTCCCCGCGCCGAGGTCGATGAGCCCGAGGCCGAGGCCGCCGGCCTGGTAGGTGAAGACGATCTGGTTCGGGAAGACCGGGTTCCAGCGGGGCTCGGTGCTGTAGCCATAGCCGGTCGCGACCCGGGAGAGGCCGCCGCCGGCGCTGCTGGCGAGGTAGATGCCGGGACGACCCAGCGGACCGCTGGTCAGGGCGAAGCGGGCGCCATCGGGCGACCAGCAGGGATCGGAGTCCACGCCATCGGTCCCCACCACGAGGCGCGGGGACTCGCCGCGCGGGCCGGCGACGAAGATGTCCATGGTACCCTTGCTCGAGGAGGCGAAGGCGATGCGCCCGTCGGGCCCGCTGCTGGCGCCGCCGAGCGCGCCGCGGACGTTCGTGATCACCTTGGCGGCCTCGCCCAGGCCGTTCGAGGAGAGGATCTCGGGAAAGCCGGTGCGGTAGGACGTGACGAAATAGACGCGCGCGCCATCCGCGGACCAGCGGGGGCTGTTGGTGCTGCTCTGGTAGTTGGTCAGCCGGAGCACGCGGGAGCGCGCGAGGTTCGTGACGTAGATCTCCGGCTTGCCGCTGTAGCGCGAGACGAAGGCGACCTTGGTGCCGGCGAAGAGCGGCTTGAGCTGCCAGCGCTTGCCGAGGCCGACGACGATCGCGTCCGCGACCTGCAGGACGAGGTCGTGTTCATCGCGGCCCTCGACGGAGGTCTGGAAGGCGAAGCGCGCGCTGTCGCAGGCGGCGGTCGCGGTGAGCGCGGTGCGGCTGATGGTCACGCGCACCGAGGAGTTCGGGCTCAGGTTGACGTCGCCATGCACGGCGAGGGCGACGCGCACCTGCTCGCCGAAAACCCGGTCATCCGCGACGAGGTTGACGGGCAGGCCGCCCTTCGGCACCACGCCGTCGATGCTGTCGCTGATGTTGACCCGCACCTCGGCGGGGGCGAGCAAGGCGAGGCACAGGCAGGAACAAAGGACGAACAGGCGCATGGATCGAGGAAGGAAAGCGTTCGCAGTTTGACCTAGGTGGGGGCGGGACTTCAATCCTGCTCATGGCACTCGACAAGGAATCCGTCCAGAAGGCGTTGGCCCAGGTCCGCTACCCGGGCTTCAGCCGGGACATCGTCTCGTTCGGCCTGCTCAAGGGCATCGAGGTCTCGCCGGAGGGGAAGGTCGCCGTGGGGCTGGCGGTGACCACGGCCGACCCCGAGATTCCCAAGAAGCTCTACGCCGACATCGAGGCGGCGCTGGCGACGCTGGGTGCCCGGCAGCCCGAGATCGCCATCACGGTCACCGTCCCGAAGGGCAGCCCGGCCGCCGGCGCCCCCGCCGGGACCGCCAAGCTCCCCGCCAACGCCGGGGTCGGCCAGGTGAAGCACATCATCGCCGTCGCCAGCGGCAAGGGCGGCGTCGGCAAATCCACCTTCGCCGTCAACCTGGCCTGCGCGCTCGCCCGGGCCCTGACCGAGCAAGGTCGGCCCAACCGGGTCGGCCTGATGGATTGCGACATCTACGGCCCGTCGGTCCCCCTGATGATCGGGGTCGCCGGACGGCCCGAGATCGACGGCGACGTGCTCCTGCCGCTGGAGAACTTCGGCGTGAAGGTCATCTCGATGGGCTTGCTGATCGACGAGAACGCGCCCGTGGTCTGGCGGGGACCGATGATCATGAAGACCATCTCGCAGTTCGCCACCAACGTCCGCTGGGGCGAACTGGACGTGCTCCTGATCGACCTCCCCCCGGGCACCGGCGACGCCCAGCTCTCCATCGCCCAATCGATGGCCTTGAGCGGGGCGGTCATCGTGACGACCCCGCAGACCGCCGCGGTGGCCGTGGCCCTTCGCGGGGCGGCCATGTTCGCCAAGGTCAGCGTCCCGATCCTCGGGGTCGCCGAGAACATGAGCTACCTGGAGGGCGCCGATGGTCGCCGCCAACACCTCTTCGGGCAAGGCGGCGGCCTGAAGGTCGCCACCGCCCTGGACACCGAACTGCTGGGCGAAGTCCCGCTGGATCAAGCGGTTCGGCAAGGGGGCGACCACGGGATTCCCGTGGTGATCAGCCACCCCGACTGCAACGCGGCCCGGGTGTTCAAATCGGTGGCCCTCACGGTCCTGCGTAAACTTGAAGCCCGGCCGTGACCTGGTCGTCACGCCTGACTTGCAAGATTGATAAAAATCCCGCAGAGTGGGTTCCGACGATGAGCCACCTCGACCAAGGAGCCCCGCAGGACGCCGATTTGGCGGCGCGCTCCTCGCTCTACGCCGAATTCCGGGCCGAGCGGGAGGAAATTCTCCGCCATAAGTGGATCGAGTCCGAAAAGGCGGGGCGCGACATCGGCTTCGAGCGCGCCCTCATCGACTGGACCCGTCATCACCGCGCCCGCTGGCGCGCGGAGCGTCGGACCAAGGCCTAAGCCGCGGCAGGCCCGTCCCTCCGCCGTACGACGAACACGTCGGCCCAGTCGTCGTAGAGCGACCGCTGGTACCGGTCCGTGAGGATCGGGAGATAGAACAAAGCGCCCAACCCCACGCCGGCCGACCCCAGTAGCCAGAGCAGTTGCTTGGTCACGACCCACTGCCAGACCTTGGCCTGAGGCGGGCGGCCCTGGGTCCGCCAGCAGACCAGGGTCAGACCACAGAACCGCTGTCCCAGCGTGGAGCCCGTCGTCATCAACGGCAGGCCGAGGACGGCAGGCAGGAGCAGGACCAAAGGCCAAGCCTGGTCGCCGAGCAGACGGTTCATCGCCCAGATGAGCAGCAGGACCAAACACAGGTCGATGACATGGGCGGCGAGGCGCAGGAGCTTCGGGGCCGGCACCGGTGCTTCCGGAGGCAGGTCGGAGGGCATGAAAGGACCGTAGGCGGACGCCCGGATCAAGCAGTAACAAAAAGGCCGCCCAGCGGGCGGCCTTTTCGGGGCGGAGCGGGCGGAAACTTAGCCCTTGATCTCCTTGTGCAGCGAGTGGCGGCGCAGGGAGGGGTTATACTTCTTCTTTTCGACCTTCTCCTGGGAGAGCTTCTTGTTACGGGTGGTCATGTAGCGGGAAGGATTCTTACCTTCCTTGCGGGCTTCAGTGCACTCGATGATGACGATTTCGCGGGCCATGGTTCAGATTGGGTTTAGAGGTTGAGGATTGGGAGGGGGAGACGGGGGGAGCAAGCCCGAAAAACAAGCCGGGCGGCCAACGGCCGCCCGGTTCGAGCAAAAAGGGCCTGAATCAGCCCCACAACCGCTTCTTGTGGCGGTTGTTCTTCGAGCGCTTGCGGCGCTTGTGCTTGTTCATCTTCAGACGACGCTTCTTCTTGAGGCTTCCCATGGTGTGGTGATGGCTCGCATCTAGGAGAGCCTCCAAGGGACAGTAAAGCCGAAACTAGACCGAAATGCGGGTATCGGCCAGCCATGCGTCCGAGCCCCAAGCCGACCTCAAAGTGCCCATAATCGTCGCGGGAGCGAAGTCCGCGGGGACGAAGGCGAAGCAGGCGCTACCGCTCCCCGTGAGCCGGAAGTCGAGCCCATGGCGATCGCGTAACCACCGCAGCGCGGTCGGCAAGGCGAGGTGCTTCGCGAAGACCGCCGGGGCCAGGTCGTTGCCGAGTTCCCCCGGATCGCCAGCGGGAGCCGCGACCCAGGCCGCGAGATTCGCCTCCGCGGCGGCGGCATCCTGGTAGCGCGCGGTGCGGGCCAATCCAGCGTAGGCGTCCGGGGTGGCGACACCGAAGGGCGGCTTGATGACCAGGATCCGTCGGCCGGACAAAGCCGCCGCCGCCGCCAGCGGCAGCGCAGCCAGCGCTTCTCCCCTGCCCCGCATCACCTTCAATCCGCCGCGGACGAAGTAAGGGCAATCCGAACCGACTTCGGCGGCCAACCGTTCCAACGCATCGTGCCCGAGGGGCGTCGGTGCCGCCTGGTCGAGGAGACGCAAAGCCGCCGCGGCGTCGGAACTGCCACCGCCGAGACCGGCCCCATGGGGGATGCGCTTGGCGAGGTGGAAAGACCCACGCACGCAATCCGGCCGAAGACGGGCGTAAGCCTCCGCGGCGCGCAGCACGAGGTTGGTGCCGTCGGCAGGCACGGACGGGTCGTCGCAGGTCAGCGCGAAGGCCGGGCCGGGCGTGAGACTCAGGCGATCGGCCAGCGCCAGCCCGGCCACGAGGCTCACCAGCTCATGGAAGCCATCCGCCCTCCGCCCGATGACGGCGAGGGAGAGGTTGAGCTTCGCGGGCGCGTCGGTGACGAACACGGCGGCAGGATGACGCCCGCGCGGCGGGGAGGCGAGGCGATTTGGGCGCGCTCAGGAACGCGGGTGCGCCTTGCGATGCACGTCCCGCAGGCGGGCCACCGACAGGTGCGTGTAGATCTGCGTCGTCGAAAGCGAGGCGTGCCCGAGCTGCTCCTGGACGAGCCGGAGGTCCGCGCCGTTGGAAAGCAGGTGCGTCGCACACGCGTGACGCAGCTTGTGCGGGGTCAGGTCAGCCGGCAGACCGGCCAAGGCCAGCTTGCGCTTGAGCATCAGTTGGACGGCGCGCGGGTGGAGCGGACCGCCGCGGGCGGCGAGGAGCAAGGGCGCCCCGCGGGCGGGCGCGCCGCGCAGGTCGAGGTAGACCTTGACCGCGGCCACCGCCGCGTCGCCGACCGGCACGACGCGCTCCTTGGACCCCTTGCCCAGCACGCGGACCAGGCCGGTGCCGAGGTCGAGGTCGCCTCCGGTGAGCCCGCAAAGCTCGGACACGCGCAGACCGCCGCCGTAGAGCAGTTCGAGGATCGCCTGGTCGCGCGCGCGTCGCTCCGGCGTCTCGCCGGTCGCCTCCGTCGCCTCGGCGTCGAGCAAGGTGTCGGTCTGGGCTTCCGTCAGGAACTTCGGCAGCGACTTCGGCAGCTTGGGCAGGATCAGGCCGGCCGCCGGCGAGGAGGTGAGGCCGCCCCGCTCCCGGAGGTCGGCCAGGAAGGCGCGGAGCGCGGAGACTTGGTTATGGACGGTCCGGCGGTCATGGGTGTGCTGACGCTCGATGACGAAATCGCGCAGGTGCCGGGCGGTCAGTTTCGACCAATCGCCCTCCCAGCCGCCGTTGGCCTGCATCCAGAGGGCGAAACCCTTGAGCGAGCGTCCATACGTGAGGCAGGTGCGCGGGGCCAGCCGGCGACCGGCCAGCTGGCGCTGGAGGTAGGCGGAGACCAAGGCCGCGCCCGGCCAACCGGCGGGATCCCCGTCGTCCGCGGACTGGACGGGGAGGCGCTTCACGCCTGCGGCTTCTTGCCGTGCTCGGCGCGGACCGTGATGCCGATGCCGCCGCGCACCCCGAAGGCGCCGACGACCTCGCACCAGACCGGATCCAGCGCGGCGACGAGGTCGTCGAGGATCTTGTTGGACAGGTGTTCGTGGAACATGCCCTGCTGGCGGTAGCTCCAGAAATACAGCTTGAGGGACTTGGACTCGACGATGCGCGGACCAGGGACGTAGCGGATGGTGATCTTCGCGAAGTCCGGCTGACCGGTGGCCGGGCAAAGGCAGGTGAACTCATCCGTGGTCAGTTCCACGGTGTAGTGCCGGCCGACGTTGCGGTTCGGGAAGGTCTCCAGCGTTTGCTGGGGCTTGTTCTGGGTATTCCCGAGGTGGGAGAGCCCGGCGAGGTCCTGAGGCTGAGTGGCCATGCCAAGAGGCAAGCGACCGCGCCGAAAGAGACAAGCGGAGAACGCCCTTTCCCGGCACCGCACCCTAAACCGGCTTGCCTCAGGGCGGGGCGGCGGTTGCCTTCCCCTCACCCACGCGTGCATGGAACCCAGGGCCATCGCCATCCTCGGGGCCACCGGCTCCATCGGCACGACCACCCTCCAAGTCGTCCGGGCCCATCCGACCCTGTTGCGGGTGGCCGGCTTGGCTGCGCGTTCGCGCTGGCGGGACCTGCTGGGGCCGGCTCGTGAATTCAAGGTCGGCACGATCGCCCTCGCCGACCCCGCCGCCGCCGCGGCCGCCCGGGCGTCCGGCGAATTCCCGGCCGGCACCCGCATCCTCGCAGGCGAAGCAGGTCTGACGGAGGTCGCCTGCCTGCCCGAGGTCAGCATGGTCGTCTCGGCCGTGGTCGGGACCGCCGGGCTGGCCCCGACGCTCGCCGCGCTCGAAGCCCGCAAGGACGTGGCGCTCGCCAGCAAGGAGCTCCTCGTCCTGGCGGGCAAGTTCGTCACGGCGACGGCGCGTCGGACCGGCGCCCGGTTGCTGCCGGTGGACAGCGAGCACAACGCGATCTTCCAACTGCTCCGGGACAAGCCCGCCGCGGACATCGACCGGCTGGTGCTGACCGCGTCGGGCGGCGCGTTCCGGGACCTGCCCCCCGAGCGACTCGGCGCGGTGACGCTCGCGCAAGCGCTCAAGCACCCGAACTGGGACATGGGCCCGAAGGTGACCATCGACTCCGCCACGATGGCCAACAAGGGACTCGAGGTCATCGAGGCCCGCTGGTTGTTCGACCTGCCCGTCGACCGCATCGACGTGGTCGTCCACCCGCAGAGCATCATCCACTCGATGGTCGCGCTGACGGACGGCAGCCTGCAGGCCCTGCTGTCGCCGCCGTCGATGGCCTACCCGATCCAGGACTGCCTGCTCTACCCGCGCCGGTTGCCCTGCCCCGCTCCGCGGCTCGACCTCTCGGTCGCCGTGACGCTCTCGATGAGCCCGCCGGACCCGGCCCGCTACCCCTGCCTGGGCCTGGCCCGCGGGGCCGCCCGCGCCGGCGGGACCGCGCCGGCCATCTTCAACGCCGCCAACGAGGTCGCGGTCGCGGCCTTCGTCGAAGGGCGCCTGGGCTTCACCGGCATCGCCGAGCTCGTGGCGGCGACCCTCGCGGCCTGTCCCGCCGGCGAACCGGGCTCCCTGGCCGAGGTGCTCGCGGCGGATGACGCCGCCCGCCGGACCGCTTCCAGGCTCGCCCCGGGGCTGGCTCGCTGAAATAACCGCTTCCTCCCGCTTTCATGGACCATTTCTCCGTCTCCGACCTCCTGGGCAGCCTCCGCGGCATCCTCCTGGTCGTCCTCTTCTTCGGCGGCTCGATCTTCGTCCACGAGCTCGGCCACTTCCTCGCGGCCCGCAAGCGCGGCCTGAAGGTCGAACGTTTCTCCATCGGTTTCGGCCCCCGCCTGTTCGGCTGGACCGGCAAGGACGGCGTCGACTACCGCGTCTCGCTGATCCCGCTCGGGGGCTACGTCGCCCTGCCGCAGCTGGCGGACATGCAAGGCATCGAGGGCGAGAATTCGGACGACGCCGAGGCGCTGCCCAGGATCTCCTACGCCGACAAGATGATCGTCTCGGTGATGGGCGCGGTCTTCAACGTCATCTTCGCCTTCGTGCTGGCCACGATCCTCTGGTTCACCGGCATGCCCGTGGCGGAAGGCAACGGCAGCACCGTCGTCGGGTACGTCCCGGAGCAGATCGTGACCGGCTCCGCCCACCTCGCCGAGCTCGGCCTGGGCCAGACCATCCCGGGCCCGGCGCACGTCGCCGGCATCCGCGCCGGGGACAAGATCCTCGCCATCGACGGGCAACCGGTGGCCACCTTCGGCCAGGTCATGGAAGCGATCATGCTGGGCAACCGCCGCGATGCCCAGGATCGCCCGACCTCGGTCTTCACGGTCGAACGCGGTGGCCGGACCCTCGAGATCACCGTCAACCCGGCCCGGCTTGAACTGAACGCCCGCAGCGGCGACCGGATCCGCGTCGCGGGCATCCAGGCCCGCGCCCGGGTCGTCCTCGACGAACCTTTGCCGGACTCCCCCGCCGCCAAGGCCGGCCTGCGCAAGGGCGACCGGGTGCTCGCGGTCGACGGCCAGGAGGTCGACAACTCCGCCGAGTTCCGCGAGCTCCTCCGCCAAGGCGGCGCCGTGGAGCATCAGCTCAAGGTCGAGCGCGCCGACGGGTCGACCGCCACCCTGCCCGTGACGCCGCGCATCAACACCACGGTGAACCCGGTCAGCGTCATCGCCTACGGCGAGGAGGGCCGCCGCCACTCGCTCATCGTCGTCCCCGTGACCAAGGACCTGCTCTCGCGCGACCCCGCCGCCAAACGCGACCAGCTCATGGTGCTCGGCGTCTCGCCGGAGGATCCGGCCCTCGCGGAGGCCCTGCGCATCGGCACCATCGTGGACAAGGTCGACGGCAAGGAGCTCACCGCGATCCGCTCCCTCGAGGACCTCGACCGGGCCGGCGCCGGCGGGCCGCGCGAACTCACGCTCTACTGGAAGCGCGCCAACGGGGACAGCGGCAACCTCGCCCTGCCCAACGCCTCGGTCCGGCGCGGCAAGCCCACGGAAGTCGCCCAGATCGGCGTCGCGTTCCTCAGCCGCCCCGACCTCCAGAAGCGCAACCCGCTCGAGACCTGCGCCGACATCGTGCGTTCGACCTTCACGACGCTGCGCCGCCTCTTCGACCGCGATTCCGACATCAAGGTCAACCAGCTCGCCTCGGTGATCTCGATCACCAAGACCTACTACAACATCTCCGAGGACATCACCCGCGTGCTGTTCTTCACGGTGCTGATCAACCTCAACCTGGCCATACTCAACCTGATGCCCATCCCGGTGCTGGACGGCGGCCACATGCTGATCGCGACCATCCAGCGCTACACCAACAACGCCATCAAGGCCTCGGGGGTGATCATCCTGCAATACACCTTCATGGCCCTGCTCTTCGGCCTGATGGGCTACATCATCCTGAACGACGTCCGTCGTTGCTCCGGGGACAGCGAGAACCAGCTCCGCCAGCAGATCCTCGAGCGCCACGTCTTCAAGCCCGCGGAATACCGGAAATAAGCGGTTGGCGGGTAGCGGTTGGCGGTTGGGGAAGCATGTATCAGGGCTAGGGCCAGGGCCGGGGCTTGGGCTGGGAGGTAATCACGAAGCTGGGAAAGGCGCCTTACATTCAAATGCAAGGATCGCTCCGGAATACCCGTCGATCTGACGGATGATGAGACCTCGGCGCATTTGTCCTGGCCCTGGCCCAGGCCCTAGCCCAGGCCCTCGCGGCCGTCAGGTCGCGCGTGCCTCCCCATTCTTCTCGTCCTCGGGAACCGTCTCCGCCAACCTCCTGTCCTCCCCCCATGGACCTGCCTCCCTCCTCCCGTCGTTCCTTCCTCGGCTCCGCGGCCGCCGCCCTCGCCGCGCTGAGCGTGCCGGCCGCGCTCGCGGCCGAGAACGCCGCCAACGCCAAGGCCTCCGGCACCGGCAAGAACAACACCAAGAAGGCCTACATCTACGCCTTCCACATCGGCAACATCGAGGCGTGGTCCATCAGCGACGGCTGGGGCACCTTCGGCAAGGGCGTGACCAAGAAGATGTGGCCGCCCGAGCAGCGTCCAGCCATGTCCAAGGCCCTCGCCGACCTCGGCGAACGGCCGGACGACATGACGCTCTACATCAACGTCCTCGTGCTCCGGAAGGGCAAGGAGGTCGTGCTCGTCGACGCGGGCTTCGGCGCATACAACAAGAACGTCAACTGGGGCTGGCTGGCCGACGCCCTCGAGACGATCGGCATCAAGCCGGCCGACGTCACGCACGGCCTGCTGAGCCACTCCCACAGCGACCACATCGGCGGCTTCTTCCAAGGCAACAAGATCCTCTTCCCGAACGCGGCCATCCACGTGCTCAAGAGCGAGGTGGACTTCTGGCGCGCGCCGCAGCCCGACTTCAGCAAGTCGCACCGGACCGACGACATCCCGGGCCTCATCAAGATGGTCCGCGGTGGCTTCGACGCCCTGCAGCCCAACCTGGTGCTGCACCAGGACGGCGACCAGCTCCTCGACGGCGCGATCACGATCCTCGCGGCGCCAGGTCATACCGACGGGCATGCCATCTACCGCATCAAGGACGGCAAGGACTCCCTGCTGCACCTGTCCGACCTCGCCCACAACCACGTGCTGATGATGCACGACCCGTCTTGGTTCATCGATTTCGACCACCACCCGGAGCAGGCGATCGCCACGCGCCGCAAGGTCTTCGCCGAGATCGGCGCGACCCGCGAGCGGGCTTACGGGTTCCACCTGCCCTGGCCCGGCCTCGGCGTGCTGGTCCCGCAGGGCAAGGACAGCTACCTCTGGTCGGCCGAAAGCTGGCGCTGGGACGTCTGAGTTCGTTGACGGGCGCGGGCAAAGGGGTTGAGATGACCCCCATGCCCTCGGACTACTGTCCTTCCCGCCACCGCACGGTCCGCCGCCTGACCCGCGTCGTGCACGTGGGGAACGTCGCCGTGGGCGGGACGAACCCCCTCCGGCTGCAGTCGATGACGACCTCGGACACCGAGGACGTGGCCGCGACGGTCGCCCAAGCGATCCGCCTCGCGGAGGCGGGTTGCGAGATCATCCGCATCACCGCGCCGAACAAGGCCGCCGCCGCCGCGCTGAAGGAGATCCACCGCCGGTTCCGCGCCGCAGGCTTCGCCCAGCCCCTGGTGGCCGACATCCACTTCCTGCCCGTCGCCGCGATGGAGGCGGTCGAGCACGTCGAGAAGGTCCGCGTGAACCCGGGGAACTACGCCGACAAGAAGAAGTTCGCGGTGCGGGAATACACCGACGCGGCCTACGCCGAGGAACTGGAGCGCCTCCACGACGCCTTCAGCCCCCTGGTGCTCCGCGCCAAGGCCCTCGGCCGCTCCCTGCGCATCGGCACCAACCACGGCTCGCTCTCGGACCGCATCATGAACCGCTTCGGCGACACGCCGAACGGGATGGTGGAGTCCGCCCTCGAATTCATCCGCATCGCGGAAGCCCATGGCTTCAAGGACCTGATCCTGTCGATGAAGTCCTCGAACCCCAAGGTCATGGTCGAGGCCTACCGGCTCGCGGCCGCCCGCATGGACGAGCTCGGGATGGACTATCCGCTCCACCTCGGGGTGACCGAGGCCGGCGAGGGCGAGGACGCGCGCATCAAGTCCGCCATCGGCATCGGTTCGCTCCTGGCCGACGGCCTCGGCGACACGATCCGCGTCTCCCTGACCGAGGACCCGTGGCACGAGATCCCGGTCTGCCGGGAGATCGTCCGCCGCGCCGAGGCCTTCGCCGAGCTCGGCGCCGGCTCGACCGTCCGCCTCCCCGCCGACCCGGCCGACCCGTTCTCGTTCAGCCGGCGCCCGACGGCGACCCTCGAGCTGTCGCCGAAGTGCCTCGCCGGCGCGGGCGAAGTCCCGCGCGTGATCGTGCGCAGCCACGTCGGCCTGACCGACTGGCAAGCAGCCGCGAAGGAACTGCTGGACGCCCATGCCGCCCAACGCGAAGTCCGCGCTGAAGGCCTGCTCGTTCGCTTAGATGACCCCTCCCAGTCCGCCAGCCTGCGTTCCCTGCGCAAGGCCCTGGGCCCCACCGTCCCGGCCCTGTTCGTCGAGACGACCCTGGGCCCCGCCGACTTCCCCTTCGACGGCTCCGGCAGCCGCCTGGTGGTCGTGAAGGCCTTCTCCCCGGCCGATGGGGCTGACATCAAAACCTGGGGTGAAGCCGTGGCGAAGCACGATGCGCTCCTGGCCGCCGATCTCGACGGACCGACCCTCACCGCCCTCGCCCGGGAATTCGCGGCGCTTCCGGCGGGGCGCCTGCTGCTGACGTCTTCGCAGCCGCAGGATGGCCTGCATGCCACGGGCACCTATCGCGAACTCGTTCGCTGCGCCGCCGCGGCGAAGCTCACCGCGCCGCTCTGGATCCGCGCGACGGTCGCCAACGCCGTGCGCCTCGACCCCGGCTTCCAGTCCCGCCTGCTCGAGGCCTCGATCCACGCCGGCGGTCTGCTCGTCGATGGCTATGGCGACTTCTTGTCCTGCGAGACGCCGACCTCCACGGCGAAGTCGCTGACGCTGGCCTACGACATCCTGCAAGGCGCGCGGATGCGCCAGACCAAGACGGAGTATGTCGCCTGCCCGAGCTGCGGCCGCACCCTCTTCGACATCCAATCGACGACGCTGAAAATCAAGGAGCGGACCGGCCACCTCAAGTCCGTCACCATCGCGGTCATGGGCTGCATCGTGAACGGACCCGGCGAGATGGCCGACGCCGACTTCGGGTATGTCGGCGGCGCGCCCGGCAAGATCAACCTCTACGTCGGCAAGACGCCCGTGAAGTTCAACATCCCCCAGGAAGAGGCGGTGGAACGCCTCGTCGACCTCATCAAGGAGAAGGGGCGCTGGGTGGAAGCGTGAGCGCGGCCATGGCTTGGTTGCCAGTGCTAGGGCCAGGGCCAGGAAAAAAGCAGCCTGCGCTGATTCCACCCCTCAGGTAGGGCTGACCGTCCTCGGTCGACCACGGACGAGCAGGGACGCTCGTCCCTACCCGCGCACAGCGCGCCTCAGCGGCCTCAACTACCCTCGACTCAGCACTCTGCACTCGATTCAGCACTCTGTAATCTGCCCCTAGCCCCGGCCCCGGCCCCAGCCCTAGCCCCCCCCCTTAGGCCTCAGGTA
>Ga0214919_10002703_pt1 | contig 27516 bp, 21 predicted proteins | sample LL1503_MetaG_FD_177994 | JGI IMG/M metagenome (GOLD analysis project Ga0214919, IMG submission 177994) | Freshwater microbial communities from Lake Lanier, Atlanta, Georgia, United States - LL-1503 | ecosystem: Environmental > Aquatic > Freshwater > Lake | place: USA: Georgia | collected...
TTTCCACATGGATGAAATCTTACACAAGTAGGGAAGAATCTATTAAATCGTGAAAAAAAAACAAGGGATTTTTTTTTTTCATCCAGCATTACAAAATAACAAAAAACAAAAAAAGAAAAAAAAAAAAGTTTTTATCTTCCTATTAAAGAAAATAATTTTTGTCTCTTCATCATCCTATTATCACAATAATGGCTTACGCAAGTGACACAGAAAGTTACAACTATACCAACCCTTCAAGGACCTACGGAGTCCTTGGTGCCGATTATAACCAACAGCTTGTTCCTCCCATTCCTCGTAACCCTTACATGGATATTCTTGGTGGGATGAACACCCAGTACCAGGCCGCGGACCCCAACTCTGCCAATGACAATGGCTACTGGACGTTGATGAAACAAAATAACGGACAGCCCTACTCGACCATCCAGGGTTATGGATACCCCAGTCTTTGTTCGTATTACAACAAAGTCCAGTGTCCTACCAACAAAATCTTGGGCAGCTTTCCCCCTGCTCTTAACCAACAGACCGCAGCACCTCAACAAAAGATGACGACCACTCCTTACCCCGCCGTTCCTACCACGACACTTGCACCCAACATGCAGGATCTGGTTCGTTTTATGAATAACAATCAATTCACTGTCTATTATGATCCCAGCACCGCCCAGGCCGTCACGAATGCCTTCCCTGCCGAACTCCAGCCCTATTTGAAGTGGGTGGATGTTTCCATCGAGGCCAACAAACAGGAGATGCTTTTGCGTGGAGTCCCCGTCTCGGCGCTTCCCGCTTTTTTCTCCGCCTCCAATCCAACCGTCGTCTACTCGCGCGTGCCCCCCAGCATCCAAGACTTTTACGTGTTTTGGTTGCGTGCTGCCAACACCCCTATGATGTTCCCACAATCGTCTACCGGTGCACCCGTACAGCCCGTTATGGTGGATCCCAATGTCAAGTACGTCGTCATTGTCAAGGAAGGGGACTTTTTCTCCGACCAACTCACGAATGCCATTCTTCAAAACCCATCCTACAGCGCCATGACCAAGATTATTAATTACAAGGACGAAAAGAACCTTGTGGCGTACTTTGGAGGACCTGCTATTCTCACCCAAACCATCTCGACACCCACCACCTTTAACCTTACGAATATGAAGAACATTCCCGGTTTCAATCCTTCCCTCGGACTCCAGGACCTCTATGGACGCATCCAGAATTAAACCATCGAGGATAGGAGATGATCGTACATCATCTGAGCGTGTTTTCTCACATTCGGATCTTTGATGTGAAGTGCGACGTACGCGATGTTTCCCAACCCCGTTAAAGATATTTCCCCTTGATGGTTTTCCTGGATCGGTCCGAGCATGGTTTGGAAAAAAGTCCATTCGTTGTTTTCGGTCTTGATGTAGGTAATGGCATCCACATATTTCGCCACTTGTTCCATCGTCATGCTGCGTATATCCAGCAACTGCAGCTTTTTCTTTACTAATTCTTCCAAGGGAATTCGTAACCCGGTCTTGGGTGAAAAACCAACCTCTGTGATTCTTTCAATCTCTTCTTGGCTCAGATACCTTTCCAACAAATTCTCAGGAATATGATTCTCCAAACTCATGTGTACGTTTTTTCCTTCAGACCCTTTGAATTTTTTAAATCAATAAATCAATAAAAAAATTTGAATATTTTTTATTTTTTACCCTCCCATCAAAAAAACAAAAATCATGTATTCTTGGGCTCAAAAGGTATGGTCTACATTAAGTGCCCATGAGCGCCAGTCCTTGATGCGACCCATGGCGTCTGTTGGTAAAGTTGGATTTATGGACCGGTTAATGAGGAACCAGGTCCAGGGAACAGGTCACTCTTCATCTTGTTCTAAAAAAATATTTTCGTTATACTCTTTGCCACATCCTGTTCTTCCTCCGACGGATGTGGCTCTCGAAAAGAAATGGATCACGAATCATCTATTCTCCAACAAGAAACAACAAAAAGAAATGAAAGACATATGCAGGCAAGAAAAGATTTACGGGATGGAAATCCCGGTTGCCCATGGTGGTCTGGGCATTTCCACGTATCTTCACTCCATGTTTCTGCGTTACCTTGTTACTGTGGATAAACAGGCCGATTGGATTCATCGAATCATGGTTCCGAATTCGTTAGGTCCGGCTCAGCTCCTGATGAAGTACGGAACCCCGTCACAAAAGGAGGAATATCTTCCGAAACTGGCCAATGGCGACATGACACCCTGTTTTGGGCTTACCGGACCTTTCAACGGTTCCGATGCCGCGGCATTCCCGGTTCACGAAAATGCATCCAGGTTTCGTGACGAAAAGACGGGGGAGGAAAAGTTTCGGTTTTCGTGTCACAAGCGGTGGATCACGCTTTCTCCGGTCGCGCAGTTGCTGGGTCTGGCCATTCGCATCCATGGAAAAATCACGCTCGTTCTTGTCGATCTTACGCGGTTGTCGGAAGACCAACGATCTAAAATCGTCATCCGAAAACATCATCCGATCGGATCGTCGTTTCCGAATGGGGAGATTCTCATCCAGAATCTGGAGATTCCGGTCTCATGGATCATCGGTGGGGAGCCCATGATTGGTCATGGGTGGAAAATGCTCATGGAATGTCTCCACCACGGTCGGGGAATCAGTCTTCCTTCCATTTCCGACGGCGCGTCCTCGGCCGTCTTGTGGAATACCTTGTGGTACACTCTGGTGCGAAATCAGTTCGGGCAACCTCTTTTTGCGTTGCCTGCCGTTCAAAGCATGATCGCCGACATGACGATCCGGGTCTACTTGGGACGCGTCTTACAAAATTTTTACCACGCGTTGTTGCAGGATACCCAACATAATAATACCTCTTCTGCGCTGTCGGCCATTATGAAATGGGTCATGACTCATTTTCATCGCGAGGTCCTGACTCACGGGATGGATATTTTTGCAGGTCGAGGAATCACCATGGGTCCGCGGAATCCGATCGCGCATTATTATCTTCAGAACCCGATTCCCATCACGGTGGAGGGGTCGAATACCTTGACGTTGCATTTAATCGTTCCGATACAGACGATTTTTGAACACATGGTCCTCTTTTCCAAGATCACCGAGGCGTTGCAAAATAAAAATCCGGGCGACTTTTATCGAGGAGTGGGAAATGTATCGGGAGATATCGCGCACAACATTCTTTTTTCCATCGTGGGCAATAAGAATCAAAAACGTATCGCTCACACCATCCTGACCGCGTATGCGGCACTTGTTCGTGGAAAACACCTCCGCCACGACCAGGCCCTCACAGGAAAACTTGGTCGAATGATCACGGGATGTGTTCTTCACACCGCCCTGGAATGGCAGTATATCCAACAAAAAAAAAATAAACAACAGGTAGTGGATTCAGTGATGCAAAGGGTATGTGATCGTTTTTTGGATGAATATTTCTTCCATGACCAGCGGTCGCCTCGAAGTCTTATGCATTTTGAAAAGGCGTCGGATGTTCGTCACGTGGCCTCTTTTTTTCTTGATCCAAAGAATCTGGAGGGGACACTCGAACACTGTCTCCATTATGACCAAGACACGGTCTTTGCCCGAATTCGCCAGCAATGGATTCTTGATGAGGAAAAGAACCCGTCTTCTTTCTTTAAAAAGGTGGGTCAAGAAGACCACGAAGAGATGGTGCGCGTGGATAGTTATGAGGAGGATAACTCGCAAAAAATAGATAAATAGCAAAAGGTGTGAAGCCCCATGTGGCATAAGACACGGTGTTCCGGACGGGACAAGAAAAATTTATAGTAAAGGTAGAGCAATCCACCAATGCATAACATGAATTTACCGGAAAAAGAATGATACGAATAAAAGGCATAGATCCAACTCGTCAATGCGATGAACCGATCAAAGGGCCGCATTGATTGATGATAGTGGTTCATGTAGGAAGTAAAATAGAGGATACATAACATAAAGGTCATAAAGGGAGAAGAAAACACAAAAGAAGTCACCGGAATGGTGATTAAAAGGATTTGAGAACTTCCGGTCCAGACTAACCGCTGAAGAAGTATGGATCGTGTGGGAATATTGATCGGAAGGTTCATTGTCGTTGTCGTTGTCGTCGAACAACAACTCATGGAATTGATTGTTTCCGTTTCGTGTTTATCGAGACATTCCTCTTTTTGACACCAACACTGAAGGATCCACTCTGAAATATTTTTTGTTGGAGAAGGAGGAGAACAATATAAAATATCGATATGAATCGGGGATTCCAACCAATGAAAACGATGGTATCTCCAGTGAAAAAAATCAGACGTGTTTTCAAACATCGTATCCCCATTTTTCGATCGAAAGGGGTAATGCATCGTGACATCCAGGATTCCCTCAAAGAAAGGCAACAGACGTTCCAAACCCTTGTGTTTTGGGGAGAGACAATGTTGGAAACAATATTCTTTTTCATTGTCTACAAGGTATTGATGGGTTTGTAACAAATTCTGACGATGAAATAATCGACCTTCCGGAAATAACACGACAATCGTTTTCGGGGACCGACCTCGCATCTCTGTCAAACGTTTTTCAAGGTGTGTGGGATCCATCAGATCTCGATGGGCGAGCAGATGGTATTCGGATAAAAACGATCCAATTATGGGTAAGCGGGTGGCCAGGTCTCCCACCACAAAAAAGATATCATAGTCTGGAAAGAGTTTGGAAAAAACACGGTAATGAACCATGGGATCCATGTACAAGACATGGTTGGAAACGACAAGAAGGTGAGAGGGAAGTGTTTTCAATAATAACGACTGGTGGTAACGAATACGGTACATGAAACTGAGGAAAATATCGTGTAGAATCTCAAAAACCCATCGGTAGAAAAAACGTTGTATTTGTACGGGGTCTCTATTTTTCATAACGTTCACCATCACTACCAACCAGAGTGAAAAAACAAAGAGTGTGGAAGAAAACAAGAATGGAAACAATGCAACCCACATGGGTGCATGATGGATCAATAAAGTGGTCATTGATATTTTTTTTTGTAAAGAAATAATATATAAATTATTAAATTTGTCTTTTTTTATATTTTTATATTCATATTCATTACCTACACCACCTTTACCTTTGATGGATAGATTTTAAATTCGGCCTAAAACTGATTCATGATTATCATTTTATAATTTAAAGAATTACTATTGATTGAATCTTTATATTCATTTCATTCTTCTTCTTTCTTTTTATTTATTCTTCTTCTGCAGATTCAGATTCAGATATACACATACATCCATGACAACAACAACACCAGCAGATTCAATGCCACCATCCTCCTCCTCCTCCTCTGTATTTGTGTTGCCAGAAAGATCGAAGGAATTTGCCGAGACACTGCGACATGATCTGACGAGCCTTCCTTCTCATCACAAAATAGTGGGCATCATGGCGCCGACAGGAGTGGGAAAGACGAAAATGGTGGTGGATCTTTTTCGAGGCACACCCAGGACATTAATGATCCTGCCGACCCAGTTGGCGTGTCAGCAGTGGTTGGCGCAGCGAAAATCGACGGACAGGATGGTGATGATGAATGCGTCCAAGGCCGTGGATTATTTCATTCGTCATCACGGATTCCATCATTTTCGAACGATTCTTTTGGATGAGGCCCATGTGGATTCTCGGGAGTATTATGCGATTCGAAGGCTAATGCACATGGCCAAGTCAAAGGGAGATTATATGGCCGATCGTCTTGTCTACTATTTTATTAGTGCCACATTGCCCATTGTGCATCTCCAACAATCTTTCCCGGAACTCCATGTGCTCTCGTACGACGACTTTCGTCCCTACAAAATCGACATTCATTACGACAAACCACAATCAGGAATGTCGTCGAATCACCGACCGGATCGTCGAGGCATGATCCACATGGCAGCGAAACGGTTGCAAGATCTTCCACCTGCCACAAAACGTGTGCTGGTCTTTGTACCGACACACCAGGAGTGCGACGAAATGGGAAGACGTATCGAGGCTTCTCGGAAGAAGAATGAATTGTTGCCTACCTCCACGATGGGTTCATGTCCCCTCCTTATTTTGCATGGTGGATTGGAGCCGGAAGAGAAAGAAAAGGTGAAACAACAGCTGGTTCGTCTTCCGGCCTTTATTTTGATAGCGACCAATATTGCCGAATCCAGTATTACGATTCCAGATCTTGACGTCATTATCGATTCGGGTCTTGAATGTCGGATGCTGAACAGCAGCTATACCGTGGTGGAACTCGCGACCAAGATGTCCTTAATCCAGCGCGCGGGGCGTGTGGGGAGGACCAAGGATGGAGTGGTCTACCGTCTTATCACAGAAGACGTTTTTAATCATCTTGAGGAATTCAATCCGGAAACCCACGATATGGATCCGATCGCGTTACGATGCCTTCTTCATGGATGCAATGCGGTAAAAATGTTTGGAAAGTCGTTGACCTGCAATCTCTCCTTTTTGGAGTCGGTGAATATCAATCAACAGACACCGAAAGACAAACTGATGTTTTTGGAATCTTGTGGACTGCGGATTATTGCGGGATCCTTATTGTGGAATCTGAAGAAAGCATCGGTTCGAATGTCTCGACGGGAAACCATGTGGATCGCGTTTCTCATTGTGATTATGGATCAATACGACAAGAAACGGGTGAGTTGGGTGTATCAACCTCGTGATTCGGGCAAAATTGCAAATGCCGCGATTTCTCGATATCTATTATTTTCACGAAAGTTGAATTACGAGGGAGATATGCTGGTCACGATCGGACGATTTCTTCTCTCGATCCTGTGTTACGGAAAGGGGTGGAGAGATGTTGCGACGAACCTATCACTCAACCATAGAACCATCCGAGAATTTATTTCGGATTGGAAACGGGTGTTTCGTCATTTGCATTTCTTATTCCCCAACCCCAAAGAATTGGAATCAGGACCCATCGATTTGCTCTTCCATGTCCTGGGGGTCGATAAGAAAGAGACAAGCTTGGGGGTTAACACAGAGAATAAAGTAGAACCGATTCCATTGGAGGAGGAGGATTCCATGGTGCGTTGCGGACGTCAGTTTCTTTTGGTACAGCCGATTTTGTATGGTCCCAAGTTGATGCATCCATACTATGAGGCACCGTACAATTATGAATGGTCTGAGAATGTCATTGTTTACGATGGGGAGGTGGGTGATAGCGATGACGACGATAATGACGATAATGACGATGGTTATTATTCTGAATCGCGTTATTTTGATAGTGTGTACCATAACTCGGTGTGGACATTCGAGCACGGATTGGAGAAACGATCTCTTGGATGTATTATCCCTCGGTTCGACACGGCCATTCATCCGATTCGTCTTCGCGGAGTTCCCTATGGAAGGGTGGCCTTGTGGACCAATCTTCCCTTTGATTTGAAATGTCATTTGGATACCCTTGAAGAAGTGGGTTTTGTGGATTGGGAAAAAAACAAGAGGGGGAAAGAAGAGACACGATCAAAAAAATCTCTTCTGCTGGAAGAGATTCGTCATGGTATAGGTTTCATGCCTCCTTCCGAGAACGAGGAGGTGGATCCGGAGTGTCGATTTTCAGGTGGATATCTCTGGAATCAGGCACAAGAAGATTTTCAACACCATGTACAGTATTTCATGAATTCATGATTTAATGATTTAATGATTTCAAAGATTTAAAAATAAAAACGAAAATGAAAAAAGGATGATTCAACATTTTTTCATTTTGTGTGAGAGGTGTACAGGTTCTCATTTTTTGCAATATGCGATGACGGAGAATTTTAAGATCCAATACCTGAAACGTCATCATACTCGTCGCCATTTTTTTGGGCATGAGAATGACGTTTCGTCCTACACCGAGGAAGAGAAACAATCCACGTTGTTCATTGTTCTGGTTCGAAATGCCGTGGATTGGGTCGACAGTTTCTTTAAACGGAAACATCATGTCCCCCCCGTGAACAAGAACGATATTGAACGGTTCTTGAAACATGAATGGTACAGCATTTACGAGACGGGTGATCAATTAAATACGGAAATCATGGAGGATCGTAATATATATACCAAAGAAAGGTACCGAAATCTCTTGGAACTTCGCAAGGTGAAGCACCAGTATCTTATGAGCCTTGAAACCAATAATATTTTTCCTCATGTCCTTGTACTCCGTTATGAAGATTTGCGTGACGATTTTGAAAATACCATGAAATCCATCCAATTCGTTTACAACTTACAACGCCTCCGACCTGAGGATTCAGAATACAAAAAAATTCATCGATATAAAGGAACCTATACCCTGTTGTATCAAAAAAAACCAATCCTCTTGAGTGAACCCATTCAAGAGTATATCCGTTCCCATGTGGACAAGGAACAGGAATTAGAGTTGGGATATTTGGTATAACAACTATTTTTCGATTTAAACGATAAAGGATCATGAAAAAAAAATGTTACCATCAGGAACAAATAGTAAAAATTCGTCCAACGTAAAGATTGTCAAGGTGCCTCTTGGCGATGAGTTTGCGGAATTGAAGAAACCGCCGCCATCGAATTCGAGCAAATCTACGTTTTCTTCCATGCCTCAATTGTATCTCGAACTCTTGGAGAATAAGGAAAAAATAAAACAGGGACTTGTTCATCGTGATTATGAACCGGATGATACCATGTCGGATGTTTCTTATTTCAAAAATTCTGGAACAAATCAAAGAAATTCGAGTCGGGAGGTGGCGGCGGCGACGACAGGGGGTGGGATGCGTAGCATTCGAGAGCATGATGAAGAATTACGGAATTATAAGAATCCGACCGATGAAGAAGACGAGGAGGAAGAGGAAGAGGAAGAGGAAGAGGAAGAGGAAGAGGAGGCCGACGACAACGACAACGAGGAGGAGAAAGATTTGGGAGAGGAAGAAGAGGAAGAGGACGATGATCTTTTAGGGGATGAGGATGAGGATGGGGATAGTTTAGAGGAGAGTATCACAAAACCTCGTGAAAATCGTCCTTCTTCTTCTTCTTATCAACCTCCGAAGAATAATAACAGGGAGAGATTTCGGTACGAAGAGGAAGAGGAGGAGGAGGAGGACGATAGAAATGAGAATGATGAGGAATTTTCGGATTCAAGTCTTATGGAGGATCGACATCGAGATCGAGATCGCGAGGGAAGGATTTCGTCGTCTTCGGCGGCGACAAGGGATTTGCCAGAGGCGTACGATAGGATGTTGGCACCGCGTTCGTCGGTACCTGCGCCTCCTCGATTAGCAGATTTGAAAAAGACGGGGGAGTACGTGGATTCGGGTAAATCTCATACACCGGATTTGCATCGTATCTATTCCAAGTCGTCGCAAGAAGAAGAAGAGATCAAGAGAGAGATTCTTTTCAAATTCGAGATTCTGAAAAAGTCGTACCGAAATATCGATATTCCGAATTTCACCGTCCACACCGATTTACCGACACTTTCACGGGCCTATGAAAACACGCTGCGCAGGGTATCGTTGGATACGAATGTGGATTCGTACAAACAGTATCTGATTGGTGGTTTCATGCTTGTAGAATTCATCGTTTCCAATTGGGTAGGACTGGATATGCAGGGATTTACCCAGCAACAAATGCTGAACATGAACCAGTACGAAAGGCTTTTGATCGAGCTGGGTGAAAAGTCGTATGTCCCCGGAGGCAAGTCGTGGCCCGCCGAGATGCGTTTGCTGGGTATGATCCTGATGAATGCGGGTATTTTCATCATTTCCAAGATTATTCTCAAGAAAACCGGCAACAATGTCATGAATATGATGAACGCGTTTGGTGGTTCCACCGGATCGAAGATCGGAAGTGCTCCAGGAGGCACGGATATTGGATCGACAACAAGTGGTAGTGGTGGTATCGGAGGATCCGGTGGTATTGGTGGTATGAATATGAACAAAATGGACGATAGCAAGACGAATGTTGCAGGAGGTCGTCGACGCATGCGAGGTCCCATCATCGATCCCGATGATATTCCCGATCTTGGAAACACAACAACGTTTGCCGCCGCGTCTGCGGAAAAGATTTAACTAACGTACCTTTAGGGCCTTGCCTTGCATAATGGACTCATCAACCATTCAAAACAACATTTCATTTCTGTCACCACCGCATGCTCCGTGCTTGGAGAGGATTTGGATTTTAATTTTAAAAAATTGGAATAATCAGAGGCCGCTTTAGACGCTGCCGGTTGATCATGATGGGAAATTCCATCATAAAAATACGCGAATTTGGTGCTTTGGTTCAGGTCAATCTTGGAGAAATACTTTTCAATCAACCAATGAAAAAAGGTTTCCACTACATTTCTTTTACTGGGTATCGGCAATTCGTAACTAAACTCCAGTCGATTACTGATTCGAATTCCATCCAAATAAGTAGTATACTGATCATGCTGATCATCCCCTCCTCCATAGATTGTCACTATAAATTGTTTCGCGGTTGATGCGAAACCCGACGTATTGCGTAATCGGACAGTCACTCTTCGACTCGGCGTGGTTGGGTTCCGAAAATGAAAAATCAATGTATTGGGAAGATGACGATGATTATCTAATGTCCAAAAGATGGAATACATTATTGCTTTGGTCATCTCCTTTTTTGATATTTGCTGGTCATACAGGAGACCGGACTTGGAGACCATTTGAAGTCTTTTTAAACTCGTTAAGCCCAAGAATGGAGCCATCATAGAGGCGGGCACTTTTTCCATCTTTTTTTGGGGATTATCCATCGGTTTTCGTCGCGGCATCTTCGGATCCGCTGTTGTTCGTTTTCGTTTCATAATATGGTATTTAAGAATATTTAAGAATTAAAAATAAAAAAATTTTTTTAATGTATTTCCACGTTTCGTTTTTGTGTTTCTGTAGTGATTTCAATGTCTCCGATTTTCGCGTCGGTTGAAAAGATTTAACTTATTCACTTCTCATTCTTTTCTTGGACGGACAAAAAACCTGTCGTTTTTGTGTTTCCGTCGTGATTTTCTTGGTGTTTCTATTTTTGAGTTCCACGTCTTGAGAAATGGAGATATTCCCACCGATTTCAATGTCTCCGATGATTCTTGTTTTTCCTCCGATTTTGGCGTTTCCCTCAATCTCGGCCCCTGTACTCACCAGTGCGTTGCCGGAAACCGACGCATTTCCTCGAACGGTGGCACCTTTCAAGACTTTGGCGTCCCCGTAGACCTTGGCATTTTCCCGGACAAAAGAATGAAACGCGATACGGGCGTGTCCATAGACGTGAGCGTGATCCTGTATTTCACAATTATTATCGACAAACGAGTTGCCGTACACCTGGGCCTCATCAAACACGGAAGAACTCTCCACCGTGGCATTACCGTAGATTTTTGCATTTTCCAGAATGTGTGATGTACCCAGTACGAATGCGTTTCCGTAGATCTGGGCATCGTCCATAACCTTGACATTGCCTTTGACCCGGGCGTTGTCGTACACTTTCGCACGACCCTTGATCTCCACATTTCCACTGACTCGGGCGTTTCCATACACCAACGCGTTTTCCTTGACAAGGACGTCTTTCCCAACGCGCGCCGTATGGGCCACCCAGCCCCCGAGATGGAGAGTATCTCTATCGTTGTTGAGGTGGCGGTTGCCGAGGTAGTATTTATCGTTGACCATGAACCCAACGGTGGGTTGGACACAGAGGGGGCAGGTTAGTTTTTTCTGCACTTCGACCCATCGTCGAATACTGTCTTTGTCAAAACAGTGCAGACAGTCTGCGACAAACAGATCCTTGCGGTTGATTTTTTCCATGGTCAGGGGACATTGGGGTCTTGTTCCTGTTTGTTGTTGTTTCTGATTCACAAAGTTGTTTTTACAAAAGGGTTTTAGCAACTGAGTATCCGCCGATTCGTAGAGCTGTTTCAGCCTTGTGATCCGGTCCATTTCTTTTTTTCTTTTATTCATTCAAAGAAAAAAATTTGTAGGAATGAGTTTTCCGATCGATACGTATCATAACGTCGTCATGCTGGAATGGGATTTACCGGGTCATCTGAAAGAGGTCATCCACTCTTTTCTATCGAAAAAAAGTATTGCCGAAACAAACTTTGTAAAGAGAATGATCGTGGACCACCTTGAATCGGCCGTACGTTATGCGAATCAGGGAAATCGTTTACTGATGAATTACAGGATCAAGGAAGCCACAAGGAAATATTATGAAATTGTGGAAAAGGATGTGAATTCGGAACGTCGTCTTGCATGTTATACGACGCGTATCCATAACTTGTTGACCCCAGAAAAGGAACGGGTCTTTGAGGAAAATTATCTGAAACAATGTATCACCGATTCCAAAAGAAATGCCGAAAATGGTGATTTCGTGATACGGGATAAGAACATTCGTGATCTCATCGCATTCGGAAAAAAACACGGGATCGATGCTACAAAAATAGACAAGATTGTGGAAGAAATCAAACAGATTGAATGCACACCCGATGCCATCCAGAAAAAACGGAACCGCATGTTGGAAGATGCCAAACGGTATGCCCTGAAAGGAAATCGAGAGCTCATGTTATCCACTCTTGATCGTGTCACTCGTCTGTCGGAGTACACCATGATCCGATTCGAGAACGAGAAGGCGACGATTGCGGCCATTAAAACGTTACTTACCCCGGAACGCGAACGCGCATTCCATCAACAAAAATTGGAGGACTACCTCCTTTACGCCGAACGATATGCACAAAAAGGCGATCTTGATAACATCAACATGTACGTGAAGCTCATCAACAAAATCATCAACCATAGCAATATGAATTTGGTCGAGGTGGCATCCTATAACGACAAAATATCACACATTGATAAACTGTACCACAAGTTCAAATATTCCGAGTCGTCCTAAAATAATTTATAAAAATAACTTTTTTATAATTAAGATGTCAACAACAATGACGACGAGGAGCTTTTATTTATGCATTGGTGTTCTTTTCAAGAATGAGTGTCATATTATGCAGGAGTGGTTGGAACATTATTTTTTCCATGGCGTCGACCACGTCTACATGATCAATGACCAGAGCACGGATTCTTTTATGGATGTTCTACAACCCTACATCAATCAACAACTCGTCACCTTGTTTCAAAGCACGCATCCCTATTAACTGGGTCGCCAACGAGACCTGTACAACCATTTTTTTCTTCCGATTCTACCCACCACCCGTTGGTTCGGTATTGTCGACATGGATGAATTTCTTTATTCAAAACGCAATGTAGATCTCCGCAACGTTTTAAAAACCCACGAACACCTTGCACAAATCCAATTTAATCATACGCTGTTTGGATCCAGCGGGTTGGATCAACAACCAGAATGGGTGGTACCCAGTTTTACGTACCGCGAAGATACGACGGTGAGTGGTGCCGAGGAGAGCAGCGGAATCATCAAGTATCTCCTAAATACAGAGTACGAATTCGTGTCTCTGAATATCCATCATGCCGAATTTGCCGACAAGGAGAATCTCAAGAATGGAAAATTCCGGCTCCTTGACTATAAAACGGTAAAAGATAATCTTCCTCCGTTCACGCTGAACCATTACCGCTGCCAGTCCAAACAATTCTGGAAAGATGTAAAATGCACACGAGGGGACAGCGATCATTATATCCAACGAAATGAAGATATGTTCCACACCTACGATAAAAACGATGTACAAGACACCACCCTTTATGAACAGAATAAAGTACTCTACCTTCTTCTTGCGTTGCGCCGCATACCACGCTGATCGGAAGGGGGGTCCGGTGGGGGGAGAGAGGGCTCTCGTAGAGAGCACCGATCAACTGTGGCCAGGGTTTCCTGGTGTACACCTGATCACAACCGATTATTTTCTATAAACACCCTAAAAACCCTGGACACAGTCAGTCGGTGCTCTCTTCGAGAGCCCTCCTTCCCCCCGCCGCCGGGGGGGTATTTAAAGAGATGATTGGGTTTTTTCCTTTAAATACCCCCGGCGGCGGGGGGAGAGAGGGCTCTCGTAGAGAGCACCGATCGACTGTGGCCAGGGTTTCCTTGTGTTCACCGGATAACACCTGATCATTTTCCACAAACACCCGAAAAACCCTGGACACAGTCAGTCGGTGCTCTCTATGAGAGCCCTCCTTCCCCCCGCCGCCGGGGGGTATTTAAAGAGATGATTGGGTTTTTTCCTTTAAATACCCCCGGCGGCGGGGGGAGAGAGGGCTCTCGTAGAGAGCACCGATCGACTGTGGCCAGGGTTTCCTGGTGTTCACCTGATCACAACCGATTATTTTCTATAAACACCCGAAAAACCCTGGACACAGTCAGTCGGTACTCTCTATGAGAGCCCTCCTTCCCCCTGCCAACTGGGGTATTTAAAGAAATAAACCCATCATCATGTCTTTAAATACCCCGGCGGCGGGGGGAGAGAGGGCTCTCGTAGAGAGCACCGATCGACTGTGGCCAGGGTTTCCTGGTGTTCACCTGATCACAACCGATCACTTTCTAACACCACCCGAAAAACCCTGGACACAGTCAGTCGGGGATCTCTACGAGAGCACCGATCGACTGTGGCCAGGGTTTCCTGTTAAACACCCGATAACACCTGACAACACCCGATCAAGCGCGGTGTGCGGCGCAACGCACCACAGTCCGTCGGTGCTCTCTACGAGAGCCCTCCTTCCCCCCGCCACCTTGGGTATTTAAAGACATGATTGGGTTTATTTCTTTAAATACCCCCGGCGGCGGGGGGAGAGAGGGCTCTCGTAGAGAGCACCGATCGACTGTGGCCAGGGTTTCCTTGTGAACACCCGATAACACCCGAACAAGCGCGGTGTGCGGCGCAACGCACCCCGAACAAGCGCGGTGTGCGGCGCAACGCACATTATTGGCGGAGAATACCGAGAGGAGGCAGTTGGGAGACGGTGTTGACGACCATGTTGCTTTTGCAAGGACGGTACGCGGCGTAACTGCATTCACCGTTGTAGGCGCTGTTGATGCCGAGGTAGGCGCCGTTGACTTCCGAGGTCACGGGCTGGTTGGACGCGTCTTTGGTGGTGGTGGTCATATTGGTGACGGTACGGGAACCGCTGGAGAGGCCGTGTTGGAGGGCGAAATAGCCAAAGGGGTCGGGATGGACACCGACGATATAGTCGTTTTGGGGCACAATCTTGATGACATTGGTGCCATCATCCAGGTCACAGTTCTTTCCGACTTCGGCAAAACCGACGGGAAGGGTGCCGTGGTATACGGCAGACGAGTATGTACTATCAAGAGGAAGGTATCCGGACATTTTTAGAAGAAAGAAAGAAATTAAAAAAAAAAATATTAAATTTATTATTTCTTCCTATTTTTTTTCTGAAAGACAAATAAACATAAAAATCAATGAAGAAGGGTTCCAAAAAAATATCGAGACGGTATAAACATAAACATACATAAACATCATATTATAACCGATGACCCTTATTTCATTCCACAATGGGTCCCATTACTTTTCTTTTTATTTGTCTCATTTATCATCGTACCGATTCTATCCATCCATCCATCCATCCTTTTGATCGCCTTTGGTCCTCGTGATTGGATTCAAAAACGGACATGGGTCGCCCTATAGTTTTTAGGTATCTTTCTTCCTCGTTTTACTCTGTTGTTACCTTCCTGATTTTACACGATGAACGTCGCCAATGTCTTTCATTGGTTCATTCTATTTTGCCCATTTTTATTATATTTTCATTATACATCGTCAGGAGTCGTTAGAATTCTGTTCACTTTTCTTCTTATCACGGATACAAGGTTATTATTGACATCTATAGGCACAATTAGTATATAAATGATATATCTTCCTTAATGTAGTTGTAAATAAACATCAGAAGTCGTTCGTTATACTAACATCCCTATTAGGTCGCCCATACAAAGATACAAATTCCTGAACCACCTGCTTTAAAATCTGCACTATTGGCTTCGCCTCCACCCCCACCACCTGTATTATCCGACCCAACACTACCATTGGACACTGGACCACCACCACTACCACCACCTCCACTACCTCCTGCACCACCTAAAGTATTTCCACTTCCTCCACCACCCCCTCCATAAGTCGTTGAATTAACACTCCATAATGTACCTGCTCCTCCAACACCTCCTTGATAACGATTTAATAATGAACTAATAGTAGTGTAACTGTTGCCAGCCGCAGAATCACCTCCCCCTCCACCAGCGGCATAATTAATTAATCCAGAACCTCCTGTTTTTCCACTTCCTGAGGCCCCACCAGTATATGCGCCAAAACCCAAACCAAACGTTGCAGTAATCGTGGTTGAACCTGCAGTTCCTGTATTTGTTATGGTAGAAGCCGTGCCACTTGCTCCACTCGAGGAACCTCCAGCTCCAATCGTAATCACCATGGTAGTGGAGGTTTTATAACTTAATGATGTACCTTTTATTACTTGACCTCCTCCCCCCCCCCCACCATATTTGGTCGAAGTAGCTCCAGCACCTCCTCCTCCCACCAGAAGATATTGAATTGTTTTGGACCCAGAGTTTATTTTAAACGTTCCTGTCGTTGTCGTACTCGTAAACGTCAAAAATGTATAAGAACCACTGGTGGAGATAGTCCCATTTGTATAAGTATACGAAAATGATGTTGATGTTGATTTTTTTGGTTGTGTTGCATTTATGGAATTTATGATGGAAAACATGGGAGTTAGTCTTTTTTTCTTCTTTTATTGTTTAAAAAATAATTTTCCATGAATTTTTTACATGGAAAGAAAATGCCGATTTGTTTACAAGAAATTCATCGATATAAAAATAATATCACCTTGATTCAAATGTTCCAACCTATAAAATTTTCATAAATCAAATATCAAATATCCAATATCAGTGAACTATTTTATTTGCTATTTCTTATTTAGGCAATAAAATCAAGAATAAGACTGCGAATAATGTCTGGAAAAGGGGCAGAATCTTCCATCACATCAATCATTCCCAACTTTTCTTCTGTGAAATTCAATGTATACGCAGAATCATAGGTGAAAACGTAGACCTTTAAGGTGGCCACGTGAATATTTCGGTAATATATCGTATACAAAGGATTCCACAAGGGTTTCGTTGTAGGATAAAAGAATGGGGTATGACGGGAACGATAAATTTTCCAATTTTTGGAAGGACATTCCACCCATAGTTTATTGTCTTGAACTCGTTCCGTCCACCCAAACGGACTCATGCGATGAAGAAACTCGTGTTTAAAATCTGAATTCCACACCTCAAAATCACGAATCCATTCGTTCGGATCCTTGTCGGATAATAAGATGGTCATAGGTTGAGTTTATTTCCCTGTCTGTCGGTTTTCAACTTGGTCATTTTTTTTAAAACGTGGCAATGGGAAAACCTGCGAATTCAATGACATTCGTGTGGGAATTCATCGGAACAAAATTTTCGGGGAGTTCGGTCCATACTTTATGAAGGGGTCGAATGGAGACGACGAGCAGGGTGGTGGATTTATTGTTGTTATTTATATTGTGCTGTTGACCCAAAGAAATTATCTTGGAATTCGGGTTGGAACGTTGCCTAAGAAGAGTGGCGGCTTTTTGGAAACGATCGTGAGATGCATCGGTTCTGTTGTAGGAACGATCCGTGATAACAATCATGTCCATCATGGCAGCTTTAAGGAGTTCATGACCGGCTGGAAATTTCATAAACAAAGGGCTAATGACCGGGTCGCGGTTCTTGGCCACATCGAATTCGCTCGGTGCATAAATACACAAGACGCAATCGACCTGGCGCACGTATAAATCCCACGCCGGGCTTTTGGATAATGTCAACGAGGAATCTATAAAATACCCTCCTTTGTCATAAAGATAGGCGTACCGCAATAAACTCTTCTTCTTTTCCTGTTTCCAGGACACATACGTTTCAAAAGCCCGTTGCGACGTTTCCTGATCCATCCCCATGGTTTGAAACACGTTTTTCAGCAACACAATCACGTCATTCGAGGTGGTGTCGTTCAAATTCATCAGGTTCTGGTTATCCTCATTCATTACGATGGGTTTTAGGTCGTAGTCGAACGTTTCAAAACTACTGGCCCCTTTTTCTTCCGACGAAGTGGTCATAAAAAAAGTTTCCAGCGCACTGAGTCCCGTGTCGTCTGCCTTTTTCGGAAAGAAAAAAATGTGGGGTCGCACTTCCGATCCAAAGAGAATAATCGGGTCACTGAGTTGTGAGTAATGCGTGATCCCCGAATCATGGTAGATTCTCGTATCAAACACGATGCTTGTCTTGGAGGTGACCGTCGAATAATTAAAGTATTGATTAAGAATGTCGTGAATACGGATACTACCCGTTGTGGACACCTTTGGATTTTCCTTCAACTCGTTTAAAATCATCCGGGTGAGAAAGATGGGTCCGGTAAGACGGAGAACGTTGATCTTTTCACCGTACATGTAACGATATTTCTTCCATGCCTGGATATTGACCACCATATTATCAATGAGACTTTTCATAAAAGGATGTCCCTTCGAACATACAATCACCCAATTCATAATCTCACCCTCCCGATGGTTGAGTTCTCTGGCTTGGATGCCGTGCTGAGAGGCCATCGGCCAATGCGAAACTACCAATAGGTCTGTCTGGTCGGATTCAAGCAACTGATCATTCAATTCTTTCCACAAGTTTTCAAGAGGTGCCGTGATTCTTGATTTAATATCAATATACACCCCTCCATACACATAAAGCACACAGTACCTGAAAAAATCGCTCAGACACGCCCCGTACTGTGGATTGATCATCAGATAACTTTCCAACACAATCGGTGGAAAATTAATCTTGATGAATTCCATAATTGATTGGTTGGTGTAGAAACGATGATCGAACCCTTTTGTCATTTTCATGTTCTCCACAAGAATGTCGTGGTACATCCTGTTGGATAACCACCCGTTTCTCCAACAGATATGAATCACCTTGGGGATCGTTTCTTTCGGGGCCAATGTTTTGACCGCCGTTGGAGACGGAGAAGGTGAAGAAAAGGGCGATCCCGGAATAAGAAATTCGTTCTCCTTGGTTATATTATTTTGAGGCGCCAACAACGTGTCATGCTGAATATCAAAAACAACTACTTTTAACATCGACTCCTTTCGTTCTCGAACTCTCCAGGAGGAAGATAAAAATGTTCCTTTTGTGATGGTGGTGGTATCCTCCAAGGACGTGGACGTGGACGAAGAAGAGGTAGAGAATGTTTGTGGTTCATCTTGACGACTTTGTTGCATAACGATAGTAGGGATATTCTCGAGATTCGCGAGATTCGTGTCGGGTAAAACAGGTACGGCATAATTTTCCTCCAAAAACCTATTGTAACCGTGTGGATGCTGTTCCTCCATGTGGTTATTATCTGCGATAAAAAGATACCAAAACAAAAGAAACATCGTCATCAAAAACAGGGTGACTAACGTCACCCTGAAAAATAAACGACGGTGTTGTTTTCTCCTTCTTATATTCTTGTCTCGATTTGTCATCAATAATAGGGAGGGTGGGTGGGAATTTTCTTATTAGACGCCTGAATATTTTTTTTTGACCAAAAAAATATCTTGAAAACAACAATTACAACGAAGAAGGAATACTTGACGATCTTAACGGCAAGGTCCACACCCTCCCTGAGAGGCACGCTGGAATCCCTCAAAGGTGATGTTGGAGGCCTGTTGCTGACGGTTGGCCTGGGCCAGTTCCGATTGGAACTGGTTATCGTACTGTTCCTGTCCGATGGTGTAGGTGTTGGTAGGGCAACGGATGGTCAAGTTGGCACCGCTGGGGTTCAGACCAAAGTTTCCGGAAATCTTGTGGTACTGGTTGAGCTGGGTATTACGAATCTCCGACTCGTAGCATTCCATGTTGGAGTTGGTCATGTCGCTATTGCAACGGTCGGTGTACATATCGGCCTTGAAACCGGAAGCGTCGAGGTTGATGTACGTCATGTACATGGGGCGGAGAAAGTTCTCCACGAGGACACGGTCCATGGGGAGAGAGCACCCTTCGACCTTGGTGTAGAAGGAGTCGGGGTGCACGAAACGACCAAGGTTATCCTGGCCTTGCCAATTGGGGCACATCATCTGTTCGGCGTCTTGGAAACGGGCAGACTGGATTTTATTGGCCCAGCCCTGTTCCACTTTACACGTGCGAAGAGATCCGTTCAGAGAAATCATAATGTTAATAAATTCAAATGTTTTAGAGTTTGGTGATTACTTTATCAGGAGAAAAAAATTATTTTTTTTTCTTTTTCTTTTGTTTTTTTTTTCGTTAGGACAACGATGAAACGCCAACAACCGTTTGTGTTTGTCGTCTTTGTGTCGGATGGTAATCACGAAGAAACTCCATTTTTGTATCTTCTTTTGGAAACCCACGACACAATGCCCGATCGTGGGTTTCCAACAATACCATGGTCATGCAAAATAAAGACCAAGGATCTTCGGTAACGGTTTCCTGTTTCTCACGACTTTTCCCCTGGTTCTCCATAAGAAAACCCGCGCAAAAAATCAAAAGGGCGCGGACCATCCTTCCAAAATCAATCTCGGAAAATGGAATAAATTTGAAATGGGTCACCAACCATTGTTGCACATCCTTGACCAAAATAGGTGCCACTGCGTCGATCCATCCTTCCTGTCCGGCACTACAAGACCGGCGTTGCTGGATCGTCGTGGAGGCGCCGATACCACAGAGGTAATCGATGAATTTGTCTCTCATGTTCATTAGCGTCGTGTGTTGAAACACCTTTCGGGTTTCTTCCTGCAACGTGAGAGCTGCCTGTGTCCAGACTCGTTTCACATCGTCTCGTTCCAACAAGACCGACGGATCGTCAATCTCCAGACGACCATTCCCTAATAACAGCCGTATCCATTCTTCCATGGAAAAAATGTTCGAGGCAGGAACTCGGTTGGTGCGGATTTGGTACGGATCCTTTTCACCGAGATCCTCACTGACCTCGACAATATCGCGGCGGATCAATTCGACGAGTTCTGTACATGACGAACAACGCCAGGACAACCACCCGCATCGACGAAGGATGCGGATTAATAACACCATGCGCCCCTCTCCATGGGTATTATTCTTGGCAATGTTCACAAACTTTCTCAAAAAAGTCTGCAAGACATGCAAATGACATCCGGAATGTACCCAGTGCGTAAAGTGATCCGTTGAAAACGCAACCGGTTTTTGTGTTACAAGACTCGTGTTGTTGATTATTCGAAAACCAAACAAATCAAGGACCGCTACCTCTCCAATGTAAAAGACAACAGGAGTTCCATCCGTCTCTCTCATAGAGGCCGTCTGAACTTCCAATCGATTCCAATCACACCATTCACGCAACGTGAATGAATCTTCCTCTTTGATCGCCTTGTGGACCCACAAACACCATTGAGCAAAAAGAAAAAGATTCTGATCCTCTGTTCCCCACCCTTTTAAAAACTCTTCCCACTTCATGATGATGATTCTTCTCCTTTTTGATCCCCACTGGATCATCTTTTAAATCAAATCATATCCATTCTTTGGTTTTTTTAATTTTATTTTTTTATATTTTTTATATTTTTTATACACTTCTGAATAAAAAAAGATGTATAACACCACCGAATTACTTCGAATACCTTCCCCCCCACAACGACCACCACAAACACCAAACCAAGTGGACCGGAGGCGTTATCTATGGATGGCGGTGATTGCCATTTGGTTTCTTATCTTTGTACTCATCATGATTTTTTTGCTTGGGACCGGCGCCGGAGCCACGACCGTGAAGAAGGTAAAAAAGGTGAAGGACAAGGTAAAGAAAGGAAAAAACAGTAGTAGTGTATGCAAAAAATGTAAGAAAAACAAGTATCCCAAAGGAGGTGATATGGACGCTTCGTGTCCTGCATGCAAGGGGGGCAACAAATATAGAAAAAACAAGAACGTTTGTCAGAAATGCCCAGAATGTATTTGTGATCCATGTGATTACACAGACTTTTTTAATACAAACTGGTATTTCACAAAATTGATATTCCAAGTCCTTGTCATCGTCTACATTATCCACATCTTGCGCTTCATCTTTTTTGCCAAAAAAGGACAATTCATTCAATTTCAACCATGGCCATTACCACCCAAGTTTGGTCTCCCAGAATGGGTGAATGATAATATTCAAACCAATCTTGCCCCCATGATGTACGAATTAAAGAAGAAGGCCCAAAAAATACCTGGGTTTAATACATTAACCCCCGAAGACATGAACGAAATTGGCACCAACTTTTCCGTCCTCCCCGGCCTTTATCCCCTCATCGCCCCATCCTCGGCCAATAATAATAACAATGCCAACATCATGATGGAAGAGTGGGGACACACGTTTCCCAATCATTAGTTGTCGTCGTTTCGTGGGTTAACCTTTTCCCATCTAACCGACATACAACAATCAACCACAACAAATGTTTCAACCTAACCAAAAATAAATATTAATCTAAATGAAAATGAAATAAATAGAAAAAAAATCAAAAAAAAAAAATAAAATCTTGTCGTAAATAAACCTCAATTTTAAATTTTAATTACCGGATAATTTTATCAGAATGTCTCAATATTGTGCATCTAATCTTACGTCCGGTTTCATCGATCTTGCGACCTACGATGAACTCGAGAAGTATATGTATGGAGGACAGGACGCGACCTCGTACTTTGTGCGCCAGACCAGGCGCGCGACCTGGTTCACCCAGGTGCCCGTCTGTCTCTCCCGTGCCTCCGGAACCCCCGATTTCGGAAACGACTGGTCCGTGACGATTTCCCGTGCCGGAGATTACCTCCTCTACACCTGGCTCCGTGTGACCATTCCCTCCATCACGGCCGCCAGCATCACCTGTTCCACGACTTCCGGTCAAACAGAGGTCCAGGGTGGAACCACCTACTACCTGTGCAACAAGTACATCTCCTGGACGCCCAATCTCATGCACAACCTTGTGCGCGAGTGCTGCATCACCTTCAACGACCTCGTGGCCGCCCGTTTCGATAACTTCCACCTGGATTTCTGGTCCGCCTTCACCACCCCCGCCGGCAAACAGGTGGGTTACAACAACATGATCGGAAACATCCCCGAGCTCATCGATCCCTCCACGACCCTTCCCTCCAGGACACTCAACCTCCCTCTTCCTTTCTTCTACTCGCGCGATTCCGGTGTGGCCCTCCCCACGGCCGCGCTTCCTTACAACGACATGCGCATCTTCTTCTCCTTCCGCAACTTTACCGATCTCCTCAACGTCTGGGAGGTGTACACGGCCAACTGCAGCAGCAACACCCAGCTTTTCATCAAGCCCGCTCGCCCTGCCACCGCCAGCGATCTTTCCACCACTTCCGGAGTCACTATCGCCAACAACACCCAGGTGTGGGCCAACTACGCCATTGTGTCCAACGACGAGCGTAAGCGCATGGCCTGTGCCCCTCGTGATATCCTCATCGAGCAGGTCCAGACCGCCCCTCAACAGACCCTGGTGCCCACCTCCTCCTCCTCCTTCGACATCCGTTTCTCCCACGCCATCAAGGTGCTCTTCTTCGCCGCCCAGAACACTACCGTCAGCTCCTACTGGTCCAACTACACCACCCGCGAGCCCACGGTCTGCACCAGCTCTGGATCCTCCACCACCCTCGTCCTCGACAGCTACTTCCCCGGAAACGACCCCATCTCCGATACCTCCCTCATCTACGAGAACACCCAGCGTCTCGCCAACATGGGATCCGACTACTACAGCTTCGTGGAGCCTTACTACTCTGCCCCCGTCATCCCCGTGGTCACCGGATACCACATGTACTCGTACTCCCTGGATTTCATCTGCCTGGACCCTCTCGGAAGTACCAACTACGGCAAGCTGACCAACGTGTCCATCATCCCCACGGCCTCCCAGGACGCCCAGTGCGTGTCCCAACGCGACACCAGGGGGTACAACAACGCCTACTGCACAGACGCCGACTGGGTCACCCGCGCCCAAACCTTCCGCTTCATCACCACCGCAGTTAACAACAATATCATCAGGATCTCCGGAGGAGCTCTGGGTTTTCCCGTTCTTTAAATCGGGGGGGGGTTTTCAAAATTTCAAAATCAAAAGAAAAAAAAAGAGATGTATATGTGTATATGTATTTATTTTCCGTTCCATCCAGAAAATAAATACAATGAAAAAGAAAAATGAATTTTGCATCCTATTGAATAGAATACTTAACAAATAAGAACAAGGACAATGAGTCGTTATCACAATTTTTGTGAAAAACTGCGAGGTTTCAAGATGGACGTGATCACGTCGGAAAAGGAATTGAAAGAAAGGAACGAGATTGGTTTCCGGTGTCCCATGGGGCACGAGTCTGTGATGGCGGTCGGATCGTTTATCAATAAAACGTCCCCTAAAAACTTTATCAAACTTCGATCTATCTGTAACGAGTGCAACACGTTATCGTTTAAGGAAGACGAGGTCACGGAAGTGACAGAAAAACTGGGATTTGTCAAATTAAGAATTGAAAAGTATGGGGATGATGGAACCTCGAATGGTTGGGTCGTGTATTATCGTTGTCTGTGTGGAAACGAATCTTCTACGGATCTTCGGAACTTGAAGAAACCTGGACGAACGTCGCACTGCCCCAAATGTCAGAACGACCATAACAAGATTGATTACGAACTTTTACAGAAGAATTTTGAAGATCGGGGTTGTGTGTTGTTAACTCCGCCTTTTGACTACAAGAACAACAAACAAAAATTAGATTTCCGTTGTGCATGTGGCCACATTTCATCGATCATTCATCATGATTTATTACGGGGACGGTTGTGCATGTCGTGCAAAACGGATCGTTCCAAGTCAACCTCCATGATTTTCTATGGGGTGGATAATCCTTCCAAGAACGAAACAATCAAGAAAAAAATTACAGAGACGATGAAGAAACATCATGGTGTTGAATACGCACAACAAAGTCCTGAAATCCGGGCCAAAACCACCGCGACCTCCCTGGAACGATATGGGAAACTACGCGCCTTTCTCCTTCCCGAGGTATTGGAAAAGATCCGAAAGACACACAAGGAAAAGTATGGAGTGGAGTTTCCGTTCCAGTCGAAAGAAATTCAGGAAAAAATCGAGATGGCCTTTATGGAGAAATGGAACGCTCGTCGACCTTTTTTATCGGACGCTTATTTGAAAATGATGAAGGAAAAATATGGACATGAATGGTTCTGTTCTACGGATACATTCAAACAACTCATGTTGGAAAAGTACGGTTCAGAACATTATGTGACCTCGGATCATTGCCGACAACTCATGTTGGAAAAGTACGGTTCAGAACATTATGTGACCTCGGATCATTGCCGACAACTCATGTTGGAAAAGTACGGTTCAGAACACTACGTGACCTCGGATCATTGCCGACAACTCATGTTGGAAAAGTACGGTTCAGAACATTTTATCACATGTGATACATTCAAACAAATCATGTTGAAAAAATATGGAGTCGAGTCTGCGATGCAGTGTCCCGAACTTTTTCGCAAAGCCCAGTCCTCCTCTTTTTCTCGCAAACCCTATGTGTCTCCGGATGGGAAGATCTTTATGGTATTGGGGTATGAAGGCGCTGCCCTCGACGACATTTTACAAAAGGAAGGTATCAAAACTTTTTATGCGGGTGAAGATCCCGAAATACCTGTGTTTCAATATGTCGGGGATGATGAAAAGACACATTACTACTATCCCGATATTTATATTCCGGAAGAGAATCGAGTGATCGAGGTAAAGAGTATTTATGTCTATAACCGAGATCCGGAGAAGACTTTGTGCAAGGCCCTCCAGGTTTCCGAAGACCATTTATTTGAGCTACGATTGTATAATCACAAGAAAGAGGTGGTCGAGATCCTTGAATGCCGTCATGGGATGTTTTATTCTCTCACGTTTGGTCTTTTGGAAATCGGCCATCCCTATCCAATGAAGTAAAAAAACAACCTCCCTCCGATGCATCGGTTTAATTTATTTTTTTTTTTATTTTTATGCATAGAATATAAAATATAAAAATAACTATCATGATCCATGCCAAACATTTTTTTGGGTGGGACGCTCTGGCCAACATCAAAGTTTATGATATCCATAATAATCTAATCTTCAACTTCCTATTTCTTCATCATGGGCCCTCCAAAACAGTGTTTCGATATTCGTGGAAAGGGAAGGATGAGATTGAACGCGTCACTCCGGGAGAATTGGTCTTGTTACGAAACTTTCTGGAAACCGATCTTGGATGGGACTTGGGGTCGTCTGTTTCTGATTCGACATTGACGACTTCAAAAAAAGGGGTGATGCGTTTTGAGTTGGACGCAGAGGTTCACAATAAAGATATCGATGGCGTTTGCAAGGTCGGAGATAAAATAATGACCCGATGTGATTTATTGGTACAGCATTCCTTGATTATGAAACCTTCCTTGTGGAACCTTGGTTTTCATACGTTGTGTCGTAAATACCGTTTGCCACTGCAAAAAAAGGTTGTGGAGACGATGCAAAAAGTATCCATCCTAAAGAAAAAGCCCCAGTACTTTTTCGACCACGTCACGAACATCAAGACGTTGCGAAAGATGGATCTCGTGCGTCTTTGTCAGGAGGACATCAACTGGAATTACCTGAAAACCAAACTTTCCATGCCGGGTGTCAAGGTGATGATTGCCAAGAGATTCATATCGAAATTATCCGAGATTTGTAAACCACCGAATTGCATGGAAACGCGCAAGGGCATCTGCAAGGCTCCTGATTTATGGTCGGTTTACCGGGCACTCCCAAAGAAAAAGAAGGAGGAGAGTTATGAAACGTTCAAGACGGATCTCATGACACGATTCCCGGACCCCGACGAACGAAATAGGTATTTGTGTGGTCTACCGCTGAAACCGGTGGGGTATGTGATGGGTGGTGTGTGCATTTATACGGAATCGGAGAACGAAATTATCATCTGGATCTTGTGCTCTGACCGATCCATGGGCAAGGCCCTGCTGGAACAATTCAAATCGATGGGGAAAACGATTGTCATTGATAACCCGTTGGATAATGTTATAGGGTTTTATACAAAGTGTGGATTTACGGCCGTCGACCCGTTTCGTATGATATACACGCCACCGCCTAAACAGGTGGACAAGGATAAGAAGAAAAAACCTTGCGTGGAGATGGAGAAAGAGACACAGCAGCAGCAGCAGTATCAACGATTCCTGACGTTAATCCAACAATTACGCAGAGAAGAGGAATCCACTTCACTGACAAAATGGAAGGTGACTGATCACCAACAAAAGAAGAAGAAGGTTAAGAAGAATACAAAAGATAAAACATAAAAAAATGTGCTGGTGGAAACGACTACTACTTTTTTTTAACATGTGACGTTTTGTCAAAAATATTGAACTGAACAACCGATCTCAATCCAAGAAGACTACTAAATATGTCTTCGTGATCATCATTGGCCAACATCATCAGAAGAGAATTCGCAGAAAAACTTAGATGACACTTGTTTGATTTAGTGTTAATATTTATGTTATTTTTATCTAAGAACAAGAAACCGATGGCGAGGAGGTGTAAATCTGTTGTTTTTTTTTGTCGTTGTTTTTTTTTTTTTGTTGGTTTTTGGCTTCGGGCCTGCGGTT
>Ga0214919_10002704_pt1 | contig 27514 bp, 29 predicted proteins | sample LL1503_MetaG_FD_177994 | JGI IMG/M metagenome (GOLD analysis project Ga0214919, IMG submission 177994) | Freshwater microbial communities from Lake Lanier, Atlanta, Georgia, United States - LL-1503 | ecosystem: Environmental > Aquatic > Freshwater > Lake | place: USA: Georgia | collected...
TCCAGGGAGTAGATATCTAATTAGATTTATCAGTGGAAGAAACTGTGTAGTTGCTTTTCATGTTTCTGGAGCTGTAAAAATCTAATTCGTGAAGCTGAAATTTTGAAATTAACTAACAGTCTCCGTAAGGATCGAGACGCGATTATTAGCGACAGATAAGAAGCCGCCCTGTACGTTGAATTCCTTCGTCGTTCCATCTACTGCCTTGATGCTCACGGCACCATCGACTAGTACGCCAAACAAAGGTGAGTGATCTGGAAGGACACCAAGGTCTCCGTCAGTGGTGCGTGCAGAAACGAAAGTTGCCTGCCCAGACCACACCTGTTGTGTTGGCGATACTAGTTCGACGTTAAGTGCCATGTTTTTACCAGTGTTCCTTTATTAGTTCTTAGCTAGTTCAGCAGCCTTGCGCTCGACATCGTCGAGGCCACCGCACATGAAGAATGCTTGTTCTGGAACGTGGTCATACTTGCCATCAGCAAGTGCTTCAAACGCCGCGATTGTCTCTGATAGCGGAACGAAAGATCCATCGAGACCAGTAAATACCTTGGCCACGAATGTGTTCTGTGACAAGAAGCGCTGAATGCGGCGAGCGCGACCTACGAGTACGCGGTCATCTTCAGATAGTTCATCGATACCCAAGATTGCGATGATGTCTTGTAGATCTTTATAGCGCTGCAAGATCTGCTTAATGCGGTTAGCAACACGGAAGTGGTGCTCACCGATATAGCGTGGGTCCAAGATGCGCGAAGTTGAGTCAAGTGGATCTACGGCTGGATAGATTCCAAGCTCTGAAATTGGACGAGACAGAACAGTAGTTGCATCTAAGTGCGCAAATGTTGTGTGTGGAGCTGGGTCGGTAATGTCATCTGCAGGAACGTAAATTGCCTGCATAGATGTAATTGAGTGACCACGTGTTGAAGTAATGCGCTCCTGTAGCTGGCCCATTTCATCTGCAAGGGTTGGCTGGTAACCCACAGCAGATGGCATACGGCCCAGCAGGGTTGATACTTCAGAACCTGCCTGAGTAAAGCGGAAGATATTGTCGATGAAGAGCAATACATCCTGCTTTTGAACATCGCGGAAGTATTCAGCCATGGTGAGCGCTGAAAGTGCAACGCGCAGACGAGTTCCAGGTGGCTCATCCATTTGACCGAAGACCAAGGCTGTCTTATTGATAACACCGGTCTCGGTCATTTCAAGGAACAAGTCGTTACCTTCGCGAGTACGTTCTCCAACGCCGGCGAATACAGATACGCCACCAAAGTTTTCGGCTACGCGATAGATCATCTCCTGGATAAGAACAGTCTTACCAACACCTGCACCACCGAAGAGACCGATCTTTCCACCCTTTACATAAGGTGTTAAAAGATCGATAACTTTGATACCGGTCTCAAACATTTCAGTCTTTGACTCAAGTTGATCGAATGCTGGTGCATCACGGTGGATCGGCCAACGCTCTTTAATACCAAGTGATGATGTTGGAACATCTAAGGATTCACCGAGTGTGTTAAAAACATGGCCCTTTGTAACATCACCAACAGGTACTGAAATTGCTGCACCTGTATCTGTCACTTCTGCGCCACGGACCATTCCGTCTGTTGGCTGCATAGAAATTGCGCGCACTAGGTTGTCACCAATGTGTTGCGCAACTTCAAGGGTCAAGGTACGAGTAGTTCCACTCATGGTGGTCTCTACGTGGAGCGCGTTAAAGATCGATGGCATTGAATCTGCGGGGAATTCAATATCCACCACCGGTCCAATAACTCGGGCAACGCGGCCTTTACCTGTTGATGACATCATTCACTCCCTGCACTAGCTGAGGCCAACGCGTCTGCGCCGCCCACAATTTCACTGATTTCTTGGGTAATTTCGGCTTGACGAGCCGCGTTCGCAAGTCGAGTTAACGACTTGATTAAATCATCAGCGTTGTCAGTCGCTGACTTCATAGCGCGACGACGTGCAGCGTGCTCGGAAGCAGCTGATTGCAACATCGCGTTGAAGATTCGGGCTTCTATATAGCGAGGAAGAAGTGCATTAAGTACAACCCCTGCATTTGGTTCGAATTCATACATTGGCAGTAGCCCAGTTGGAACTGGCGCATCACTTTCTATCACTTCCAGCGGCAACATGCGCTTTGCCATCGCATTCTGGGTCAACATAGATTTGAACTCAGTAAAGACGATATGAATCTCATCAACGCCAGATGAATCTTGGGAAGAATCGGCTAAGAATGCAGTGATCAGCGAATCAGCAACCTCTTTTGCATCTTCATAAGTTGGGTTATCTGAGAATCCAGTCCAAGATCCAGCAATTTCGCGATTGCGGAACTTGTAATAGTTCACCGCTTTGCGCCCTACAAGGTAGCTAGCGGTTTGCAATCCGCGTTCGCGGATCAAAGCTGCCAATTGTTCGCCCTCTTTTATTGCGTTATTTGAGTAAGCCCCAGCCATTCCGCGATCGGCTGAAATGATCAAAATCGCAGCGCGCTTCGGGTTTTCATGAGGCGAAGTCAATGGGTGGTTGGTTGAAGAATAAGTAGCAACAGCGGTAACAGCAAGAGTCAACTCATTTGCATATGGCGTCGAAGCAGCAACTCGTTGTTGCGCTTTGACAATACGAGAGGCAGAGATTAACTCCATCGCTTTCGTAATTTTTTTAGTCGCCTTAACGGATCTCATCCGTCGGCGATATATGCGTAGTTGCGCTCCCATTGGTTAAGCCTTAGCCGACGCCTTAGTTGGAGGCACATGTTTAGTTATCGATTCAGAACTTTCTGAATCTAACGCTTGTGCCGGTGCGTCATTGACAGCAGGAGCCACAGATGAAGAGAAGCGTTGCTTAAATACGGCTACTACTTCTTGCATCTTAGCGACTGTGTCATCATCGAGTTGTTTGCTCTCTGAAATTACAGTGAAGATCTCTTTGCGTTCGCGACCAATAAAATCTAGAAGTTCAGATTCAAAGCGGCGAATATCAGCAACTGCAACATCATCTAGCGCACCTGTAGTACCTGCCCAGATGGAAACAATCTGGCGCTCAAGTGAGTACGGTGAGTACTGGCCCTGCTTTAGCAGTTCTACCATACGTGCACCACGTTCTAGTTGCGCCTTTGATGCCGCATCTAAGTCAGAGCCAAAAGCTGCAAACGCTTCAAGTTCGCGGTATTGCGCCAAGTCAAGACGTAAACGACCAGCGATCTTTTTCATCGCCTTTGTCTGTGCCGAACCACCAACGCGAGAGACCGATACGCCAACGTTAATCGCAGGACGAACACCAGCGTTAAAGAGATCTGTTTCCAAGAAGCACTGACCATCGGTAATAGAGATAACGTTGGTAGGAATAAACGCAGAGACGTCATTTCCTTTAGTTTCAATAATAGGTAGACCAGTCATAGATCCGCCACCGAGTTCATCGGAGAGTTTTGCGCAGCGTTCTAGCAGACGTGAATGCAAGTAGAAGACATCCCCTGGATAAGCTTCGCGGCCTGGTGGACGGCGAAGAAGAAGTGAGACGGAGCGATAAGCCTCTGCTTGTTTGGAAAGATCATCAAAGACGATTAATACATGCTCGCCGTTGTACATCCAGTGCTGACCAATGGCAGAACCGGTGTATGGAGCTAAGTATTTAAAGCCGGCCGGATCTGATGCAGGAGATGCAACAATAGTTGTGTACTCCATAGCGCCAGCTTCTTCAAGCGCGCCCTTAACTGATGCAATCGTGGAACCTTTTTGACCAATAGCAACGTAAATACATTTAACTTGCTTCTTAGGATCTCCAGTCAACCAGTTTTCACGTTGGTTAATAATGGTATCTACTGCAACTGCTGTCTTACCTGTCTGGCGATCTCCAATGATCAACTGGCGCTGTCCGCGACCAATAGCAGTCATCGCATCAATTGCTTTAATTCCGGTAGCAAGTGGCTCTTTTACTGGTTGACGTTGAACTACAGAGGGAGCCTGTAATTCAAGTGCTCGGCGCGTATCAGCTTTGATCTCACCTTTGCCATCAATTGGACGACCAAGTGGATCAACTACGCGACCTAAAAATCCGTTACCGACTGGAACTGAGAGAATTTCACCAGTGCGACGCACCGAAGTACCTTCTTCAATTCCATCGTATCCACCGAGAATAACCACACCGATTTCACGAACATCGAGGTTTAGCGCAAGACCGAGCGTTCCGTTCTCAAACTGTAATAGTTCGTTAGCCATTGTTGATGGGAGTCCTTCAACGCGAGCAATACCATCGCCTGCCTGGCTTACGGTACCTACCTCATCACGTGAGGCAGTTCCTGGATCGTATGACTTAACAAATTTCGCTAAGGCATCTCTGATCTCTTCGGGCCGGATTGTAAGTTCCGCCATTTTTTTCTCCCTTATCCTTTTATCTCTTGTAAAGATTCTTTATCGTTAAAGCTAAGCGTTCTTTCCCGCAAGCAGACGGTCTGCTTGGGATATACGTGTAAGTAAAGTTCCATCAATTAACTCATCTGCGACTCTAATAGACATACCACCAACTACCTCTGGCTTAACGCTGGCATTCACTTTGATATCACGCCCGAATACTTTGGTAAGTGACTTCGCAAGTCGATTAATTTGCTCGTTGTTAAGAGCGGTTGCCGAGATAACATGAGCGATCTGGCGATCTTTAATTTGCGCAATCGCCGAAGCAAAATCATTAAGACCGGCTTCGATATTACGTCCTCGTGGATGATCCACAAGAAATGCGGTCAGATCAAGAGTTGCTTGGGTTACCTTCCCTGACAGGAGAGAGGTAAGTAGTTCACTCTTTGGCGCAGATACTACGTTTCGTACTGCAAAGAACGAACGTAGCTCGGGGCTCTTGGCAATCATCTCTGAGACCGCAAAAATTTCAGATTCTAACTTATCGAGCGAACCATTCTTCTGGGCGCTGTCAACCAAAGCTTCAACTGCTAGAAATTCCAAAACATTTCCGAAATCTTTTGGTGAAGACCAGCGCAAACTGGCCATTTTCGAAAATATTTCAAGAGCTTGTGAGTTTGCCCCTTTGAAAATATCTCTACCCAATATGGTTTTGGAAGATTCATCGCGCGCATTATCAGTAAGTGCGCGACGTACCGCGCTAGAAGAATCTAAAACCTTAACCATTGCAAAAAGGTCAGCCGAAATCTTTGCCGCAGCAGCAGCGTCTACTGTGGAGATTAACTTCTCCAAGGCAGAACGTGTTTTGGCAAGAGATTGACGGCTTGCGCCTTTTAACAATAGAGCCATGGTTATTTAGCCTTCTCCATATCTTCCAGGAATCTTTCGACTACTCGAGATTGACGAACCTGATCATCTAAGGCTTCACCAACAATTTTTGATGCCAGATCGGTAGCAATTGCGCCAACTTGGCTAATTAGTGCGTTGTAAGCCTGTTGCCGCTCTGCATCTATTGATGCTCGAGCTGCAGCGGTAATGCGAGCTGCCTCTTCTTGAGCGTTGGCACGCATTTGTTCGAGAATTTCCGCTCCTTCAACGCGCGCTTCGTCGCGCAACTTGGCTGCTTCTCCACGAGCATCAGCAAGTTGTGCTTGATACATAGTTAGCGCTTGTGCTGCTTCGCGCTGTGCAATTTCTGCGCGCTCTAAGCCGCCTTGAATTGCCTCAGTGCGATCTTTATACGCCTTCTCAAATTTTGGTACCGCGCGAGTGCGAAGTAAGAAGAAGAGAATTCCAAATGCGATAAAGCCAACAGCGATTTCCGCAGGCTTTGGGACAACCGGGCTTGCGCCTTCTCCCGAAGCAAGAAATCCAAATCGACTAATCATTATTAACTCCTAATTTCTTAAACTGTTCTTACTTCAATACGAATGCGAGAACGAGACCAAAGAGAGCCAAAGCTTCTGCAAGAGCGAACCCTAGGAATGCGATTGGCTGCAGAATGCTACGAGCCTCTGGTTGGCGCGCTACTCCGTTGATGTAGGCAGCGAAAATTAATCCGGTTGCAGTACCTGGACCGATAGTCGAAAGACCAAAGCCCACGATTGCGAGAGTACCTGTCATTTCTCTTTCCTTTCAAATCTTGACCAAACGGGCGTTTAGCCAAATCTATTTAGTGCTCGTCGGCGAGCGCTCCTGCGATATATAAAGCGGTAAGAAGAGTAAATATGTATGCCTGTAGGCATTGAATACCGAGTTCGAAGAAGCTCAAACCGATGGCAAGCCCAAAGGAGAAGATGCTTAAGAATTTCATAAGCAGGCCGCTCATAAGTAAATACTCACCGCCCAAGGTGAATACCAGCAAAAGAAGGTGACCAGCAAACATATTGGCGAATAAACGCATCGAGAGAGTTAGTGGGCGAGTAACTAAATAAGTTAGAAGTTCTACTGGGGTAAGGATTAAATAAACTGGCTTTGGAATGCCAGGCATGAAGCAGATATCTTTGAGGTACTTACCCAACCCATGCTTTTTAATCGCCACGTAGTGATAGCAAACATAAGAAAAAATGGTGACGCCAACTGGGAATCCAATATGAGACATCGTGGGAAATTGCAGAAGTGGAATAACGCCAAAGACATTATTTACCAAGATAAAGACAAATAAAGAGAATAGAAAAGGCACAAAGCGCATGAATTCTGGCCCGATAACATCTCGGCCAAGCTCATTGCGGATAAATGTGTAGATAGATTCGCCAGCATATTGAAGTTTTGAAGGCACGATCGCTGCCTTACGAGAGGATGAGATAAAGAATGTGGCGGCGATTATTACTGAGAGAAAGACCATCAAAACTGGCTTGGTAAAGAGAATGCTGTTGCCAAAAATCGGGGCAAAATCGAAATCTGCACTACTTGGGGGAACAAAGCCTTCACCGGCTTCCCGCAACAAGGTGTGCATCAATTACTCCTATGAAAAAAGGGATTACGCCCCTGGGGACTGGGACACCTGGCATAACCTATAGCCTCGGCCGCGGACATGCAAAACGGCCACTATCGCGGCAATTATCGCTTGATAAAGCGCAGCCAAATAAGCCAAAAGCTAGAACCAATTCCCAAGACCAATCCCACAATTAATAGGTATCGCGTTCCAAGAAAATGATCTGCAATTGCTCCAGCGCCACCCCAGAAAACTAAACCTGAAATTAGATAGGCAATTATCGACCAGAAAGCTGCTTCATCGTTTACTGCCATTTTAATTTCCTCTTTCTCATAACTAATTTACAGAGTTACTTAGGATCTGCGCCAGGTAATGGTAGGTGCAACCGAAGTTTTAGGAAAGCCCTGATCTCTCCAGCTAGCCAAGCGAATGTGATCAGAATCGCAACTACACCAAACGTTGTTCTATCCAACTTATCTGATGGAACCGAATTTACTACGATCAGCAAGAATGCGCCTAAAATCACCAACTTTGCAAAATAAGAGACCAATACCAGCGCCATCGTTGTCAGCGGATCTAGCTTGATTGAATATTTTGAGATCGCTAAATGTATGCAGAAGAAAATTAAAACCACAAATTCAGCAAGGATTCCCCCCAAAAGCGCTGATGTTCCCCGCCAAAATACAAATCCTATGGTGGCTAAAACTCCTACTATTGACGCAGGAGCAATCGCTCCTTTCCATAATTGAAATTCTGGGGATGAATTCATACTTTAACTTTACCCTTACTGCTAACTAAATATGAAGTGGCAGCAAGGGTTAAGGCCACTAGTCCGGCAATCCACAACGGTGCGAAAGCCGAAACGGTCACAGGAAATGCGATAGTTGCAGTCCACAAATACATAATTATCGCAGTGCGGTTTTGGGAATTTCCGGCGCGCATAATGCGGTGATGTAAATGTTCTTTATCTGAAGAAAACGGTGACTTACCTGCGCGAATGCGGCGAACGATCGCAAGCGTTAAATCCGCAAGTGGAATCGCAAGAACAGCAAATGGAAGTAAGAGCGGAAGTAACGCTGGTCCCAACTTCTCTTCGCTGATCGCATTTGGATCAACTTGCCCAGTTAAGGTAATGGCCGATGCGGCGAGCGCTAACCCTAAGAACATTGAGCCAGAATCGCCCATAAATATTCTGGCTGGGTGGGAGTTATGAGGCAAAAATCCCAGGCATACACCGATCGCGATTGCAGTAATTAACGACGGGGCACCGGCACGGTTAAAGCCGTAAACAACTGCTAATAGATAAGCAAAGGTAAAGAATGCTGCTCCGGCAATAGCCACAATTCCAGCAGCCAAACCATCTAGCCCGTCAATAAAGTTAACGGCGTTGATCGTTACAAGCACTATAAAAACTGTAAGCAATTGACCAACGCTAGGCGGCAACATAGTTACGCCGTTTATTGGCAACCAGAGAACTTGAATTCCGTAAAGCAATAAAATTCCAGCAGCTAAAGCTTGACCCGCTAATTTAGTTATCGCATCTAGTTCAAAGCGATCATCTAACATTCCCAGCCCAACCAAGAAAGTGCCAGCTAAAAAGATCCCTTGCGCATCATGGCCGAATGATTTTCCAACTAGTTGGAGATTTCCGACGATCAAGAAGGTGGCGGTCATAGCCAGCCACATGGCAAGCCCACCCCAACGTGGCGTTGGGATTACGTGAATATCGCGCTTGCGAATCTCGGAAACAACTCCGAAATGTAGCGCCCATTTTCTAACTAGCGGCGTGATGATGTAGCAGAGCGCTGCTGCCAGAAGCAGGGTTACTAGATATTCGCGCATTAACTATCGCTGACCTTTATGCGTTATAAATCGGAAAACGCGCAGTAAGTGCGTGTACTTCGGATTTAATATCAGAATGCGTCTTGACATCATCTGTTTTGATCGCGCGCGAAATAAGGGATGCAATCTGCTGCATCTCCGGAACGCCCATTCCTTGAGTTGTTGTCGCGGGTGTTCCAACGCGAATACCGCTTGTGATTCCTGGCTTTTCTGGATCATAAGGAATTGAATTCTTATTCATAACAATTCCAGCAGCGCCACAACGCTCATCGGCAACCTTTCCCGTTACTCCAGTGTTGCGAATATCCAGCAACGCTAAGTGGGTTTGGGTCCCGCCAGATACTGCGCGCATTCCCTCTTTTTCCAGAGCTGCCGCCAGCGTTTGGGCGTTCACGATTACATCCTTGGCATACTTTTGATAAGCAGGGGTTGCACATTCTGCGAGCGCAACTGCTTTGCCGGCAACTGCCGACATTATTGGTCCGCCCTGCATGCCTGGGAAGACCGCCTTATCAATTGCAGCGGCGTGCTCGGCCTTAGCCAAGATCATTCCACCGCGTGGTCCACGCAAAACTTTATGAGTTGTAAATGAAACAACATCTGCATAAGGAACTGGTGATGGAATCGCTTTTCCAGCAACTAGACCGATGAAGTGCGCCGCATCTACCCACATGATTGCGCCGACCTCATCGCAGATTGTGCGAATCTTTTCAAAGTCGATTAAAGATGGATAAGCGGTAGCACCTGAGCAGATCATCTTTGGCTTGGTGCGGATTGCGATCTCGCGCAGTTCGTCATAATCAATTAATTCGTTATCTTGGCGAACACCATAGGACTCGACGTTAAACCACTTACCTGAAAAATTAACGTGTGATCCGTGAGTTAAGTGGCCACCGTGTGGAAGTGACATGGCAAGAACGGTGTCTCCTGGCTTGGTAAATGCTTGATAGACCGCAACGTTTGCGCTGGCGCCAGAGTGAGGCTGAACGTTTGCATGCTCGGCACCGAATAACGCTTTGGCGCGATCAATGGCAATTGACTCGGCCTTATCTACCTCTTCGCAACCACCGTAGTAACGCTTTGCTGGATAACCCTCTGCATATTTATTAGAAAGCGTTGACCCAAGCGTGGCTAGTACGGCGCGTGATGTGAAGTTTTCAGATGCGATCAATTGCAGATTGGTCTGCTGACGCTTTAGCTCGGAAAGTAGTACCGCTGCGATATCTGGATCTTGCTTACTTAACAGTTCGAAATCAGGGCCATAGAAAGTATCTGCGCTCATGCGCGCAAGCCTAAGCCTTGCGGCTAGGAAATGGCAGGTGCGATCGCTGTGATTTGCTCTGTTGAAATAGCCCCAACACGAACTATGCGGGGAGCATCTCCATCGCAGGCTACGACGGTACTTGCCGGCCCTGGTTCTAATTGGCCCGCCGAGAAGATCGCAGCTACTTCGCTTTCCGTGAAATTTAATTCGGCAGGATCACTAATTGCAGGTTTGCCAGAAAGGGCGGCAGATGCGACAGCAATTGGGCCGTGAACTTTTGTTAACTCCAAAATAAATTCTGCTGCAGGAACTCGCACGCTAATTAAATCTAATTGTTGCCCATCGCCCAGATCCCAGTTGAGTCCACGTTGCGGTTTTAAATTAAGTGAAAGCAATCCTGGCCAGAACTTTTCCATTAGCGCTCGTGCGTCATCGCTTACCTCGCGGGCGATCCCATCAATTGCCGCAGGTGTAGAAATTAAAACTTGCGCCGCAATACCCAAGGCATCGCCGCGCAAAACATGTAGCGAACGCACAGCATCGTGGAAGAATGCATCTGCAACTAGCGCATAAGAATTTTCTAACGGTACGACGATTACATACCCATCTTTGAGCGCGCTTGCCGCTTTGGCGATGTGCTCGCTCTGGCTACCTGACTTCAGATCAATGATCGCCATGGTTTTACTTTCTAACCGCAGATGTCCATCGTGGACGCCCTGTTAAATCTTGGTGCAACACGATCTCATTAAACTCTTTTGATAAAACCGCATCAATAGCGGCGCCTTGATCTTCAGTATGTTCGATAGCTAGGACTCCCCCGCTCTTTAGCAAGCGAGCAGCAGCGTTGATAAATCGTTGCGGTAACTCCATCCCCGTTTCGCCACCAAAGAGCGCGATATGCGGTTCATATTCTGCGACATCGCGCGGCAGGGTTTGGGCGTTTGGAATATATGGTGGGTTAGCAATAACGATGTCACATTTAACTCCTGGCAATACATCTGCCACATCACCAGCTACTACTCGCACATTCTCGGAAATCTTGGCCACATTTTTCTTAAGCCAAAGTAATGCTTCTTCACTTTTCTCTACAGCGATAACGCGTGATCGGGGCGCCTGCGTTGCAATTGCTAGCGAAAGCGCACCTGAACCTGCGCCAAGATCAATTACCGAAATTTCACCCTCGATTTTCAGTTCTAAATTACTTATGTGAGTAAGCACTGCCTCAACTAAGAGCTCGCTCTCGGGGCGGGGCACCAAAACTCCTGGGCCAACTTCTATTTCCAAGTGGCGGAAGTAAGCGATGCCAGTTAGGTACTGCAGTGGTTCGTGGCTCGCGCGACGTGAAATTAACTTGGCAAAGGTATCTTCAATAACCCCGAAGTCACCGAGGGATTTCAGGGTTGCTTCCAACTTAACTGAGTTATGTAGATCCATCCGCGAGATACCAAGAACATAGGCAAATAAATGTTCAGCATCGATTTCTGAGATATCAGCTGCCGCCAACTTCTCCTTAGCCGAACGAAGCAGGGTTTTAATCTCGCTCATTATCAATCAGCTCAATTAATTGGTTGCGGAAAGCTTTGCTGCCTTATCGGCATCAAGTAAGGCCTGGATAACATCATCAAGCTCACCATTTAACACGGCATCTAAGTTATTTGATTTGTAATTTACGCGGTGATCGCTCAAGCGATTTTCGGGAAAGTTATAAGTGCGGATGCGCTCGGAACGGTCGACGGTGCGAACCTGGCTCTTGCGTTCGGCCATTGCTGCAGCTTCGGCTTTCTCTTGGGCATCGGCCAATAAACGTGCGCGCAAGATACGAAGTGCTGACTCTTTATTCTGCAGCTGCGACTTTTCGTTCTGGCAAGAGACCACAATGCCAGTTGGCACGTGCGTTAAACGAACTGCTGAGTCAGTTGTGTTAACTGACTGACCACCAGGACCAGATGAGCGATAAACATCTACGCGGACATCGTTCATATTTAGTTCAACATCTACTTCTTCCGCTTCCGGAAGAACTAGAACACCGGCTGCAGATGTGTGAATGCGTCCTTGGCTTTCGGTTTCGGGAACGCGCTGTACTCGGTGCACGCCGCCTTCAAACTTTAAGCGCGCATATGGAGTTGTTCCTGGTTCGGGAGTTCCTTTGGATTTAATAGCCATCGAAATATCTTTGTAACCACCGAGATCAGATTCGGTCAGGTCGATGATTTCAATCTTCCAATTACGCTTTTCCGCATAGCGTTGATACATACGAACTAGATCGCCTGCAAAGAGCGCAGATTCATCTCCGCCCGCGCCAGCTTTAACTTCAATAATTACATCGCGATCATCATTGGGATCACGAGGCAGCAATAGCTCTTCTAACTTATCGGCGGCTACTTCAACGGCAGCTTCCATCGCCGGGATTTCACTGGCAAATGATTCATCTTCTCGCGCCATCTCGCGCGCAGCGATTAGATCATCGGCGGCAGATTTCCAGGCGTTAAAGCCGGCGACAACTGGACCGAGTTGGGCATAGCGCCGGCCGAGTTGGCGCGCCTTTCCTTGATCCTCGTGGATAGACGGATCAGCCATCTGCTTTTCTAGTTCTTGATACTCGCGCACCATTTCATGGGCTGATGCAAAGCGATCGTTATCATTTCCCTTTTCGCTTGCCATTTGGCTTCTCCTTTCCGTCTATTTAAATAATTAAAAGCTAAAGAATTTAAAGAAATAAAAAGACCGCCTCGCACCCTTTGATGGGTTGCGATGCGGTCTCTTTAAAAAGCTACTTGGCGCCCTTTTTTCCAAAACGCTCTTCGAACTTAGCTACTCGTCCACCAGTATCGAGGATGCGCTGCTTGCCGGTGTAGAACGGGTGGCAGACTGAACAAACTTCAACGTAGATTGAACCACTGGCAACTGTTGAGCGAGTAACAAACTTTTCGCCGCAACCACAAGTTACTTGAGTCTGTTTATATTCAGGGTGAATATCTTTCTTCATTTTTATATTCCTTCTTCTATGTCTGGGTCCGCGTTAAGCGGTGAACCAGGGCCATGATTGCCATCAGGTATGGCTAGGCACTAATACTCTCGCGAAAAGAGAAAACCGCAAAATCCGTGCGCACGCAGCACGGATTTTGCGGCCCTGACCCTGATTCGGGGAAAGAGTTATGCCTTTGGCGCAGCCTTAGCTGGTTTAGCTGGCTTAGTTGGTTTTACAAGTGCGGCTTCTGCTGCTTTCGCAGTTGCTTCAGCTGCAGCAACTGCTGCTTTGCGCGCATCTTTAGCAGCTTGTAGTTGTGAATCAGTTGTTGCATTAGCAAGTGCTGCCTGGAAATCTGCCAGCGCTTTTGCACCAGCTGCACGGCGCGCATCAACAATGGCACGATGAGCTGTGATGTATGCGTCCATCTGAGTTTTAAAGGTTGCTTGTGCTTGTGCGCGAGCAATTGCGGCATCTTTAGTATCGGCAGCTGTTGCTGATGAAACTCCACCAATAAGTGAAGACGCGATGATGGCTGTTGCAAGAAACTTCTTAGTTGCTGACATTTCTAACTCCTTCATAGCTCACCGGGTGGCTCGCTTATAGGGAGATAGTGCGCCCATACCTTGTGAGGATTTTGTGAATCCCGTGCGGTCAGACGGTGAGATTTAAGAAATTAGCCCTCGTTTGGACCAGAAGTTGTCTTCTGGATCTGCATCAAGAACTCGACGTTGGACTTAGTGCCCTTCATCTTCTCGAGCAAGAGCTCCAGCGCCGCCTGTGGTTCGAGGGCGTGCAATACGCGACGTAACTTCCAGACAATGTTGAGCTCTTCGGTTCCCATAAGAATTTCTTCCTTACGTGTACCTGATGCAACAACGTTAACTGCTGGGAAGATGCGCTTATCGGCCATCTTGCGATCGAGGATGAGCTCCATATTTCCGGTGCCCTTGAACTCTTCGAAGATAACTTCATCCATACGTGAACCGGTATCAACGAGTGCGGTTGCCAGAATTGTTAGCGATCCGCCATCTTCGATGTTACGAGCCGCGCCGAAGAACTTCTTTGGTGGATAGAGAGCAGCTGAATCAACGCCACCAGAAAGGATGCGACCTGATGCAGGCGCTGCAATGTTGTATGCGCGACCCAGACGAGTAATTGAGTCAAGAAGAACAACTACATCATGGCCAAGTTCAACCAAACGCTTGGCGCGTTCGATGGCAAGCTCTGCAATTGTGGTGTGATCATCGGCTGGACGATCGAAAGTTGAAGCGATTACTTCACCCTTAACAGAGCGCTGCATATCGGTGACTTCTTCCGGGCGTTCATCGACTAGTACAACCATCAAGTGACACTCTGGATTGTTGGTGGTGATCGCATTGGCGATTGATTGCAAGACCATGGTCTTACCGGCCTTGGGAGGCGAAACGATTAGTCCGCGCTGGCCTTTACCAATTGGCGCAATCAGATCGATAACGCGAGTTGTAAGAACGTTTGGTTCGGTCTCAAGGCGCAAGCGCTCTTGTGGGTATAACGGAACTAACTTGCCGAATTCAACGCGCCCGCGCGCTTCATCAGGAGTTACTCCATTAATTGTTTCCAGGGTAATAAGTGGGTTGTACTTCTGGCGTTGTTCACCTTCGCGCGCCTGACGTACTTGACCGGTAACAACATCTCCCTTGCGAAGTCCGTATTTGCGAACTTGCTGCTGTGAAACGTAGACATCGTTTGGACCAGGTAGGTAGCCACCAGTGCGAATAAATGAATAGTTATCCATGATGTCGACGAGGCCGCCAACTGGAACTAGAACATCGTCTTCACCAATAACTGGTTCGCGCTCTTCGCGGTATCCACGATCGCGCTTGCGATCACGGCCACGATTGCGATCACGGCCACGACCACGGTCGCGTCCGCCAAAGCCACGGTCGTTATCACGTGAACCGTTATTGTTCACGCTCTCTTCGTCGCCATCATCAATATCTGAATCGCTCGATGAATTATTAGCGGCTTCGCGATTGGAATTCTTTTTGGCATTGCGCGCTTCCCGGCGAGCTTCACGTTCTGCCTTGGCGGCTTCACGGTTTGCCGCCTGTAAATCTGCAATTGCAGTTACGAGCCCATCTTTCTTAAGTTTGGCTGCGCCATCGATACCTAGTTGTGCGGCAACTTCCTTTAACTTAGGAAGGCTCATCGCAGCGAGTTCAGGACTATTAGAACGAACTGGTTCAACGGTCTTATCTTGATCTGTCATCTCTATCTTTTCATTTGGGGCTTTGATTACGCGCATTAAGTTTGTAATAGCAAAAAGCCTATTGATTTGGATTTATTACCCGCCGGCTTTCACCGTAACTTCCGGCATCTATCTTTCGGCCGCGAGCGAGTGGGATAACCATAGCACCCCAAAGACCTTTAGAGAATTTGGGCTCCAGTACGGGATATCTCTAGCGATTTCGCCTCAAATTTTGAACCCGCCGCTTTAGCCATTTCCGCAACATCGGATTCGTTGCCAGTGTGCAGAGCAAGGACAGTTGGGCCTGCGCCAGAGATAAATGCGGCAACTCCTGCAGCGCGCAATTTAGTTAGGAGCGCAAACGATGCTGGCATCGCTTCGGCGCGATATGACTGATGTAAGAAATCTTCGGTTGCGCGATAGAGCAGATCTGGGCGCAATGTGAGCGCGTGAACTAAGAGCGCAGAATTTGCAGAATTTCGCGCGGCATCGCGATGCGGAATTGATTCAGGGAGCATCTTGCGCGCCTTGGATGTGGCGACAGCAGTTGCTGGAATAAATGCAATCGCGCGAACACGCGTGTCAACGCTTAACGAAATTGCTTGCGCAACCTCTTTGCCGTGTTGGCTTTCAGTCCAAGCAACAACCGCGTTTCCATAAAGCGCTGCGGCGACGTTATCGGGATGACCTTCCATCTCAGTTGCAATCTGTAATAACTTTTCATCGCTCATCTTGTCTGAGCCAGTCAAGACAAGTGCACGCGCCAGAGAAAGACCACCAACGATTGCGCTAGCTGATGACCCAAGTCCACGGCCATGTGGAATTACATTTAGTGCGCGAACCGCAACACCTTTAGGTTTTCCACCAAGAAAATCAAAACCTTTATACATTGCTTTAACAAGTAAGTTTTTATCGGTACGCGGAACGACATCGGCTCCTTCACCAGTTACATCGATATCAAGTCCGACTTCATCAAGAATTTGCGCAACGTAGCGATCGTGCACGCCAAGAGCTAAACCAAATGAATCAAATCCCGGACCAAGATTTGCACTTGTGGCAGGTACCTGAACCTGAATTGGATTGGCTTTAAAAGTTGGTTTAGCCATGGCTTTATTTAAGTCCTAAAGCCTTTGCGGCGGCAACTGCGTTGACCTTAACAATCTTTGGCTTAGCAAACTTCTCTAGCGCCCAGGAAATATCTTTCAACCCATGGCCAGTAACAGTAATAACTATCTTCTTGCCCTTAGGCAGCTTGCCGGCCTTTTTATATTTAATTAAGCCTGCGATACCGGCTGCAGATGACGGCTCAACAAAGACGCCTTCTTTTCCAGCAACAAGTGCGTAAGCAGCCAAAATCTCTTTATCTGTTACTGAGTCGATAACTCCACCTGATTTATCACGCGCTTCAATGGCTTGATCCCATGATGCTGGATTGCCGATACGGATCGCAGTGGCGATTGTCTCGGGCTTAAGAACTGGCTTGCCCTTAACAAGTGGTGCTGAACCCGCGGCTTGGAAGCCGTACATCTGTGGAAGTGAGTTAGAGATTCCGTCTTTACGGTATTCGTTATAGCCCTTCCAATAGGCGGTGATATTTCCGGCGTTACCAACTGGAAGTGCGTGAATATCTGGGGCATAACCCAACATATCGATGACTTCAAAGGCAGCGGTCTTCTGTCCTTCGATGCGATATGGATTAACTGAATTAACAAGTGCGACTGGATAGTTTTCAGATAAATCGCGCGCAAGAGTTAAGCAGTCGTCAAAGTTGCCATCTACCTGCAAGATTTGTGCACCATGAATAACTGCCTGAGCTAGTTTTCCAGTTGCAATCTTTCCAGCAGGTATCAAAACTGCAGAGATCATTCCCGCTTTAGTTGCATAGGCTGCAGCACTGGCAGAGGTGTTGCCAGTTGATGCGCAGATCACTGCCTTAGCGCCATCTTCAGCCGCTTTAGAAATCGCCATTGTCATTCCGCGATCTTTAAATGAACCTGTTGGATTGATGCCTTCGTACTTCAACCAGACATCATTGCCGAGAATTTCAGAGAGATGGCAAGCGTAGATAAGTGGTGTGCCACCTTCACGGAGTGAGACAACTGGAGTCTTGGCAGAGACTGGTAAGCGATCGCGATACTCCTCGATTACACCTCGCCATTGGTGCGCACCAGATTTCTTTGACTTGAAAAGTCTCATGCGCTCAACGCTCCTTCTACGCGAATAACACTTGAAATATTTTTAACAGCGCCCATTGTCTTAAGCGCTGCCACTGTTGCCTTTAGCTCACCTTCAGTTGCCAAGTGGGTAACGATGGTTACTTCAGCATCGCTATTGCGTCCGGTCTGGTTAACAGTCTGAATTGAAACTCCATGATCGGCAAAAGTTGTAGCGATCGAAGCCAGAACACCTGCTTTATCAGCTACTTCTAGGCGGATTAGAAACTTAGTTTTAGTTGATTCAATAGGTGCAATATCGCGATCGGCATAATCTGTTTCGCGCTGGCCAACTGAGTTAAATGCAATATGGCGCGCAACAGCAACAACATCTCCCAAGATAGCTGAAGCAGTGGGTGCACCACCTGCGCCGCGACCGTAGAACATCAGTGATCCTGCTGATTCGGCTTCAATAAAGACTGCGTTGTAGGCATCACGTACTGATGCAAGTGGATGGCTCTTATGCAACATAACTGGATGAACGCGAACAGAAATTTCATCAGCTGGAGTTAGTTCTGCAATCGCCAGCAACTTGATGACATGATCCATCGATTTCGCGATCTTCACATCTTCCAAAGTAATCTTTGAAATACCTTCGCGATAAACGTCATCGACAGTCACGCGGGTGTGGAATGCCAAACCTGACAAGATGGCAGCTTTTGCCGCAGCATCAAAACCTTCAACATCTGCAGTTGGATCCGCCTCAGCGTATCCAAGCGCCTGCGCCTCTTTTAGAACATCCGCAAATTCGCGGTCATCTTCATGCATCTTGGTCAAAATGTAATTTGTTGTGCCGTTGACGATACCCATTAAGCGAGTTACGAAATCGCCCGCTAGCGAATCGCGCATCGGACGAATAATTGGAATCGCACCAGCAACAGATGCTTCGTAATAAATATCTTCGCCTTTTGCGTAAGCCGCAGTAAACATTTCTGCGCCATGGCTAGCCAACAAAGCCTTATTGGCAGTTACAACTGATTTACGGTTTTCGATCGCAGTCATGATTAATTCGCGGGCAGGTTCGATACCACCCATAACTTCGATGATCAGATCGATCTCAGGATCATTAACGATCGAGAATGGATCGGTCGTGAAAAGGCTTGGATTAATTCCTTCGTAAGGCCTTTTGTTGCGAACTGCGATGCGAGCCAGCTCCATCTTTACGCCAGCGCGAGTTGATAGCTCATCGGTATCGGCAAGGAGCAAGCGCGCGACAGAACTGCCGACCACGCCACATCCGAGCATGCCGATACGTACTGGTTTATCTGCTGGGCTCATCTGCCTATTCTTTCACATCAAGTGCGAGCAGATCTTCCTCATTTTCGCGGCGGACAATTACGCGGGCTTTTCCATCTTTTACTGCAACAACTGGTGGACGCGGCACGTGGTTGTAATTGCTGGCCATGCTGCGGCCATATGCGCCAGTTGCGGGAATTGCAATTAAATCTCCAGGTGCAATATCGCCGGGCAAATTAATGTCGCGAATAACAATGTCACCAGTTTCGCAATGCTTTCCGACAATACGTGAATTAATTGCAGCAACGCTAGATGCGCGATGGGCAATAACTGCGTGATATTCGGCATCGTAGAGTGAAGGACGTATGTTGTCGCTCATTCCACCATCAACTGAAATATAACGACGAGTCTTTCCATCTTCGAGTACAACATCTTTGGTTGTTCCAACTTCATACAATGTAAAGGTAGTTGGGCCAACAATCGCACGACCCGGTTCGATCGAGATTGTTGGAATATTTAACTTATGTTTTTCACACGATGCAGTGACCACACTTCTTAGTGCAGGTAAAACCTCACCTGGTTCGAGAGTTTCATCTCCTGGTAAATATGCAATTCCGTAACCACCACCGAGATCTAATTCGGGAAGTTCTTTTCCGTACGCATCGCGATACTTAGCGAGCAACCCGATCAGGCGATCTGCAGCCAACTGGAAAGAATCGGTGCCAAATATTTGGGAACCGATATGGCAATGGAAACCACGCAGTTCGAGTTCTGGATGTTCTAGAACTTTTTCTACAGCAGCCCAGGCAGCACCGCTGGCGATTGAGAATCCGAATTTCACATCTTCGTGCGCAGTAGAAATTGATTCGTGGGTGTGGGCTTGAATTCCTGGAGTCAGGCGAAGCATTACAGCTTGTGTTTTTTTGTATTTGCGGGCAGTAGTTGCAACGCGTTCGATCTCGTGGATTGAATCCATGACGATGGTTTTAACTCCAACGCTAACTGCGCGATCTATTTCAGCAACAGATTTATTGTTGCCGTGGACTTCAATCTTCTGCGGTTCGATGCCGCCGGCTAAGGCAACTGCTAACTCGCCACCTGTGCAGACATCAATTCCGATGCCGCATTCTTTAACCCAAGTAGCAACGGAAGTAGAAATAAATGCTTTCGCCGCGTAATAAACGGTGCCGGCGTGCGATCCAAACTCATCGCGAAGTGCATTGTTCCAGCCAAGCGCGCGTGTGCGAAAGTCATCTTCATCGATAAAAAATGTTGGCGTTCCAAAATCTGCAGCTAATTTTGTAGCAGGGATGCCGGCAAGGTGAAGTTCACCATTTGTGAAAGAAACGTTCTTCGACCACATAGCTACATCCGCTCCGGCGCGCTAACGCCAAGTAAGAGAAGACCATTCTTCAGTACTTGCAGAGTTGCTGCACATAAATTAAGTCGCGCGCTATGCAGCGCGGTTGCTGGCTCATCCCCCATTGGCAGGACGCGGCAGTCAGCGTAGAAGCCGTGATAAACCCCGGCAAGTTCTTCCAGATAACGTGAAATACGATGTGGCTCGCGTAATTCGGCTGCGCTAGCAACGATACGTGGGAACTCTGCAAGAGATCCGAGAAGTTCGTTTTCGCGATCATGTGAAAGTTGCGCAGGATCAAAGTTATCTAAACCACTGGCAATGTTTAATTCGGCAGCGTTTCGAAGAACTGCGGCGATGCGCGCGTGCGCATACTGCACGTAATAAACGGGGTTCTCGTTAGTGTTGCGCCTTAAAATATCTATATCCATAACCATTGGAGTATCAACGGGATACCGGATCAAGGTGTAACGAGCAGCATCGACGCCAACTTTTTCAACTAACTCTTCTAAAGTAATAATGGTGCCAGCGCGTTTAGAAAGTTTTACCTCTTCGCCACCTTCCATGATTTTTACGAGTTGGCCGATCAAAACTTCGATGTTGTATTCAGGGTTGTCACCAGCGCAGGCAGCAGTTGCCTTAAGGCGGTGGATATAACCGTGATGGTCAGCGCCAAGCATGTAGATACAGATATCAAAGCCGCGTTCGCGTTTATTAATGTAATAAGCGGTATCTGATGAGAAATAAGTTAGTTCGCCATTGGCTTTAACAAGCACGCGATCTTTATCATCGCCAAAGTCAGTTGTGCGCAGCCACGTTGCGCCATCGATGTCAAAGACATGGCCTTGCTCGCGTAATTTAGCCAGACCATGTTCGACGCTTCCGCCATCGTGTAACGAGCGCTCAGAAAACCACACATCGAACTTTGTTTTAAAAGTTTCTAGTACTCGCTGCTGATCTTTAATCTGCCACTTATATGCAGCTTCGCGGAAGGCGATCAGCCGAGGCTGTGCATCTAAGTTAATAATTTCCGGGTTTTCAGCAACGACCGCTTTAGCAATATCGGAAATGTAATCGCCTTGGTAACCATCTTCTGGAATTGGTTGACCGAGCGCCGCTGCTTGCACAGATTGACCAAAGAGATCCATCTGATTACCGCGATCATTTATATAAAATTCGCGGACCACATCTGCACCTGCCGCGCTAAGCACGCGACCAAGCGCATCGCCAACTGCCGCCCAGCGAGTATGTCCCAAGTGAAGCGGACCAGTTGGATTAGCGGAAATAAATTCGAGGTTGATCTTTACGCCCGCGAGCGCGTTACCTTTTCCGTAACTCTCTTTTGCCTGCAAAATTGTGCGCACTAAATCTGCTTGGCTGGCGCGATTTAACTTGATGTTGATAAAGCCAGGTCCTGCGATATCCACGGATGAGACTTCGGCGAGCATCTCTAAATCTTTCTTTAAGAGCTCGGCAACATCGCGTGGGTTCTTGCCAGCAGGTTTGGCCAACTGCAGCGCAATAGAAGATGCGTAATCACCATGGTCACGATTCTTGGGACGCTCTAAAGGAATGGTGGATGGAACGGTTCCGATCAGATCCCCACGCTCGATGGCGTGCGAAATTGCCGCCTGAATTTGGGCAGCTAGCAGATCTGAATGCGAACTCACAGGGCAAGGTTACCCTGCGCAGCGATTTACTTTCCGAACCCCATAAGGTGCTCAAGTGCGAGCTGATTAAGGGCTTCATACTGATATCCACGTGCGCCGGCTGCTTCAACATCGAATGAATCTTTTGCAAGATCCTTCCAACTTTCTCCAGCGCCCATCGTGTTTTCAGAAAGTCCAGGAATATTGGAATCCTTCTGCGCAGCAATTACACGCGGATCGTTGCGATAAGCCGTTGCACGATCCTTAAGCGCTAAATAGGTGCGCATATTTGCTGTTGCTGAATCCCATACACCCTTGTCATCTTCGGTACGACCTGGCTTGTAATCAAAGTGCTTTGGTCCGTCGTACTTATAGCGCTCAAGAAGTTCAACTAAGAAGAATGCTGACTTGAGATCGCCATGGCCAAATACCAAATCTTGATCGAACTTTGGACCGTGCTGTCCATTTAGATCTATGTGGAATAGCTTCTTCTGCCATAGAGCTTGGGCGATTCCATGAACGAAGTTAAGTCCCGCCATTTGTTCGTGGCCAACTTCTGGGTTAAGGCCAACTAGCTCTGGGTGATCAAGTGTGTAGATGAAGGCAAGTGCATGGCCAATGGTTGGCAAGAAGATATCGCCACGTGGTTCGTTTGGCTTCGGTTCAATTGCAAACTTAATGTTGTAGCCATTATCTAGAACATATTGGCTTAGCACGTTAAATGCTTCACGCATACGTTCGTGGGCAACATATGCATCTTTAGCGGCATCTGACTCGGCTCCTTCGCGACCGCCCCAACAAACATAAGTATGTGCACCTAGTTCAACTGCAAGTTCGATATTGCGCATCGCTTTACGAAGTGCGTAACGACGGATATCGCGATCATTGCTGGTAAATGCGCCATCTTTAAATACTGGATGTGAGAAGAGATTGGTTGTCGCCATTGGAACTTGCATTCCGGTTTCGGCAAGGGCTTTCTTAAAGCGATCGATGTGGCCGCGCCGTGAAGCATCGTCGCTACCGAATGGAATTAAATCGTCATCGTGAAAAGTCACACCGTATGCACCGCGCGCTGCGAGTTCGTTAACTGTGCGCACTGGATCGAGCGCGCCACGAGTTGCATCACCGAAAGGATCGCGAGCTTGCCAACCAACAGTCCAGAGACCGAAGGTGAACTTATCTGCCGGCGTTGGTGTGAGTGACATTTAACTTCCTCAATTCTTCGCTCTGCGAGCGCTCAGTGCGGGCGTAAAACCCTTAAATTTTGTATAAGGCGAACTTACCTCTAACCTATGTCCCAGTACATGAGTTTTTTATAACATTCTCATGACGCTCCAGCGGGAGTGGTGAAATGGCAGACACGCAAGTCTTAGGAACTTGTGCTTCGGCGTGCGGGTTCAAGTCCCGCCTCCCGCACCAGCATTATTAATTTCTTTAGATTTCAAAATATGGCGAAACAATCTCCAGCAAAAGTAAAAATCTGCGGGGCCAAGCCGTGCGCGCAGCGGCTCAAGGTAGAGCCGAAAAGGCGATGAATAGATCTCGGATGAAGAAGAAAGAAATTTCGTTTAGAAAATAACTCGATAAAGTTTATTAGTTGGTAATTGCCCAAATAACTAGCGCGGCACCAAGAACTGCAAGAAGTGCCATAACTTCGCGGCGAGCGAGAAATGAATGGGTGACTTTAGCAAAGGTAGTTAGCAACATCGCAACTCCTGGGATAACGATCGCCATGGAATTTCGGAGCACTCCATCTTTACCGGTTTGGTAACGGAGATTAATTAACCCGATAGCCAAGAGCAGATAGCTGGCCATGCGGTAGTTGTTAAGCGCATATCTTGAAAGGGTTGCCTTAGTCATGCTCTTATCCTACAAATATTAAAGGGGCGCCGGTTTCCCGACGCCCCTTTAACTTTGACTATTTAAGGGCTACTAATCTAAAAGCGATTAGTGATCGTCCTTCATTCCTTCAGCGTGTGACTTCATGCGTGCGATCTTCAAGATTGTTAGACCGAATACGCACTTTGCCAAGATGTCAGCGATTGTGTAACCAACCTGTACGCCAACGAACTGCTGAGCAGATGCCATACCTTCGCCCATACCAAGGATGTATGAAACTGGGTACACGCCCCATGTCGCAATCAGAAGCATGCGCAAGCGACCAACTGTTGCTGCGACGCCTTCTGGCTGGCGATCAAGTGACTTACCAAGCTCTACGAACAATACGTAAAGGATGTAGAGGAATGGAATTGTTGAAAGAACACCGTAAAGGACCTGTGTGTTCTGATCGTTTGAGATTTCACCTGGGTAGCCAAGTGCGATCATCGCAGCTGCTGCTGGAACCAAACGAGTGATAAGTGACTTTGACACTTCCTTTGCAAGTGCAAGCACTGCAATTACTTCAACTAGAAGTAGGGGAACAGTTAGTAGCCAGTCAACGTAACGGTATGCCTCGTTGAACGCACCCTGGTCTCCAGAAACCTTAACTGCCATTGCAGTTGATGATTCTGAGAATGAGTTAAAGATTCTCCAGTAGTGGTAGCCCGCAATGAATGTAACCATTGATGACATTACGAGAGCGTTGCGGTACTTAGGAAGTACGCGGCTCTGCGAAACGAGGGTGTAGACAGTGCATGCAAGCATGGAAATTAGGCCAAACGAGAAGACGTTATAGACCAGGTTCCATTGGTTGCTTGTTAGATTTACCATGTAAATAAGCCTCCGTGGGGTGCTTAATACTTTGCAGACCGGTCGGCCCGCAAAGCCAGTGTGTGGACGATGAAATCCTCGAGGAACCTCATTGACCTCATACTGGTAACTCATAGTTTGAACCTGTTGCGAGGACTTCGCACCTTTACCCGCGAGTAATTTTGGACTTTTTTTCAGGCCAAATTCCGAAATTACGCTCATTTCGCCCCTTTAGTTCAAATTTCTAGCGAGATCACCCCGCGCCGCTCGCCCGAGCCCGCCAGTTAGGCTTCGCGCATGCGCAGCCAACTAAGTGAGCTCCACGCCCATTCGGGGTTCACGGCGCTGGCAACCTCGCGTTTTATCTCAAATGTGGGCAATGGAATTTCGCCGGTAGCCCTGGCTTTCGGCGTGCTCGCACTGCCAGGCGCGACCGGAAAAGATCTCAGCATCGTTATGGCAGCGCGCATGTTTCCAATGATCGCTCTGATGTTATTTGGTGGAGTAATAGGAGATCGCTTCAAACGAAACCGCATCGTTGGTGGAGCGGACATTATGGGAAGCAGCTTTGCTACCGTGAGTGCGGTCTCGTTAATCGTTAACCATTCCAGCGTCATCTTGCTGGCGCTAATGGGTGCGCTATTTGGAATTCTAAATGCGCTCTGGTGGCCAGCAATGTCGGGAGTTCTGCCAGAAATATTGCCGAAAGAAAAACTACAACACGGAAACGCTGTAGTCAGTATGACAACCAACATTGGTTACGTAGTTGGTGCGCTCACAGGCGGTATTTTGGTTACCGCATTTGGCTCTGGTTGGGCGCTCTTAGTTGATGCGATTTCATTTTTTATCGCTGGCCTCATTGTTTGGAATCTAGATTTGCCAACAATCACTCGAGAAAACAAAAACACCGTCTTCCACGATTTGAAATCGGGTTGGAAAGAATTTAGTTCTAGATCATGGGTGGTCACCATAGTTGTCGCCTTTGCGCTAATTAATACGGCTTACGAATCACTGCTTCAAGTATTGGGTCCACTCAACTTTTCAAAGATGGAAAACGGTCCGCAATTCTGGTCATTTAACCTCGCAGCTTTAACCGCTGGGATGCTAACTGGCAGCGTTATTTCGCTCAAGATGCACTTTGGTCGTCCGCTGCTCTTTGCCATGTTAATTATCTCGGCTACCGCCATTTGGGATTTTTCACTCGCTCTGAAGACACCCTTATGGTTCTCGCTAGTTTGCGCATTTCTCGCGGGTATCGCCGTGGATATATACATGGTCATCTGGAATACCTCGCTGCAAACACATATCCCAGAAGAGTCTTATTCGCGAGTGGTTGCCTACGACGCATTTGGGTCATTTGGACTCTCACCAGTTGGAATTGCGATCGCCGGACCACTGGCGCAACTTTTTGGAGTGAGCAACATGATCTTGGTAACTGGCGCCACGACTTTAATCGCCGCTTTAGCTGCGCTATTAATTAAATCGGTACGCGACTTAAAACCGGTCATAGGCGCGTAGAGTTGATACATGAATAAAGAGGCAAGCGAGCGGGAAAAATTGGCTGCGGTTGTTCCGCCAAAGTTGCGTGGTTGGTTTCATTTAGGTGCAACGCCAGTTGTAATAATCGCATCGTTGGTCCTATTTATATTAAGTAAGAACTCTCTGAAATTTGCAGTTGCTCTGTATTCGATGACGGCAATTATGTTATTTAGCGTCTCTGCTATTTACCATCGCGTGCCTTGGTCTGCCGCAAAGAAAAAAATCTGGCGGCGCTGGGATCACGCCAATATCAATTTACTAATTGCTGGTTCGTACACTCCATTTGCCGTCACCTTGCTCCACGGTAACGATCGCACGATCTTGTTAAGCGTGGTTTGGGTTGGCGCACTAATGGGCGTTGCGATGCGCATCTTCTGGGTTGGCGCACCTCGCTGGTTATATGTAGCTAATTACCTTTTGCTCGGCTGGGTTGCCGTTGTTTACACGCCGCAGCTTTATAAAGAAGGTGGGCTTTGGGTGCTCTTGCCGATCATCATCGGCGGCCTGCTCTATTCCATAGGCGCGATCTTCTATGCGCTAAAGCGCCCTGGTCGTACCGCTAAATACTTCGGCTTCCACGAGCTCTTTCATATCTTTGTGCTCGCTGCATGGATTTCACAATACCTCGCCGTCTCATTCGCGATCTACCAACAGTAAGCCACCCCACTTTTGGAGTATGAGGGCTTTGCCCTAATCTAGGCACATGGCTGAGAAGAACTCGTTCCTTAACTGGGTTGGATTTAAAGAGAGTGAAAGCGCTGCTCCTAGTTCAGTTGACCGTATTCGCGAACTCGAATCACAACTAAATGATCTTCGCTCGCGACGCGACATAACTTCCTTAAGCAAGGAAGAGTTTGAAATTCTGGCTACTGAAACCGCCATGTCAATGATTAAGTCAGCGCAAGCTCGCGAATCAAAGGCCTTTGCATCATCTGAGCGCGTTGTATTAGAAGCAACTCGCCAAGCAAAAGATGCAATTGAAGGCGCGGAAACTAAGGCTCGCTCAATCCTCTCTGGCGCAGAAGCGCGTGGGCGTAAATATATAAATGTCGCCGAAGCCGAAGCGGCCGAACGCTTAGCTACGGCCGAACGTGAAGCGCAATCACTCTTCGATGAAAAACGCCGTGAAGCTGCGGCACTTGCTCAAGCTGCGCGTCGCGAAGGCGAAAGAATTATTACTGAGGCAACTGGCGAAGTTGCCGAATACCGTAACTGGTTAAGCGGAGTTATCGCCGAAGCTGAGCGCCTATACAGAATACAAACACAGTCTCTTGATGCTGCAGAGCAGGCAATTTCGCAGAGCCGTTCACGTTTAGATAGCGCCTACGCCCGTCTTGCCGAACTTCATAAGAACGTAACCGAAAACTTAAATCCAGATAATTCGGTAATTGATACTGGTCCTAAGAAGGTAATCAGTCAGCGCACCAAACCAGCTCTAACTGCACCAGCTAAAAAATCTGCTCCCAAGAAGAGCGCTGCTAAGAAAAAACCTGCCACGCGCCGGTAATTAAGATGGCTACCAAACGCGGTATCCAATACATCCCTGCAATTGATGGACTGCGTGCTGTCGCAGTTATCGCAGTCATGCTTTACCACTTGGGTCTTGAATGGATTCCTGGTGGATTCCTTGGAGTAGATCTCTTCTTTGTAATCTCAGGATATGTGATTACGCGCTTACTCCTTGA
>Ga0214919_10002705_pt1 | contig 27512 bp, 20 predicted proteins | sample LL1503_MetaG_FD_177994 | JGI IMG/M metagenome (GOLD analysis project Ga0214919, IMG submission 177994) | Freshwater microbial communities from Lake Lanier, Atlanta, Georgia, United States - LL-1503 | ecosystem: Environmental > Aquatic > Freshwater > Lake | place: USA: Georgia | collected...
TTTATTTTTGATATAAAATTAATACCGTCAGTACTAATTATTTTAAATAATTCAGGTGTAATAATAATTTGTTTAATAACTATTTTATATTTATACATATTAATTATAATATTTTTTATTTATAAAGATCGCACCATATTATAATTTTTACACCAATACCAAAACTTATTATTATACATAAAAATAAAAATATATAAATAAAGAAAAATCTATTATAATATAATATATGTCAGAATCAAATAACGATGAAACAGTAGAAAAAAAAAAAGTATCTCCTGAATTTGTTGATAATGTTAAAAAATATTTATTAGTTGATGATAAACTTAGACAACTAAAAGAAGAAACGAAAAAATTAACTACAGAAAAAAAAAATAAAGAAGAATTTATTTTAAATTATTTACAAACGGTTGATGAAAAAACAATTGATGTTCATGATGGAAAATTACGTCGTAATATTTCTAAAACACAAGCACCATTAAAAAAAGAAACAATTCAAACAAAATTAACTGAGATTTTAGGTTGTTCAATTAAAGCAACATCAATAACTGATCAAATTATTAAATCAAGACCTGTTGTTGAACGAGTTACATTAAAACGTACAAAAAATAGAACTGATAAATAATAGTTTTCGTGAGTTTATTTGTAATATAATATATATATTATAAATAAATACAAAAGTACAATAATAAATTAAATTTAATAATACTATGATTCATCTCCATGAATTGAACGTTCTGTTCTAATTCTTGGAAGAATATTTACTGATGTTAATTCTTGAAATAATAGTTTACATGCATGTGGTATAACTACTGCAGATATTCTAGTTGAATTATGACATCCTTTGCATCTATAATAATCCTTATCAATTACTTTAGATGCAAACATACCACATTCATCACATACATATACTTTTGAAATATCAGATGTTTCCATTAAACGTTCCTTTAAAAATTGAGATATTCCGTGTGCAACCATTGCATCTTTTTCCATCTCACCTATTTTTAAACCACCATCACGTGATCTTCCTTCAAGTGGTTGTCTTGTTAATGCTTGTTTTGGTCCTCGTGCACGTCCATGAACTTTATCTAATACCATGTGTTTTAAACGGATATTATATACAGGACCAATAAATATTTCAACATCCATTTGTCTACCCGTTAATCCACAATACATTTTTTCAGTGCCATATGGTGAATATCCTAATTTTTGTAATGCTTCCGGTAATTGTGAAATATCATAATTATTAAATGGCGTACCATCAACAAAATGACCAGTTTCAGCTGCTTCTTTAGATGCAACACATTCAATAAAGTGTCCTAAACTCATACGTGATGGATATCCATGTGGATTAAGAATTAAATCAGGAATTATACCCGATTCAGTAAAAGGCATATCTTTTTGTTGATAAGTAATCCCAATAGTTCCTTTTTGTCCGTGTCTTGTTGTCATTTTATCACCTGCAATTGGCTTTCGTTCCATTCTAACACGAACATTATACATTTCATATCCTTCAGCATTATAAACACCTGTATGAACTCTATCAATAACACCCTGTACATTAGTTTTAAAAATTTCAGAATTATCTTTGTATACTTTATTGTTATTACCCGTTGGTTGAATTGGTGAAATTTTACCAATAATAGCATCTTGGTTTTCAAGAATAGTTTCTTCTGGTGCAAACCCTTTATCATTAAGTTTATCGTAATTACCTTGTTTCATTCCTGTTACTTTATTTCGATCTGGTTTAGTAAATATATCATCTTGAGATGTAGATGGATTTTTAAGAATTTCACTATGGAATTTTTTTAATGTATCTGCCCTAAAAATACCACGTTGAATTGATGTCTCATTAAATATAATTGAGTCTTCTTGATTATATCCATTATATGAACATACAGCAACAATAGCATTTTCACCATATGGCAAGTCCAAACAACCATTATATTTCATTGCTTGTGTTGTAACAATTGGAATTTGTGGATGATATAATACTTGTGAAATATCCATACGATCTTTATATGATGTCAAATAAACACCTATTGACTGTTTTGCTTGTGAAAAGTGAATAATATTTCTGTTTGCATAGTTATGATTTGAAAATGGTACATTTGCAACAACTGTTCCCATCATAACCCATGCATGAAAATCACAATGTGTATATTTAAGCCACCTATAATCACCATATCTATTAATTTTAGTTGTATCAGTATATTCAACAACTTGTTTTGACGAATCTTTAGATTCTGTTAATCTATGTTCACCTTCTGCAACTAATAGAAAATTTAATGACTCAATATCTTCATATTCAATAAGATTTGGAAATTTAGATAATAGTCTTTTCCAAGATTTTGATTTATCTGCTAATTTCATTTCATTATTTAATTCTGTAACAACTTCAGGTGTGATATTTAATGAATTATTATTAACAATTAATACCGGTCTAATAAGACGTCCGCCATCAAAATAACATTTAATTTCTTTATTTCTATAATCAAATACTATTGATGTTGTTTTATCAATAACATTTTCTCTTCGCTTTTTCTTTAACTGTTCATAAATATCTTGTGCTTTTGAAATCTTAATTATACCTACCCAATCACCATTTAACATAATTTTAACCCACGAATGCATAGTTAATGGATCAATATCATATGGATGTTTAATACCTTCAAATGTTTTAAGAATACTTTTAATAATATCTATTTGTGTTGAATTTTGACTTGTAATTGATGCCATCATTGCTAAACTTTTTACAATACCAATCTTACCTCCTTCTGGTGTTTCTACACAATTTGAAACTACAAATGAATTTGCAACAAATGAATGATTAATAGAAACTGTTGTAAAGTCATAAATCATTTCATTCGGAATTTGAGTAACTGATTTAATACCAATCATTACATCCCCAGATGGTAATATATATTCTTTATTAAATTGATTCTTTGAAAACCATTGATGATCATTTATAGTTTCATTATTAATTTCAATTTTATCTGTTTTTCTATTATTCTTAGAACGCCGTTGATATTCTAATGCATTATTAAGTTCTGTATTATCTATTTTTCCAATGTTTTTTGTAAGTTTTTCTTTCAAATGAGTTATCAATCTTTGATTATTATCATTATTTTTTACTTTACAAGATGATTGACATTGTTCAATGTCATTTGTTTTACATGTTGTATCCCATTGTTGACATTGCCATTCAGACACATTATCAATATCATACAACATTTTATTTTTATTAATTTGTTTTTCAGATAATTTATGTTTTAATCCATCATTTTTATTTTGGATAATTTTTAAATATTCAATTGCTGGTACAGACTTTTTTCTAATATTTTCAGAATATCTATAATTAATATTATCAACATATTTAATAATATTTTCAACAGTATTAATAAATACCAATTCAACAAATTTATTTCCAACTTGTTTTATTTCTGAAGAAATAACAGGTTTAGCTAATGATATAACTTTGCAATTAATATCAAAATCTTTAAACATTGTAACAATTTGATTCATATAGTTTATTGTATCAGCTAAAAACTTTGGCGTTGTTATTTGTGAACTACAACTTATTAATATATTTGTTTCATTGTATTTAATTGTTGTTTTACAACCACCTTGAAATGCTGATAAAAATTCTCTTTTAATTAATTTATTACCTGTCATAATCCATTCTGGAATTTTTCTTGAAATATCTATTTTATTTCCAATAAATCCACCAAGCAAATTTAATAAATATGCAATATCTCCATTTGCAGTAACTTTCCAGTTTGATTTTTTATTATATTCAATAGTTGACGATTGATATTCAATATGATTTGTTCGATTATCAATATTTGATGATTGATTATCTATATTCTGATATTCAATTTGAGGCAATTCAAAACCCAATTTTGTAATATCATCTATAATTGCATGTGCATCACATTCATCATCAACATAAAATGATGCATAATAAGATTCTTGTTTGATATTTAAATATCCAATTGTATTAATAGCACCAATTAACCTTGCAATAATATAAAGTCTTTCTTGTGTAATTGGTTGATTAATATATTCTAATTCTATTAAATTTATAGAATAATTTAAATTTACATCTGTTTCTTTAATAATAACTTGTGTATCAAACTCTGGATCAATCATTTTCTCCATATGTCTTATAATTAGTTTATCATTCAATGTAAGATCACCTGCATATTTCATTATATATCTATTATTTTCATATATTAAAAATGGATGATCCGATGTTGCTTTAATTGTACGTCCACTGTTAGTAACTATTTCTAATAATGAATCAGACATACGATTAAATTTATTATAAATTTTTGATGGTTCTTCTTTTAATGTGGTTTGGTTTATAGTCATAACCGAATCACCATCAACAATATCTTTAATTTTTTTCATATCAATTCCATTTGATAATAATACTTCTGTATCACCAGTTAAACAACATAACATTTGACTTTGATTATTATTTACTTGACGTATTGATGTAACTTTTGCAGTAGATTCATCCATTGAAGGTGCTAAAATACGTCTCAAATAACTAATACCCTGTACCCAACTTTGACGTATTAATGCTTGTGCTACCCCTTTTTTGGTTTTATTCATTCCCCAAATACCAGTTGCTAAAGCTGTTTTTAATCCCTGTTCAATTGTTGATGGTTTAATTTGTCCTATAACATTAATTGGTGATTCGTCAGATTGATTCTTTTTTTTAAAATGCTTTCCAATTTCATTTAACATTTTCTTCCAATTTTGTCTGAATAATTGACCAAGAAGAATACCAGGCGGTTCAAGCCGTTTATTTTGTAAAGCATCCCTATCATCAACTTCTTGATTACCTAACATAACATTCACCAATCTATTCGTCATTAATCCCAAAAATACTATTTTCTTTGTTAAATCTTCACCCAAATGAGGTAGTAAATCTTGTCTTAATATTTTTTCTAAATACATTTTCTTTTGAATTTTAGCTAGTACTTCGTCAGTTTGCGAAATTCGTTTATTTCTCTTAAGTTTACCAATTAAATATTCTGTAGCTTCTTCTTTAGTCCTAATTTGATTACCTTCTTCATCAACTGAAAAAATAACACTAGGTCTAATAAGATTAAGCATTTTAGTATCAGTTAAATCATATGTAATATAACTTATAATACGTTGATCTTCTTCAATTCCCAAGGCTCTCATTAGAATAAATAATGGAATATCAACTAATTGTGAAGAAGTACTAATGGTAAATACTCCATCTTTTCTATTTTTAATAGTAAGAATTTGTAAATTATCCGACCAATCATTTCTACGTGAATTAATTTGTGTTGTATATATTAGACCACCCTCAAATGATGGATCTTTTTTTGTAAAAACTAGAATTTTATTGTCTACCATTTTCTCCATTGTCATAACTATTTTTTCAGCACCATTAACTATAAAATATCCTCCTGGATCAATTTTACATTCTTTTTTACTATCTTGTTTAATATTTGTTGAACAATATTTTGATTTAGTCATAATTGGTATATTTGCAACTGGTGTTTCTTTTTCTAAATCACCAATATTTTTAATAGTTTTATTTCCACTAATAGAATCCACTTTTTCAACAATTTGTTGAACATCCACAACAATTGTTGCAAAATAATTTAAATGATTTCTTCTAGCATCAGATGGAAACTTGATTTCATTATCATTTTCAAATGTTGACGGTTTAATTCTAATATTTGAACATTTAAACCCGTGCAAGTAAATAAATTCCTTATCAACATTTTCATAAAAATAATTATTTTCTTGAATTAATGAATATGGAATTATCTCACTTACAAACTGATGATATGATGCAAATAAATGTTCATATAAGACCTTTGGTTGATTAAAATGAAGTTCAATTAACTTATCGATTTCCTTTTGAATTTGTGATGTCATTATTAATATATATATTCTTTTTTTAGATATTATTTTTAATTCAATTTTTATTAATTTGGTTAAATTGTGACATTTTATACTTAACACGTATTATAAGCTGTAAATTTAACTTTATTCCTAAATTATCAGCATCATAATAATCTATTAATTAGACAGGTAAATCAAGTCAAACTAAAAGTTTTTGATAAAGTCTGATTAATATCCTAAAAATTGAATTTTAGTGTTATTATAATTTAATATATTAATTATAATAATACAATTATGGATCAAAAAAATAATATATGTGATTTCAGTGATACATTAAATAAAAAATGTAAAGAATTTCCACAATTTTTAGAAAATAAAATTATTTACAGTCGTGTCATTAGTATCTATGATGGCGATACAATAACAGTATTAGTTAAAATAGATAATAATTATTATAAATGGTCTGTACGTTTGTACCAATTAGATACATGTGAAATGAAAACCAAAGATGATAAATTAAAAGATATGGCAATTAAGGCAAAGTTATTATTATATAAATTGATAACAAATATAGAAGAAGATTTAGATGATAGTAAAAGAATGAATCATTATTTGGAAAACAATATTATAATAGTAAAATTAAAAACATTTGGATTAGATAAATATGGACGAATACTTGCAAGCGTCTATAAAAAAGAAGATGATACTGAAAAAGATAAGTCATTTTCTGAAATAATAATAGAAAATAAATTAGGATATAATTATGATGGTTATTGTAAGAAAGCATAGAATTCTTCACAATACACATTCATTGAAAAAACAAAACTTTTTTAATGAACGGTGGTACTAAAAATATTTAATAAACTTTTAAATAACTACATATTATTTTATTTTTCCAATAAGAAATAAGTAGATGTTATCATTAATTAATCCCTATTATTCTTCAGTTGATTTGAAATATGAAATATATTTTTTGTCATTTATAAATTCTGTCCATCTATTATATATTTCTTCATTTGACATAATCTGTTTTTTATTTTTATAATTATTCAGTTGAGTCATGATCCAATTACCCAATTGTTGAATATCTTTACATTTATCAGATTGAGCAGGTCTTTTATCATTCTTTTCAATATACTGTGTAACTCGTTCCAATATACTGTTCCACGATTCTTCATTTGATATAAAATGTTTTTTGTACTTATCTACAAATTCTTTCCATTTTTTGCATATGTTAGGATCAGACATATTATTATTTTTTTTCTTGTAATTTATTTGTTGATGTATGATCCAATTACCCAATTGTTGAATATCTTTACATTTATCAGATTGAGCAGGTCTTTTATCATTCTTTTCAATATACTGTGTAACTCGTTCCAACATACCGTTCCACGATTCTTCATTTGTCATAAAATGTTTTTTGTACTTATCTACAAATTCTTTCCATTTATTGCATATATTAGGATTAGACATACTTTTATTTTTTTTATTGTAATTTATTTGTTGATGTATGATCCAATTACCCAATTGTTGAATATATTTACATTTATCAGATTGATCAGGTCTTTTATCATTCTTTTTAATATACTGTATAACTCGTTCCAACATACTGTTCCATTTTTCTTCATTTGACATAAAATGTTTTTTGTACTTATCTACAAATTCTTTCCATTTTTTGTATATGTTAGGATCAGACATATTATTATTTTTGTTATTGTAATTTTGTTGTTGACATTTGATCCAAATACCCAATTGTTGAATATCTTTACATTTATCAGATCGAACAGGTCTTTTATCATTCTTTTCAATATACTGCGTAACTCGAACCAACATACTGTTCCATTTTTCTTCATTTGATTGAAAATATGTAATATATCTTTTGTTATTTATAAATTCAGTCCATTTATTATATATTTCTTCATTCGTCATAATATATTTTATGTTTCTATAATTTGTTACTTGCTGACTTAACCATCGTCCTAATTGTTTGATATCCTTAGATTTATCTTCTGATGATGGTCTTTTATTATTCAAATCAATATATTTTTTAACTTCTTCCAACATACTAATAAAATGTTCATAATTTGACATAAAATGTTTTTGGTACTTATCTACAAATTCTTCCCATTTTTTACATATATTAGGATCAGACATTATATTTATTTTATTTTTATAATTCTTCTGTTGATTACATATCCAATAACCTAGACTTTTAATTTGTTTATTTTTATCACGATGAGATGGTCTTTTATTATTCAAATCAATATATTTTTTAACTTCTTCTAATTGTTTCATCCAAAAATCTTTACCATTTTGTAAAATACCCAAACTATTATATATCATATTATACTTAAATTCTATATCTTCGTTTTCTGTTTCTGTATCTTCTTCATTAGTATTCTCAATTGATATATAACCGCCTAATGTTTTATTTTCAAATGACTTTCTAATACGACTATCATTTTTTGCCATTACTTTAAGAAAATTACAAATATTGTTTTCATCTTCTTTTGATGAAAACGGAAGAATTATATTTGCCATTGTTTTTGTTGGATGTAATCTTAAACATCTTCCAATAATTTGTATTAAAGTTGTTTTATTTGTTGGTAGATGCATAAAACATACACCTTTTGTTATTGGTGCGTCAAATCCTTCTACTAATATTCTCACATTTACTAAAAATGGTAACACTCCATTTTTATATTTCTCTATTATGGTATTTCTTTTCTTTTTTGATGTATTACAGTCAATATAATCCGAACTATTAAATTCTATTTCATTCATTAATTTATTTATTAATTTTCCTTCTTTTTGTGAATTACAATAAATAATAATATTTCTGTAATTTCTTATTAAATGCTCACATATATTTTTATTAGTTGGGTCATCGTTAAATATTGGAACATGAATTTGATAATCACATAAATATTTTAATTCTATCATATTTCTAATATCCTGACTATAATACTCAAAGTTATCAGTTTTATCAATAGTTGCTGACAAATATACATTATTATTATATTGAACTAAACTTTTTATTATTTCAGTATATTTTTTCACATTAACTAGTTCGTCTTCATTATCTTCATTATCATCATTATCGTCATTTGAATCATCATCACTATAATAATCTTCTGAATAATCTTCATTTTCATAATAAATAGATGGTTTATTAATATGATGGGCTTCATCAATAAATATTTTATAAAATTGATAATTTTCAATTAGATGAACAGAATTAAAAACACAAATAGTAATTAATTTATGTTCATTAAATGTATTATTATTATTACCAATTAATTGTATATTTTTTTTCATTTTCGGTTTATGTTTAATGATTTCGTCTTTTAATTGATCCATTAGAATGATTCGTGGAACTAGTATTAAATATTTTTTATTTTTTTCAAGTGAATATATTATTACTGAATTTTTACCCGTCCCTGTGGGTAAATTAATAATGACATTTTTATTTTCTTTAATCATATTAATTGATTCTATTTGATAGTCTCTTAATTTAAAATCATTATTAATAACTGGATAGGTTGGTGGATTTATTATTAAATTTTCACAAAAATCAATTAACTCATTTTTATTGTATGGTCTATCAATAAATAATTCTTTTCTTTCCAATAAATTTTCTGATAATGTACAATCATCATTTCTAGTAATAATTAAATTATTCCATCTAATAATCACTTTATTTAATTCAATATTAAATATATTTTGACTTCCAAAAAATGTAGAACATTCTTTCCACGTTAATGTATTTTTTCTCAATTTGCATTGAACTATAGTATCTAATAAATTAGAACAATCAATACCTGTATCATTACGAGACATTTTATTTAGTTCTTTAAAATTAGGATCAATATCATCATATTCATAAAATGATTTATTATATTCTTCTGATAATTTGATACATGTATAATATTCAAATATTTTCCATAGATCATTATTATCAAATTCTTGTTTATTTGAGTTTTTTAAATCAGTATATCTTTCAAAGATATTTATAATATATTTATTATAATGTTCCATTAATTTATTATTATTGATAAATATTTATTTAGATATAGATAAATCAATTATTTTTAACATTTAATCAAAATTTAATTTAGCATTGGATGTTTGAAATTTCAACATCAAAATCTTCATTTATAAGTTATGTCTTTCAATTTAATTCGTATGTATTATTAATGATAATCAATCATAAATTGGTATATACATAAACATTTCACCACCTATTTGATTTTTTATAGTTTCTTTTACTAAATTAATACTATTATCACATTGTTTAATGAACTTTTTTATAATATTTATATCTATTTGAAATACTTCTTTATATTTTCTATATTGTGCATGTTTCATAAGTGCCTTTATACATAATTCAACTTGTTTTATATTTTCAGTTTCATATTCATATATCACTTCTAAATCATTAGCCAATGGAGAATTATGCGATTTTAATCTTTCTTTTAGATCATTTGCTCTACCTATTTTATATAAAGTTAAATCTGTATTTAGTGCTTTAAAAACATATATTTTATTTTTTTTATTATATATTGTTGGTTTTTGATTATTTTTAACTAAATTTAATTCATTTGATAAATTTTTAATAATTGAATCTTTATATTTATATAACATTTTTTCTATTTCAATAAAATAATGTCGGACATCAATACCTTTTTTACTTTTGGTAGATTGTAAAATCATTTTAGCACAATCAGGAGTTAGCATATATATTTTTTCATTATTTTTACCAATTCCTTTATTATTTAATTTTGTTATTATATAGTCAATATTATTTTTATAACTTCTTTTAATAGTATCATGAAAATCTTTCCTAGATTTTATATTTAACCACGATTGTAATTTATTAGAACTTATTAAAAAGTCTTCAGATAATTCAAAATAATCTTCCCTAATTATTTCATAAAAATCATTAATAAATGATTTCTTTATATTACTGTTTTTTATTAAAAAAGTTTTAAAATCCATTATATAATATAAGTTATATATTTTTATTTTGGGGGCTATCCCCCAAAATAAAAATAGTACTAAATGATGCAATTTTAGTAGGAAATTATGTTTGAAATTTTAACATCATAAGTTTCATCTCTAATAGTTCAGTTTTTTGTTTTTCTAATTGAATTTCTTTGTCTTTGATTAACAATTGATGATCTTTAATGATAATTTCTTTTTATAATATAGTTATTTTTTTATTCATTTCTTCATATCTATCAATATATAAATTTTGCATCATATAATGTTGTTTAATTTGTCCCAAGTTGTTTTATTAATATAATTAATTCTGTTTTATCATTTGGTGATATTTTATTTGATCTAAAATATCCTCTAATATTAGTTTTTGCATCAAAAATATATTGTGGATCAATGATAGGATAACATAATAAACTGATATATGTCTCATATTGTTTTTTATAATTTCTCATATGTTCTAGTCGTCCTCCAGTTGACACACTTTTTTTAATCGTATAATCTATTTTTGTTGTATAACTATTCAATAATGTTTTTTTTAATTCTCCTTTTGTAGTCATTAACCATTTCGCTAATATCAATAAATTGATAACAAAATCGGATTGATCTGTATTTCTATCATATAATGAAAAAAAATCATCTATGAATTTTGAACTTATTGTTGAATATTTTTTAAATATTCTTGTAATAATAACATAGTATATACTATATTTAGAAAATACTTTTTGGGGATAGGATTAAAAAGTATTTTCTATATACAACTATTATACTATCGGGTGTGGGAAGACTACTCGTAGATGTAAATATGTATAATAATATATTATAATATTTTTTTAATCCATTTAATATTTGTAAAACATCATCAACTAATTCTTCTTTTGGTTATTTTTATTCCTTTTCATTTTCTATAATAATTGAACCATTTGAATATTCTTTTATTAAATCTTATATTAAGTCAAATCCAAATCTTGTTAATCTATCTTTATATGCTATCACTAATTTATTTATTTTTCCTTCAATTCTTAATTTTATTATTTAAATAAAAAGATTAAAATATTAGAAAAAATAATAAAATATTAAAAACTAATATGACTAAACATAAACATCCAAGAGGAATCCATGTCTATATAATTGAAGATGATAATAAATATAAAATAGGATATACTTGTGATTTAAAAAAACAAAATGTGGAAAAGAAATAGAAATATGTTTAAAATCAATGTTAAATAAATATAATTATAAAAAAAATATTAAAATGTATTAAAATTGAAAAAGATTGTAATAGTTGTAAAAAAATACCCTATTAGTTAGGTATGTAAAGCAAAGCTATCTAATACAATTAAGATACGATTGTTATAGTAAATATTTTATAAGTTATATATTTATGTCTACTCTATCAAATGTCATTAAAAATACTTGGATATAAAATATCAATTAACTTTATAATTAAAATAAAACCATAATTACCAAAATTATTTTCTTTTTCCTATAAAAATATTATAAACATATATTTTATTAATAAACACTAATTAAAAGAGTTTATTATAAATATGTCTTAGGTATACCTATTATACTAGGTACACCTAAATAAATATTCCAACACTAATTTAATAATGTTCCATTAATTTATTTAGATATAGATAAATCAATTATTTTTATCAACAATATCAAGGCACATAAAATAATATGAAATAAAATAATAATTAAATTTCATTATTTTTATAAATTATAATAGAATCACCAGCTTTTGCATTCCACATGTTTATATCATCAGTTATAATATAAATAATATATTCATTAGGACTGCATTTTTTAGTGGTGTACTTAATTTTTTGTGTATGATATCTTATAAATTTTTGATATTTATATTTAGAGTTTCCTTTATCATCAACGTCGTTTTTAGTAATAAAATATTTATTTTTTAATTTATATTTATTTATATCAAAATCAATATTTTCATTTTTTAATTTATAATTTTTAAGTATATCTTCTATTTGAGTTCTACTTTTTTTGTTTATTTTTTTTATGTCTGTAATAATAGAAAGATCTTTATTATTTAGATTAAGTAAGATAGGTATACATTTATTAATATTTGTTGAATTTTCAGGTATATCTTCAGTTGTTTTATCAGATGTATCTTCAGTTGTTTTATCAGATATATCTTCAGTTGTTTCATCAGTTGTTTCATCAGTTGTTTCATCAGTTGTATTTTTGGCTATATTATTGACTGTTTCATTAGTTGTTTTTTTAGATGTATCTTTAATTGTTTCATTAGATGTATTTTTAGCTGTTTTCTTGGCTGTATTATTAGCTGTTTTATTAGTTGTATCTTCAATTGTTTCATTAGCTGTTTCATTAGCTGTTTTCTTAGCTGTTTTATTGGCTGTTTTATTGGCTGTATTATTAGTTGTTTTCTTGGCTGTTTTCTTGGCTGTTTTCTTGGCTGTATTCTTGGCTGTATTTTTAGCTGTATTATTAGCTGTATTCTTGGCTGTATTCTTGGCTGTATTCTTGGCTGTTTTATTAGCTGTATCTTTAACAGTTGTTTCTTTATCTGTTGAATCTTCATCTGTTATATATTCATCAGTTGTATAGTCAGTTGTATTATTGGTTGTATTCTTAGCAAATTTTTTTGCTATATTTTCCATTTTAAGAATAGTATCCCTAAAATGACTACTACAGAAAATAGTAGGTTTTTTATAATTTTTAAATTTTTTAATATTACCACAAATTCTACCAGCTAATTGATAACTTGTTGATTCATTATTTATTTTTGTTGGAAATATAGCATGTGAAATTAACATATTTTCGCTATTTATTGTTATCCCTCTGCTAATACATATATTTCCTGTAATTGCTACTTTTTTTTCATGTAACTTATATTTTTTATAATAATTACCTAACGAATTAGCAAGTTCATTATCATCATCTGGTAATTCATATTCTTTATCATCAGTATATATTTGCTTACCATTACTATTAATTATAATTACTGTAAATCCTAATAAAATTAAAATATCTTTTATCTTTTCGTGAGAAGATATATTTAATTCACCAGGAATAAACCATACTTGACCTTCATTAATTAAATTTGAATGTTGTTCCATTATATTTTCAATATATGTCTCAATTTCATTTTCATAATTATCTACTATTATAAATTTAGAATCATTTAATGAATGATAATATTCTTCATTATATGTTTTGTCTAAGTTAACATTTTTAAATTTAAATTTATTTTCTATATCTGATGGCGTCGCAGTGATTAAATATATTTTTTTTACAATAGTGATATTATTCCATTCTAAATTTATATTATTTTCAAATAATTTAATATTTTTATCAATTTCATCAATCCATATAAAAATTTTTTTATTTATTAGTGAATCAACATTTAATAAATTATTAATATCATCAACTCTTTTTTTATTTGAACATGTAATAATTATTTTTATTTTTTTATCTATTATAAAATGTGATAACTCTGAATATTTGATTTTTGATTTAGATGAAAATATTAAACTTATATCTTTTAATTTATCATCATTATTTATCCTATTGTTTATTTGTTCAGTCTGTATTAATTGATTGTCACAAAAAATAATATGTACTGTATCTTTATTTTTTTTAAAAATCTTTGATATTTTATCTAACATAATAAATGATTTTCCCGATTGGGTTGGTTTAACTAATAAATGTATTTTAGTCATAATATTAATATAAATAAACTATAAGTCTAATTATACGAATATTCAATTTTATAAAAAAATATTATGGTATTAGTAAAAAATATTTTTGTATATTTTATTATACTTTATTATACTTTTGTTATCTAACTAATGGTAATGGGTATTAGAAAAAGGTGTAATAAATTCAATAAACTATTAATTAAATCGCATAATATTTTAATGTAGATATATTATATTGAATCTCTTTTAATTCACTTTCTAATTTTAATATTTTTTCATCAGATTCAAAAAAATAATCAATAGTTAGATTTTGTAAAATAAAATTATTAAAATATTTTGATTTATCACGATATCCAAATTTTGAAAACATTTTTATAAAAAAATTACATGGGTCATATACTTGTGGTTGATAAGTGTCGGTATAGACAGTATTAATAAGATTATCAATAACATTTCTTTTTAATATTTTTAATACATCATCATTATAAATTTTTTTTATATATTGTAAGAATAGTTCATCAAATTTCTTTCTCATATTTATAAAACGTTTAACAGGTATATTAAATATAGTATCTTTTAAACGATAAACAATTGTAATTCTATCATAAAAATTAGAGAATAATGTATTATACCATTCTATTGTATCACATAACATATTATTTCCTCTAGTGCCAATCACCTGTGGAATATCAGTTTGTAAATATTTTACTTCACTATGCATAGATGGTATATTAAATATAAATTTATTAGAATCATTGTCATTAATTGATATATGTAATCGGATAACCTCAAAAAAATCACATGGTTGGATAGGGATTGCCCCAATAAAATATTTATTTGGTGGTGCAACAGGTATCCGACGACCCCTATTATAATTTTTATACATTTCTGCTTGTTCATAATTTAGACAAAGTGATAATAATTCATGATAACTATCTTTTGTAACAATAGGTTTAAATGTTTTTATTTCTTTTTTTATTATTTCTTCTTTTGAACTCATTTCAATTATCATTCTTGGAATCCAATGAATTTGAATAAAATCATTATATAAGTTATCTATATTTTTTAATAAATTAGATATTGTTGTATTTTGAATTATTCTATTTCTAAATTCTTCATATTCATTTGGGATATATTTTAAAATATTTTTGTTAAACCATTCCTTCTCTATTTCATCACTTTCATCTAATGAAAAATTATTAGAATCTAAACAATTAACAATAGCATTACAATCGCCAAATTTAATTCCATTTATTTCATCTGTTTTATCAATAATTCTATTAATTAAAAATTTATCAATATTTTCCGGTTCTAATCTATCAGACATTGTTAATGCAATTATTGTATTGTGTTCCATTTTTGATTCTTTTATTAATGCAATAGACTGATAAAATGCTAGTCTTGTTGATGTACATGGAACAACACACAATACAATTGAATTTTTATTGGATAAATATTTTTTACATATTTTAACTGATACGTCTGGTATAGTTTGTAAAAATCTTTGTATTTTGGGTAGAACATAAAATACAAAATCTAGAACATCACAATCTGTTATATTAATTATAATTTCATTTTCAGAAATAATATTATTAGGTAATGAATTCATATACTTTTCAACAATTGGATAAATGTCTTTTTTATTTTCTAGTATTTGAACTTGATTACCAGGTAACAGAATACTATATGCTTTACAATTGTTAGGGGGTAATATAGATAAATCTTCAAAAGGTTTTTTACTTTTACTATTACTATTACTATTTTCTAAATTTATTTTTATTGGACATTTAATACATGTACATTGTTTATCATCTCTTGGAAATATTTTACATTTAGTTATTCTTTCTATTAATGATGATTTACCTGAAGATTCAGTTCCAATTACTATAATTTTTGGTAATTGATAATATTTATCTGTTAAAACTTGTTCTAATATCTTTTTAATTTGACCAAATGATGAATTATTTAAGTGTGATGCGTTATTATCTTCATAAAAATCAATAACTGTTGTTGAATTATCTAATTTTTCTATTGACATTATTCCTATTAATTAATAATAAAAATTATTTTAAATAAATTCAATTATTTATTTTTTAAATTATAAATATCCTATTGTTTAGACATGTATAATGTGTCTAATCTCACATACAAATAGTTAAATGAATTAAAGTGTATATATAATAAAATATAAGTTAATTTATTGGACGGGTAGCGTCTAATAAATATATAACTAATTTAAAATAAATAATGTTATTCAATTTCAGAATTATCATCAGAATCAGATTCATAATTAGAAACAGATTCAGATTCATAATTAGAATCAGATTCAGAATCAGAATCTGAATCAGATGATTTATCAATTAATGATAAATTGTTAGTCTGTTTTAATTGTTGAACCTTTTCAGAATAAGATTTAATAACTAATTTATTATCTAGATTCAATTTTTGAGACAAAATTGTAATTCTTTCTATATTAGTTTTAATATCATTTCTTTCAGTTTCTAATTTTAATCTTTTTTGTGTCCATTCGTCTGATTCAGCAAAATCTTCAAAAGTTAATTCATCTAGATCAGCAATATTATTAGACATATCATGAAACATCATATAAAAAAGTGATTCAAGATATGGTAAAAGATCTTTTTTAAGTGATGCATTACTAATACAACCTATTGAGTAATTTATATAATTACTCTTAAATAGTTCAACTATTTCTTTTGCAAATATTTTTTCAGAATAATCACTGAATATTTTATCGCATTTTTTTGATAAATTTGCAAAACGTTTAGATGGACCATCAAATATTGAAGATTCTAATTCATAATTGATCATAATATTTTTAAAAACTAATTCGACGTCTTTAGATATAAAATCTCTAATAGTTTTCATATCAATATTAAAAAGTTTTACAATTTCATTTCTATTTTTTAATTTAATAGCAGATTCAGATATATCAAACCTAATAGCATGTTCGTTTACAAATGTTAATAATTCTGTTGTTTTTATAAAATGATTAAAACTACGATTATTAATATGTGTTTCAAAATTATCTTCTGTAATAATTGAACCTAATGCACCAATATCATTAATTATATTATCTTGTTTTGTATGCATTTCAACTAACATTCTTGGAATCCAATCATCATGAATAAAATCATTATATAAGTTATCCATGTTTTTCAATAAATATGTTATCGATGTTTTTTGAATTATTTGCTCTTTATATATTTCATATTCTTTAGGAATACACAAATAAATATTTTCTTCAAACCATAATTTTTCAGTTGTATCACTATCACCAAGTGAATGTTTATCAGAATGTGAACGATTAACAACTGCAATACAATTTGCAAATTTAATACCATTTAATTCATCTGTTTTGTTAATAATTCTATTAATTAATAATTCTTCGATATTTTCTGGTTGTAGTCTATCAGTCATTGTTAATGCTAAAATTGTATTATGTTCCATTTTTGTTTCTTTAATTAATGCAATAGATTGACATGATGTTAGTCTAGTTGTTGTACAAGGAACAACACACAAAACAATTGAATTTTTATCAGATAAATATTTTTTACATATATTAACTGATAGTTCGGCTATTTCTTGTGGATATGTTCTAATACCAGGTAAATCATAAAATTCAAAATTAGACATGTCATTATCAACAATATTAATAATAATTTCATTTTCTGAAATAAATTCATTTGGTAATGAATTCATATACTTTTGAACAATTGGATAAATATCTTTTTTATTTTCTAGTTTTTGAACTTGGTTATCTGGTAATTGGACACTATATGATGATTTACCATTTTGTAATTTTACTTTAATTGGACATTTAGTACATAGTTTTCCATCTCTTGGAAATAACTGACATTTTGTAATTCTTTCTAATAAAGATGATTTACCTGAAGATTCGGTGCCAATTACAATAACTTTAGGTAATTGATAATCTTTTTCTGTATTATCTGTAAAAACTTGTTCAAATATCTGTTTAATTTTACCAAAAAGAGAATTTTTCAGCTGTGAAAAAATATTATCTCCTTGATAAAAATCGCTAATAGATGTTGATTTATTTTTTGTTCCCCACATAATTGATGTTAAAAGATATAATTATTTTTTACAATATATTCTAAATTCAATTTTTATAAACTAATAGATTAAAAAAATTGATTATCTAATATATTTAAATTTTATAACTACATATATTTTAATGTTAAATTTGACTTTGGATGAATGTGTTGAAACTGCTTCAAAAAGCCCACTTATTAGTCAATTTTCTGCTACAATTATGTATAGAAATAAAGTAATTGCAACGGGTTATAACCGTGTTACAAAAATTTCATCATTAAATAATCGGTGTCTTTTATGTACCTAACAAATACAGTGTTCATGCAGAAAGAGATGCAATAATGAATGTTAAAAATAAATCATTATTACCTAAATGTAAAATAATAATTGTAAAAATAATGACTAGTGGTGAAATTAAAGAATGTGGTCCCTGTGAAATGTGCAATAAATTAATAAAAAAATATGGTATTAAACATAGAAAAAAAAATTTTAAATAAATCTTAATTTAAAGCATTATTAATATATTATGATAGTGATGACCAAATTAGTCAATTATATTAAAAATAGTAAAAAATTAAATATTAATTTAGACCGTTCAATATATTCACAATATAATGATTTTAATTATAACGATAAAGATATATTTAAAATCGATGTGGATTTTATGTTACAAATATATGATATTCAATTAACTGAAAACGCCAAAATAAGATCTAATCAAGATACATTTAGAAATAAACTTATTATTAGAGATATTAGTTGTGTAATTACAGGCAATGATTATGATGAATGTGATGCAGCACATATTATTCCTTTATCAAACTCAAATAATTATGATATTGATAATGGTTTATTATTAACTGGTTCATTACATGATACATTTGATAAACATTATTGGTGTATTGATCCAGTTAATTTAACAGTTGTATTAAATAAATCAAAAATAGGAAATAAGAATTTAACTTGTTGTGAATATGAAAATAAAAAAATTAGGATAACGCCTAATAATAAACTATTACATAATTTACAAAAAAGATATGAAATTTTTATGGGTTCTCATTTATAATAACATAGATTGATTTTGTAATATTTCTATTTCTTCATTTTTTGTTTATAATAAATTATTAATAATTCTTCTGCTATAATAAAATTTCTTCTTGCTTTTTTTGCTTTCTCAGATTTTGATATCATACATAATTCTTTACAGCGGGGACTATTTTAAATGACACAAAATTAATTTAAAGATTTATTAATTATAATAATTAATGAAAGTAAGTGAAATTATTTCATACCATTTAAAATAAAACATAGTTTTATTTTAAATGCAGTAGCCGTGAATAGAAAAACGTAGTTTTTCTATACACGTCGTACCCTATTGTTTAGACACAACGTTATTAGTTTGAATTAATGCCATATAAAATGGATTAAGCCTAGTTGCGAATTAATTCTATGTATAATAAGAACAAAGTTCTTATGTATATGTTTCTACGAAACTATAACTACATAACATTTAGTGGTTTTCATTCATACCCATTCCACGATGGTTAAACTATATTTATATAGTTTAAAAGCAAATAAATGATGCTTGTACTACCCAAATTTTTATATCGGGTTCATTGAGACTATGTTAAATCGTGTCATTTAAAATAGTCCCCGCAGTAAAACACTTAGTTGTCAACATAATATTAGATACATACTTGACACCTCTATTTTTATTTTTTATTAATATTTAATCCTTATATAATGCAATATATAAATTACCCCCTTCCATTTTATTTCCTTTCCATTTTATTTTTAAATTTGTCTTATCATTAAATTCACCACAATCATTAATAAGTTCCTTTAATAAATTAATATCAACTTTGTATACTTCTTTATATTTACGATATTTATATTTTTTAACATATGCTTTAATACAATGTTCTACCTCGTGAATGTCATCAGTTTCATAAATATATAATGGTATTATATCATCTTTTTTATCACCATTATAACTATTTAATCTTTTTTTAAGATTTACTGTCTTACCTATTTTATAATGTCCGATCCCGTCAGCAGTTTGAATAATATATATTACACCTTTTGATGGATTTACTTTAGGTTTCATATTATTTTCTAAAGTTTTAATTTTTTCTTCTAATCCTTTAATGATATATTCTTTATATTGATCGATGACTTGTTCGAGTTCATAATAATATTCTCTAACTTCTATTGCTTTCTTAGTTTTACTTTGCATCGCCATAATCTTGAAACATTTTGGTGTAAGTAAAATTTTTTCATTTGGTTTACCTTTTTTACCAGTTAACACTCCTTTAATAACTTTATAATCTATATTTTTTATATATGATTCTTCTAATGTTGTTTTAATATGATCTTTCCTCATATTAAACCATTTAGCAATAGCTTCAATATTAATAGAAAAATTATATTTATCTTTAGGATTATATAAACTAAAGAAATCATCAATAAAATTGTTGTTTATTTTTGTGTGAGTTTTCAAAAATGTGATCAAATCCATAAGGATATATAATAATTTAGATATTATTCCCGGTTAGGTGGGGATAATACTATATATTTATTTTATTATATATTAACTTGGATAAAATAAAAACTTTGTTTTTATTTCTCTAACTTAAATAAAATCCTTAGGATTTTTATTTAACTTGTTCTTATTATAATTTAAAAATTAACTCATAAAATCTAAAACATTATCATTAAATGTATTAATGTAAATAAAAGACTTTTGACTATTGTCTTTAAAATTTTAAGATATTTTTCAAACTCAAATAATTATGATATTGATAATGGTTTATTATTAACTGGTTCATTACATGATACATTTGATAAACATTATTGGTGTATTGATCCAATTAATTTAACAGTTGTATTAAATAAATCAAAAATAGGAAATAAGAATTTAACTTGTTGTGAATATGAAAATAAAAAAATTAGGATTACGCCTAATAATAAACTATTACATAATTTACAAAAAAGATATGAAATTTTTATGGATTCTCATTTATAATAACATAGATTTGATATATATATATTTATATTAAATACATTAATTGTATTTAATATAACTTTATTCAAATATTACAAAAATTAATTACTTTTACTTTCACTTTTACTAAGTTCTAATTCTAATTCTTTAATATATAGTTCACGTTTAAGATTACCAATTTGTAAATCTTTATTTTTAAGTTTTTCTTCATAAATAACTTTATTATAATCATTATCTTTAGCCATTAAAGCAATTGTATTTTCATGCCCAATAATAATTTTATTTAATTCTTCTATTTTTTTATTAAATTCATGTGTATGCCCTGAATATTTCATACCAATGTTTTCATAAAGTGTCTTAATATATTTTAATATTTTATTAGGAATAACTACTAATTCATCATGATTATTCCATTCTATTTTATGGTCAATTAATAATGTTTTAATTTCATTTTCTGCTTCTGAAATATATAATGGATCAATATAAGTATAATATACTAATTTCATATCAATTAAATTTTCTATTTTTTTATATTCACTTTTATGACCATTTTTTCGTGCTTCAAATGATTTCGTTAAACCAAACTTATAAACAATATCATTATCATTATATTTCATGTCAATTTTCATAATATCTCTTAATTTATCAACAGTATTGAAAGCAGTTAAATAAACACATGGTATTGATCTTGCATTAATTGAAAATAATTCTTGGATTGTTTCATAAGATACACCTTTTATTTGTGATACTAATTTATCTTTTTCAATTGTTGTTCCCATTTGTAAAGTAAATATTTTTTCTGTAGCCCATTTAATAAATGGTTTTACATTAGGTGAATGAGATGCAAATAAAACCCTTAAAATTCCCTCATATGTTAAAAATAATTCTTTTTTGATTTTTATTGTTTTATTAACATCTTTTGATTTATTTTTAATATTAAAATATTTATAATGTTCATTTTCTTTAAAATATGATTTTTTATCATGTATATTTTTATCAAAAGTTTTCATTTTAAATCCTGCCATTACGTCTTTGACTTTAAAATAAATTCCATCTACTTTTCTTTCTCCTCTTGTTTCAATATCAATAGTTTCTCCTTTATCGTCGCTAAATTTTTCAGTATCATCTAAATGAATTATATTTGGTGCTAATTCAATTTTATCATCATCCATGATTATTTTATCTTCATTTATTTCTGGAATGGTATCAATAAATGTTTTCTTGAAAAATACTTTATCAAACTTATAGCTTTTTCCATCGGATACAACCCATTTATTATTAATTAATTTAAAAAAAATATATTCTGTTAATTTCTTTTTCCTAATTAATTCTCTAGCAGATCTACATAATTTACAATATACTGGTGCTTTATTAAATAGATCATCTGATAGTATATATTCTTGTTTATTTATAGTAATCATATTCATTAATATTATATATTAATAATTCTTTAGAATGTATTAGTTTATTTGTTAAACAAATAAAAACTATTATTAAACAAGTAAAATAATTAGTAGATTAATCATTTGCATTATATTCAATAAAATTAACATATTCAGAATAATAATGTTTATTAAATAATTCATTAGTAATTTGATATTTCTTAAAATGATCATGTATTTTACTTTCTAATTTTCTTGCATTATTAGTTAAAAAATAATCAATATGTATATTTTTTCCATAACATGTAATGTATCGTGAATATAATGATTCGATATTAGATCTCCACATGCCTATTTTAACAGCATTTAATAAATTAGATAACACAATATATAGCATTTAAAATAAAACATAGTTTTATTTTAAATGCAGTAGCAGTGTATAGACATGCAAAGCATGTCTAATTGATACCATTCCAATATTATTTTGTATAACATTATCATTTATATTAATTTTATAATTATTAAGAACAACTTTATCAAAATTATCTAACCATTTCTGCATAATATATGAATTATTATAAATACATTTATGATTTAAACGAAAAATAACCCGTTGAAAACCACTATATGTTAAAAATAATTCCTTTTTGATTTTGATTCTTTTATCTATTATTTTTCGAACTTTTTTACAATTAAAATATTTATAATGAATCCCTTCAATATAACCACTTTGTATATTATGAATGATAGTTGTTAAAAGATTATTCATTTTAAATCTAGCCATTACGTCTTTAACTTTAAAATAGATTCCATCTACTTTTCTTTCTCCTCTTGTTTCAATATCAATGATTTCACCTATATCGTCTCTAAATTTTTGACTTTCATCCAAATGAATTATATTTGGTGCTAATTCAATTTTATCATCATCAATGATTATTTTATCTTCATTTATTTCTGGAATGGTATCAATAAATGTTTTCTTGAAAAATACTTTATCAAACTTATAGCTTTTTCCATCGGATACAACCCATTTATTATTAATTAATTTACAAAAAATATATTCTGTCAATTTCTTTTTCCTAATTAATTCTCTAGCAGATCTACATAATTTACAATATACAGGTGCTTTATTAAATAGATCATCCGACAATATATATTCTTGTTTATTTATAGTAATCATATTCATTAATAGTATATTAATATTTATTTATTTCTTTATAATTCAATATTTTATTTGTCTAATGATATAAAAACTATTATTAAACAAATAATTTATTAAATAGAATAATAATTTTTATTAAATAATTCATTAGTAATTTGATATTTCTTAAAATGTTCATGTGTTTTACTTTCTAATTTTCTTGCATTATTAGTTAAAAAATAATCAATATGTATATTTTTTCCATAACACGTTATGTATCGTGAATATAATGATTCAATATTAGATCTCCACATACCTATTTTAACAGCATTTAATAAATTAGATGACACAATATATACCATCAAGTTAAAAACATCTAAAAATATCAATTATTAGAGATAATTTAAATGGGGTTATTATAAATATGTCTATATATTTTATTTAAGATTATAAAATAAATTTTCTATAATATATATAGCATGGAAAATGGAAGAACAATGTTATTGCATTCTACTATAATTGGTATATTATTGTATGTTTTTATGATTTATGCATTAGAACAAAAACAAGAGGTTGCAGAAAATAGAAGTATATTGATTGCATCAATAATACTTATATATATGATAATGTTTGGACACGGTTTGCCAAATTCAATAAATAAAAATCTTTTTTGATAAAAAATTATTAAACGAATACTATTTTTTAGTCTAGTAATTAGTCTCATTTAAAATACAACTATAAAAAAATTGTATTTTAATATTTTAATATAATAAATATATATTATATTAAAATATGATAATTGTACTTGATGAATTATTAAAAAAAATGGATGATATTAAAATTGAATTACATGAAATAAAAAAAGATATGGGTACAGATATTCTATATAAAAAATACTGTATTAAGATGTTAAATAATTATGATTTTAATGACGAATTTAAAAATTTAATAATTAATAATATTGAATATGTTTTACATATAATTAAAAGATTCATAAAAATTATTGAAAAATCTAATAAAAATAATTATTTAAATTATCTAAATAATGATGATATTTATGCAGACGATGATATTGGTATTACCTTAAAAAAAATACATTATGAATTATTAAATTATATTACTAATAAACAAATAACTATTAAACCAGAAATAACTATTGAACCAGAAAAGAATATTAAACCAGAAATAACTATTGAACCAGAAAAGAATATTAAACCAGAAAAGAATATTAAACCAGAAAAGAATATTAAACCAGAAAAGAATATTGAACCAGAAAATGAAAATGAATTAGATGATTCTGACGATTCTTTTGATATTTCAGATAATAATTATCTAAGACCAAATCAATTAAAAGCTATTGAAAAAACTGTTAAACAAAATTTTGTTTCTGGTATTAACTGTCAAATTATGGGTGCTGGTAAAAGTTTAATTATTTTGAAAACAATTCAATCACATTATGATATTAATAAAACTAATAAAATATATATTATTTGCACTGAAAGAATTGATATATTAAAAAAATTATTTTTAAAACCTGTTTATAATAATAATAAAATTGTTAATTATACTATTAATAAAGATAATTTTACTAAATGGAAAACTAATAATATTATTGACATTAAAAAATTTACATTTATTAATTATCTAACAAATAAAAAATTTAATCCAAAAGACTTAATTCCAAAAAAGAAACCAATATTATTAATTATCAATAATGCATTCCTAAAAGCACGCAATAATTATAATAAAATTAATAGGTCTAATATTGGATTAATTATGATTGATGAATGTCATTTAATTAGCGGTGATAAAAATTATGATATGTTCAAGTGGTTCAAATACGGATATTTAGAGAACCTTTCTTATCTAAATACTAATAACTTAATTATTAATATTATTGGATTTAGTGCAACCCCATTAAGAGAAACTAAAAGATCACAAAGCCAATTATCGGATATATTTTCGGATAGTTCTGTATCATCACCAAATAATAAACTAAATTTAATATCCAATTATACATTTATTGACGGTTTAATTGATAGAATTATTCTACCATTTAAGCATATTATAATTGAAAATAAAACAAAAAATATAGAAACAGATTTACTAAAAGTAATATTTAATAAATATATATTATCAAACGACGAATTGCCATATAAAAAAGGTGTATGTTGGGATAAATTACTGGAAAATATAAAAAATAATAAAATAATAATTGATGAGGTTACAGATTCAAAATTAAAAATCTTTGAACATCATTCTAAAAATAAAAATAAAAATGATTTTGAAAAATTTTGTAATTCAGACGGATCATCTATTTTATTGTGTGTTAATTGTTGTAAAGAAGGTTCTGATATTTTTAAATTAGATTTTGGGTTATATTTAGATTGTGTTAAAAAAAGATCATTATTAGTATCAATGCAAACAGCCGGACGAATAATGAGACCTGATGATGCAGGACTAAAAAAATATGCCTATATAATTGAAGTAATTAATACAGAAACTAATGATTTATCAGTTGAAATAATGTCAGTAATGAAACTAATAAATTATTATAAATCAATATTGAATTTAGCAACAGATACAGAAGATATAGAAGATATTGAGGATAAAAATTTATGTAAAAAATTTATGGAACTGCATTCATCAACTCATATAATAGAATATAAAAATGAAATTCATATAGATTTTGGACAAAATGTTAATCCGTGTGTAATTAAATTTGATATGAAAACTATTGATTGGTCTGTATTTAGAGATTATTTAGATCAAACCGTTAAAAAAATATGTGGAATAAAAACAGAAGATCAATTTAAAATGATTATTGATAAATTAAAATTAATTGATTCATTTCAAAAAGATAATGATTATGATAAAGTATATAAATGTTTAGATCACATAAAATTAAATATACCAAATTATACAGAATTTAAATTAAGATATAAATCATTATTTGAAACAAAAACATGGTATGAACTATTAGGATTACATTTTAATTATTATTCATTAGATGAATTAAAAATATTATTACAAGATAAAAATTATACAATATTAAATAAAAAAATATACAATAAATTAAAAACAAAATATAATAAATTACCAAAATATCCATTAGAATATTATAGATTAATGCAAATTGTTAATTACAATGATTTAATTGTTAATAATGTTTGGATAAATATTTAATTTCAATGATTTAATTGTTAATAATGTTTGGATAAATATTTAATTTAAGACGTGTTTATAATAAACTCTTTTAATTAGTGTTTATTATAACCTCATTTAAATTAAATTATTTATAAAATATATTTTTATAATATTTTTTATAAAAGACG
>Ga0214919_10002706_pt1 | contig 27509 bp, 24 predicted proteins | sample LL1503_MetaG_FD_177994 | JGI IMG/M metagenome (GOLD analysis project Ga0214919, IMG submission 177994) | Freshwater microbial communities from Lake Lanier, Atlanta, Georgia, United States - LL-1503 | ecosystem: Environmental > Aquatic > Freshwater > Lake | place: USA: Georgia | collected...
AACTTCCCTAACTCCCAAAATGGGGGTTGGCCTCTTTACTCAGAGTGCGAACCATACTAACTTTTCAAAGAAATCTCATCTTCACTGTTTTTGGTCACCGAGACCAATGCCACGCCTTCATCCAGGTTCACAAGGCGCACACCCATGGAATCACGCCCAGTGTGTCGAACCTGCGCCGCTGGCGTGCGCATCACTGTTCCAGCAGATGTAATTGCAAGGACTTCATCCTCATCTTGAAGAACAAGTGCACTGACTAATGATCCTCTAGAACTCTCATCGATCTTAGCAGCTTTAATCCCAATTCCACCGCGGCCCTGTAAACGATATTCCTCAAGAGGAGTCTTCTTGCCATAACCGGCATCAGTTGCTGTAAAAACAAATGAGTTTGCAGCAAGTCCTGAGTTCACTCTGGCCATTGTCAGTAGAGAATCGCTTGTGCGAAACTTCATTCCAATAACACCACTAGTTGATCGGCCCATTGGTCGAAGTGATTCATCATCTGCGGTAAATCGCAGTGACATTGCCTTAGTTGAAACAAGTAAGAGTTCATCGCCGTTATTAACAAGTGATGCGCCAACTACTTCATCTCCTGGTTTTAATGAGATTGCAATCAAACCACCAGTTCGAGGTGAATCAAATTCAGTAAGAGGGGTTTTCTTAATTAATCCCTTTTTAGTTGCGAGAACCAAGAATGGGGAAATTGTGTAGTCTTTGAGTGAGAGAACTTCAGCGATTTTCTCATCGGGTTTAAATGCCATTAAGTTGGCAACATGTTGTCCGCGAGCATCGCGTCCTGCATCGGGTAGCTCGTGCACCTTTGTACGGTATACGCGTCCTTGGTTTGTAAAGAACAACAACCAATCATGAGTGGATGCAACAAAGAAATGATCAACAACATCATCTTCCTTAAGTGCTGCTCCTTTAACGCCACGACCACCACGACGCTGTGAACGATAGAGATCTGCCATGGTGCGCTTTGAATAGCCACCTCTTGTGATTGTTACCACCACATCTTGATCTGGAATTAAATCTTCAGCGCTGAAGTCGCCTTCGCTGGCCACAATCTGCGTGCGGCGCTCATCGCCATATTTTGCAATTAAATCAGTGAGCTCTGTTTTAACGATATCGCGTTGCTTTTCAGGGCTTAGAAGAATCGCATTTAACTCAACAATCTCAGCCATTAAAGCCTCATATTCATCATTAATTTTCTGGCGCTCAAGAGCTGCAATTCGGCGCAGTTGCATATCCAAAATAGCGTTAGCCTGAATTTCATCAACATCTAGAAGTTTCATTAAACCTGTGCGAGCTTCTTCCGGTGTTGTCGATGCTCGAATCAATGCAATAACAGCATCAAGGGCATCGAGGGCTTTGAGATAGCCCTGCAAAATATGTGCGCGCTTTTCTTTTTCAGTTAAACGGAACTTAGTTCGGCGAACAATTACTTCAATCTGGTGATCGATGTAGTAACGGATGAACTCATCTAGGCGCAAAGTGCGCGGTACTCCATCAACGAGTGCCAACATGTTGGCGCCAAAAGTATCTTGTAGTTGTGTGTGCTTATAGAGGTTATTGAGAACAACCTTTGGGATCGCACTTGATTGTAAAACAATAACTAATCTCTGGCCTAAGCGCTCATTACCTTCGTCGCGCACATCGGCAATTCCTTTAATCTTTCCATCTTTAACCAGTTCAGCAATCTTCAACGCTAAATTATCTGGGTTTACTTGATAAGGAAGTTCACTAATTACTAAACATGTGCGCTTATTAATCTCTTCTACTTGCACCACTGCGCGCATAGTGATTGATCCACGACCTGTGCGATAAGCATCTTCAATACCACTACGACCAACAATTAATCCCTTTGTAGGAAAATCTGGGCCTTTAACAATAGTTAAGAATTTAGCTAGAAGTTCTTCTTGCTTCATCTCTGGATTTTCTAGCGCATAAATAACTGCTTCACCGATTTCACGAAGATTATGTGGTGGAATATTTGTAGCCATCCCAACAGCAATACCGGCGCTACCGTTAACTAGGAGGTTTGGCAGTCGAGAAGGTAAAACTGTTGGCTCCTGTGAGCGTCCATCGTAATTGGGAACAAAATCAACGGTCTCTTCATCGATATCGCGCATCATCTCCATTGCTAGAGATGACAAGCGGGCCTCGGTATAACGCATAGCTGCAGCTGGGTCATTGCCTGGAGAGCCAAAGTTTCCATTTCCATCGATGAGTAAATAACGCAATGACCAGTGTTGGGCAAGACGAACTACAGAGTCATAAATCGCTCCATCACCATGCGGATGGTAATTACCCATAACATCCCCGACGATACGAGAAGATTTGTAGTAACCCTTATCTGGTCGATATCCCGCGTCATACATCGCATATAGCACGCGGCGGTGAACTGGTTTTAGGCCATCGCGAATATCGGGCAGTGCGCGACCGACAATAACTGACATGGCGTAGTCAAGATAGGAGCGCGCCATTTCCACTTGAAGGTCAACGGTTTCAACTTTGTCGAAAGATTCGAGGTTGTTTGGGTTCAATTCATCCATTAGATATCCAAGAACCTCACATCTTTAGCGTTGCGCTGGATAAATGCGCGACGCTTTTCAACATCTTCACCCATGAGTACTGAGAATAAATCATCGGCTGCTGCTGCATCCTCTAAAGTCACGCGAATGAGAACGCGGTGCTCTGGATCCATGGTTGTGTCCCAAAGCTCCTTTGCAGGCATTTCACCTAAACCTTTGAAGCGCTGGATTCCATCATCTTTAGGTAAACGCTTTCCTGCAGCCAGACCAATCTCAATCATGCCATCGCGTTCGCGATCACTAAATGCGTATTCAACAGGCTCTTTACCGCCCCACTTCAACTTGTAGAGAGGAGGTTGAGCAAAGTAAACAAAACCGTTTTCAATAAGTGGGCGCATAAAGCGAAACAGTAAAGTAAGAAGCAAGGTACGGATGTGTTGACCATCAACATCAGCATCTGCCATTAAAATAATCTTGTGGTAGCGAAGTTTCTCAATATCAAAATCATCGTGCACGCCAGTACCTAGCGCAGTAATTAATGCTTGCACTTCATTGTTTTGTAAAACACGGTCAATGCGTGCCTTTTCAACATTTAAAATCTTTCCGCGAATCGGCAGAACGGCTTGATTACGTGAATCACGACCGCCTTTAGTTGAACCACCCGCTGAATCCCCCTCAACGATATAGAGCTCACACTGTGCAGGATCTGTCCACTGGCAATCAGCTAACTTTCCTGGCATTCCGCGGCCTTCAAGCAAACCTTTGCGGTTACGGCTTAAATCACGGGCTTTACGTGCTGCCACGCGTGCTGCAGCTGCATCAATGCTTTTTCGGACAATCTCTTTTCCCTCTACGGGATTTTGCTCAAACCAGGTTGTGAGTTCTTCGTTAACAACTTTTTGTGTGAAGGTTTTTGCCATGGTGTTACCCAACTTCGTCTTAGTTTGGCCTTCAAATTGTGGATCTGCCAACTTCACCGACACGATTGCAGTTAAACCTTCGCGCACATCATCACCTGTTAAGCGATCTTCTTTTTTACGAATGAATCCTGCTTCTTCACCAAACTTATTGACAACAGAGGTGAGCGCTGTGCGAAAACCCTCTTCGTGAGCACCGCCCTCATGGGTGTGAATCGTGTTAGCAAATGTATAAACGGACTCGCTAAATCCGGCGTTCCACTGCATTGATACTTCTATGGCAATTTTGTTCTTCTTATCCTCTGAAGCAAAAGAGATAACTGATTTATGTGTTTCGCCTCTAGTTGAATTTAGGTGCTTCACAAAGTCAGAGATACCGCCTTGGTATTGATAGCGAACTGTTAGTTGTTTACCCATTTCGTCAACGTGGCCACCGCGGGCATCTGTGAGAGTAAGAATCAAACCTCTATTCAAAAACGCCATTTCGCGAAAGCGTGTGGATAGAACTTCAAAAGAAAAATCTGTAGTTTCAAAGATTTCCTTTGATGGCCAGAATCGAATTGTTGTTCCAGATGTTGTTGAGGCTTCACCTTTTTTAACCGGAGCTGTTGGAACACCTAATTTGTAATCTTGATACCAAAAACTTCCATCGCGCTGCACGGTGACAGAAAGATCTGTACTCAATGCGTTAACAACTGAAATACCAACACCGTGTAATCCACCTGAAACTGAATAACCACCATCGCCAAACTTTCCGCCGGCGTGTAAGACGGTGAGCACAACTTCAAGGGCTGGTTTCTTTTCAACCGGGTGCATGTCCACGGGGATCCCGCGGCCGTTATCGATGACTTCAACGCCGCCATCTGCCATCAATGTCACATTGATTTCGCTGCAATAGCCAGCAAGGGCCTCATCGACTGAGTTATCTACAACTTCATATACCAAGTGGTGCAGCCCGCGCTCACCCGTGGAGCCGATATACATCCCGGGGCGCTTGCGCACAGCCTCTAGACCCTCCAGCACTGTGATGCTAGATGCGTCATAGGAGTTCTGGGCCACGTGTGTATCCTCCAAGGTTGAAACGCTCTTTTGCCCTCTGAGGGCCTCTGGAAGGGAAAATCCCTCCGGCGCGCTCCTATCCTAGTGGGTAGATGAGGATTGAAATAGCCACAATAAGCCTTAGATGTGGGTATAGCCGAACTTTGAGCCTGCGGGTGAGGGTTCCTAGTGGGTCTAGGCCTTATCCATAGGTATCTCGAGCCCCTCGGGCGTTGCGAATAGTTCGGAGCCCTTTTTTCCAACTGGGGCCCTGGGGAGCTATAAATCGCAGCTTTTGAATCGTGGCACCTGATGGATCATTTTGAATTGTGGCCAACAAATTATCTGCAACCAATGTGAGTTGTGTTGCCCACGCAGTTGATGATGTTTGAATCGTTAATACTGAATCCATAATAGAAATTGGTGTTGCATGCTGCGCAATTTCTGCGCCAACAATAGTTGCCCATGTAATAAACAAGTTTCCTTCAGCTAAACCGCTATTCCATTCGCGTTCTTGAATCATGTTGTTGAGTAATTCACCGATTAATTCCGGGTCGCCAACTTGTCCAACGGTTTTTGTTGGCGCAACTTTGTTAGGTTTTCTAGTCACACCAGTTTTAAATGTCTTAAAAAGATCAAGAGCTAAATCGCGCTTTGTCATTAACTCTTTCCTTTCTTAACTATTCCGGGTGTTACATAAAACTTTTGGGTTAACAACTTCGCTGGTACATCACTTTCAACGGCTGCTGTAATAATAGTTTGCTCCGCTAGTTGAGTAGCAGAGATTAACTGTTTGCGGCGGAATGTATCTAGTTCAGCAAAAACATCATCCAAGATAAGAATGGGTTCTGAACCTTCACTCTTTAAAAGATTAAACGACCCAATACGCAATGAAATCGCCATCGACCAAGATTCGCCGTGGCTGGCATAACCTTTTGCAGGAAAATCACCAATGTGTAAGTGGAGGTCGTCTCGATGGGGACCGATTAAAGAAACCCCGCGTTCAATCTCTTGATAAGCAACTTCTTCTAATCTCTTTGTTAACACCTCAATATTGTTCTCAAAACTATTGGAGGCACCTTCACTGCCGCATTTATATGAAATAGAGGCTGGTTTAACTTCATTTAAGTTTGCATAGTTTTTGGCAACCCAAGGATTTAAAGCCTCAACAAGGGCGATTCTCTCTGCGGTTAGCTGTGCGCCAAACTTAATTAACTGTTCGTTCCAAGGTAGTAGCGCACTGGCAGAAGAGCGTGTTTTCAATAAGGTATTGCGTTGTTTCACTACCCGTTCATAATCAGCAATAACCCCAGCCATTCGGGGGGTGCGAGTAATAAGCAGGCGATCAAGGAAATCGCGTCGCCCCCCTGGCTCTGAGCGCACTAGATCTAAATCTTCGGGAGAGAAGTAAACAACTTGACATGCACCTAAAATCTCACGCTGGCTTCTTGTTGGGTTGCCATTAATTCTTGCCCGATTAGCTTTATTAGCGTTAATCTCAAGATCGATATTTAATATTCGATTATCGCGTTCAATTTCAGTTCTAATGATTGCCTGTTGTGCACCCAGTGAAATAAGTGGAAGGTTATTGGCAACACGGTGGGATGAGAGAAAAGCTAAATAGATTAAAGACTCTGCGATATTTGTTTTACCGGAGCCGTTATCGCCGATAAATGTGGTAACCCCAGGTTCAAACTCTATCTCCAATGAGGGATAGGAGCGAAAGTTGGTCAACGCCAACTTATTAATACGCATGAATGAAACCTATAAATTATGAGGCATAGCGCATTGGCATTAATAAGTAACGATAGTTCTCGACAAGTGCGCCGTCTTTATCACTTTTACCCATTAAAATCGCTGGCTTGTTAGGACCTGTAAATGAGATCTGCACAAACTTTGTTCCAACAGCGGTTAAACCATCAGCAAGGAAAACTGGGTTGAAGGCGATGGAGATTGGCTCGCCAGTTAACAAGATTTCGATCACCTCTGTCGCTTGTGCTTCTTCACCAGCTCCTGCTTCAAGAGAGAGTGTGTTGTTATTAAAATCAAGACGAAGTGGGACGGTTTTATCTGTCACAAGCGCAACGCGGCGCACAGAATCTAGAAGTGTTGCAACCTCAATGAGGGCAGTAGAAGTAACTTCTTGAGGAAGTAAGTGGCGGTATGGAGGGAAAGTTCCATCCAGCATACGAGATGTCATAGTCTTACCATCACCAGCAAATCCGGCGAGGCGATCATTGCTAGATGAAGGCGCAAAAGAGAGTGAAACTGTTTTCGTTCCTGTTAAAGATTTCGCCGCATCTGCAATGGTGCGGGCGCGCAGCAGCGCGCTCGTTGAAACATTGGGAGTTGTTGGATCCCATTGAATTTCGCGCACAGCTAAGCGATATCTATCAGTTGCGGCCAAAGTTACTGTTTCCTCATTAATTTCAACGTGAACACCCGTCAGGGTTGGTAATGAATCATCGCGCCCTGCTGCAATTGCTACTTGTGACACCGCGGTTGCAAAAACATCACTAGCTAAAGTTCCTGTTGTATCCGGTAGCTCTGGAAGGTTGGGATACTCATCGACTGAGAGTGTTGGTAATGTAAATTTTGCACTACCGCTTGTTACTAAAACACGGGATCCATCTAGTGTAAAAGTAATGGGTTTATTAGGAAGAGAGCGGGAAATTTCAGCGAGAAGTTTTCCAGAAACTAATACTTTTCCGGGCTCTTTTACCTCTGCTAGAAAATGAGATTTACTAGCTGTCTCTAAATCAGAAGCAGATAGATACACCTGATCACCTGTTGCATCTATAACTATTCCTAGGAGCTCTGTTTTGATTGGCCTTATTGAAAGGGAGCGGGAAACCCAATTAACACCATCAACTAAGACTGACTGCTCGACAATAAATTTCATACCCTGCCCCAATTCAATGAAAGGTTCGTTTCACATCTAGATTTATATATATAAAGGTAGTCGTAGTAACCAGGCAGCTTTAGTGTGGATAGAGAAGAAAAGCCCAGTTCAACGCGGTGTTTCAACATCCAGAACCTGTGAATAAGGCGGGAAAAGGTGTGCACAAATAACATATTTACACCCTTCCCCTTCCTACTCTTCATAGCAACAATGTGGCCTATCCACATAAAAGCCAGAGATCTCCACAGTTGTCCACAACTTATCCCCAACTGGGGGTAAAGAGTGTCAAAGCGGACATTTCACACTTTTGGTGCGCCTACCTCGCGTGTTGCTTAATTCTGGTGGTGAGTTCGTTGACCTGGTTATAGATCGAACGACGCTCAGCCATCAGCTGACGGATTTTGCGGTCGGCATGCATAACCGTGGTGTGATCACGCCCGCCGAATGTTTGACCGATTTTTGGGAGCGAGAGTTCGGTTAGCTCGCGGCAGAGATACATCGCAATTTGGCGGGCGTTTACTAATACCCGAGAGCGAGATGTTCCGCATAGATCATCGATAGTAAGCGAGAAATAAGCAGCGGTCTGAGCCATGATTGTGGCGCCAGTGATTTCTGGATTGTTCTCATTAGGAATTAAATCTTTTAAAACAATTTCAGCAAGTGATAGATCAACACTTTGACGATTTAAAGATGCGAAAGCTGTAACACGAATGAGTGCGCCTTCAAGTTCGCGAATATTAGTTGAAATCTTGCTAGCGATGTATTCCAAAACATCATCAGGCGCATTTAATTTATCTTGCGCGGCTTTTTTGCGAAGAATCGCAATACGTGTCTCTAACTCAGGAGGTTGAATATCTGTAATTAAACCCCACTCAAAACGAGAACGTAGGCGATCTTCCAAGGTTGTTAACTGCTTGGGTGGTCGATCACTAGAGATAACAATCTGCTTATTAGCGTTATACAAAGTGTTGAAAGTATGGAAGAACTCTTCTTGAGTTCGCTCTTTATTTTCTAAAAATTGAATATCATCAACAAGCAAAACATCTAGATCGCGATAGCGGCGCTGGAAAGCTGTGGCTTTATCATCACGAATGGAGTTAATAAAATCATTAGTGAACTCTTCTGATGAAACATAGCGAACGCGAACGCTGCCATAGAGCTCTTTTGCATAGGCACCAATAGCGTGTAATAAGTGGGTTTTTCCAAGGCCTGACTCACCATAAATAAACAGCGGGTTGTATGCCTTAGCTGGTGCCTCAGCAACTGCCACGGCTGCGGCATGTGCAAAACGATTGGATGCACCAATAACAAAAGTCTCAAAGATGTAGCGAGAGTTAAGTTGTGAAACTTCGGCGCTTTTTGATGGAGTTTCTTCTCGGCCCGTTCCAACCTTGGGTGCTACAAATTCAATATCAACTTCTGGGGTTTGTGGTTCGGCAGATTCCAAGGTTTCATCAACGGTCACAGCAATACTGGCCTTGTCACCCAGTTCGCGAGTTAAAACATCGCAGACAACTGTGCGCAGGCGGCTCTCTAAAACATCTTTTGCAAAAAGATTAGGGGTTGCCACCAAGAGCGTTGTTTGATCGTTGTTATGGAGAAGACCTAACGGTTGCGTGAGTTGTAAAAACGCTCGATGTTGAGGCGCATCAACGGCAACTTCTTCAATAACGCGATCCCAGAGAAGCGTTAACTCAATCTCTTTAACGGCCATTGCCGCCCCTCTCTGATATCCACAAGGTTATCCACAGCCTGTGGTCTAAACCCCAGGTTGAGCCCTTATATGCCCCCCAAAAGCTATAAAGCTGTGGAGGAGGGCGTAAAAGTAGAGCGGATTGGGAAAAAAAGCAACTGGTTATCCACAGAATGAGGCTGTGGGGGTGAGTCCAGATCTGAGTTTGACCGGCTTATCCCCAGACCTCTACCGTTACCTCCTCGCTTCCCCCGTATTTCTGGCCCGCACAAAAGTATAAGTATTGAGGAGTTTGACATGACAAAGCGCACCTTCCAACCCAATTCACGCCGCCGCGCCAAAAAGCATGGTTTCCGCGCCCGTATGGCCACGCGAGCAGGCCGCGCTGTTCTGGCAGCTCGCCGTGCAAAAGGCCGCGCGCGCCTTTCTGCCTAAGGACTCTGTAGGAAAACTCTTGTGCTTGCTAAAAGCGCACGTTTGACTGAGAGCGGGGATTTTGCCCGCGCAACAAAAAGTGGAATCCGTTACTCATCTACCAACTTTGTCGGCTACCTGTATGTAACCCAACTCAATCAACCTGCCCGCGCTGGATTAATTCTAAGTAAAACTATTGGCAGTTCAGTGGCTCGACACCGCCTGGCGCGAAAAATCCGCCACTGTATCTTTGATAACTACGCATCACTTCCAAACGGATCCCTGTTAGTTATTCGCGGACTCAACAATTCAATAGAGGCCGATTGCAAGTCAGAGATTGCAACTGTTCTTGCACATCTCATTCGCAAAACTAAAGAGTGCGCGGTCACGCAATGAGAACTCTCCTGACTGCACCTATCAAGTTTTATCAACAATGGATCTCCCCGTCACTTGCACCTCGATGTAAGTACTACCCATCATGTTCATCTTATGCGGTTACCGCAATTGAAACGTATGGATTAAAAGGAGTTGCAATGAGCGCTTGGCGTTTAGTGCGCTGTAACCCGTGGTCACATGGCGGCGTGGATTATGTTGTTTCACAAGAGAAAGCTGGAGTGTAATCTATGGGATCTATCCTAAACCCCTTATATATCGCTGTTTCTTGGGTGATTGTAACAATCCACAAAGTGCTCTCTCCTATTTTTGGCAAAGACAGCGGTGCGGCATGGTCATTATCCATTGTCGGTCTTGTGATTATCATCCGTATTATATTGGTGCCACTTTTTGTCAAGCAGATTAAGAGCCAACGAGCACTAACTGCCCTTCAACCACACATGAAGGAAATTCAAAAAAAGTATAAAGATGATCGCCAGAAACAATCAGAAGAGATGATGAAGCTCTATAAAGAGCACAAAACAAATCCATTAGCTTCATGTTTTCCCATTCTTGCCCAAGCACCAATTTTCTTTGCACTCTTCACTGTTCTCAATGGTATTGGTAAGAACCCTCCTGTAAAACACGGCGTGTTAACCCAAGATGATGTAGTGAGTGCAGCTAACGCTAAATTCTTTGGAGCGCCAATCTCAGATACTTTCCTCGGGACTGACATCACAACAGTTAAAATTGTTACTGTTGGCTTAATTGCTTTGATGTCACTGACAACTTTTACGACGCAACGTCAGTTAATGACAAAGGGCATGCCAAAGATGGATTCAAGCAACAATATGATGTTGCAGCAGCAGAAGATTATGTTGTATGCATTCCCAGTAATTTTTGCAATCTCTGGCGTGAACTTCCCAATCGGTGTTTTAATTTATTGGTCAACAACAAATCTTTGGACATGGGGACAACAGTTCTATGTCATTAAGCGAAACCCAACACCAGGATCACCTGCCTATGAAGAGTTGCAGAAAAAGCGCAACCGTAAAAACGGGGTCGTAGCCCCTGAATCAGATGTGGCCCCAACACGTGAAGAAGTTGCAGGGCAACGAAAGCAACCCAAAAAGAAGAAAAAGAAGAAATAGGACAAAACTGTACAAATAGTATTAATTCACTACAAACCCGACTGGGAGATATGTAATGGCAAAGGCAAAAACAGAGGTTATTGAAAAGGTAGAAGAAGATGCAGTAGAGACAAAGCCAGTAAAGGGCGTTGCAAAACTTGAAGAAGAGGGCGATATCGCCGCTGACTACCTAGAGGCGTTGCTCGACATCGCAGATCTAGATGGAGACATCGATATTGACGTTGAAAACGACCGTGCCTCACTGGCTATCGTTGGAGGAAAATTGAGCCACCTTGTTGGCCGTGAGGGTGAAGTCCTCGATGCTATTCAAGAGCTCACCCGCCTAGCGGTTCAGACCGCCACCGGAGATCGATCACGCCTCATGCTCGATATCGATAACTTTCGTGCTAACCGTCGCACAGAGTTAACAAAACTTGCCAAAGAGATGGCCGAGGAGGCAAAGTCAACTGGGGCTTCAATCAAGCTAGCTCCCATGAACGCCTTTGAGCGCAAAATCATCCATGACACAATCCAAGAGCTAGGCCTTAGTAGCGAATCTGATGGGGAAGACCCCAACCGCTGCGTTGTTATCTATCCAGCCTAAATGCAGGTTTCACGTGAAACCCTGATCGAGCGATACTTTCCTGATATCGATCGGGTTCATGCCTATGCCGCTTTCCTTGAAAGCGCTGGAATTGAGCGTGGATTAATCGGTCCCCGCGAAGCTGACAAGATCTGGGATCGCCACATCTTTAACTGCCTGCCCGTGACCTCCCTATTAAATGAGGGCTCCATAGTCTTTGATATCGGCTCAGGGGCAGGCCTGCCTGGAATCGTGATTGCACTAGCCCGCCCAGATCTGCACGTGAGCCTGATAGAGCCCCTTGAGCGCAGAGTGGAGTTCCTCAAGGAGGCTGTGGCTGGCCTTGATATTGAGATTATCCGCGGTCAAGCCCAGGATGTGCGCACTACTGCCCACTATGTAACAGCTCGGGCAGTGGCCCCGCTTGAGAAGTTAAAGAAGATGAGCTGGCACCTTGTAAAAACCAACGGCTCCCTTATGGCTATTAAGGGAAAGTCGGCCGAAGAAGAGATGAAATCTGTGCCGAAAGCGGTGCTCCATGAGGTAAATCTTGACGGCATTGAGCCAGGACGCATAGTAGAAGTGAGTAAAGGTGCTTAACTAACCCACGTGGATGATTCACGTGAAACAAGGCAGGTTATCGGCGTTCGCCGCCTCAAAGAGGCGATGGCAAAACCAGCCTCCCTTCGAATTATCACGGTAGCCAATCAAAAGGGTGGGGTCGGCAAAACCACCACCACGGTTAACTTGGCGGCAGCCCTTTCTATGGGCGGCCTACGGGTGGCAGTCATTGATCTAGACCCTCAAGGAAATGCCTCAACTGCCCTGGGGGTAGAGCACTTAGAAAATGCTGGAATTTATGAAGTTCTTATGGGCGATTTAACAATGTCGCAAGCAATTCAAAAAGTTAAAGGATTTCCATCCCTTGAATGTGTTTCATCCAATACTTCACTTGCACAAGCCGAGATTGAATTAGTTCCCATGGTTGCACGTGAGATGCGATTAAAAGATGCCATTGATGAGTTAGCAACACAACGCATAGCTGCCGGTGAACCACTTGATTATATTTTTATTGATTGCCCACCATCTCTTGGTTTATTAACAATTAATGCGCTAACTGCCGCAAAAGAAATGTTGATTCCTATTCAATGTGAATACTACGCACTTGAAGGATTATCACAACTATTAAAAACATATGAATTAGTAAAGAAGCGTTTGAACTCATCGCTCAAACTTTCAACATTTATTTTGACCATGTTTGATTCTCGCACACGGCTTGCTAATGATGTTGCAGATGAAATCCGCAAACATTATCCACATGAATTAATTGACATTCCCATTCCACGCGCTGTGCGCGTTTCAGAGGCACCGGGATTTAGTCAAACAGTAATGACGTATGACGCATCATCACCAGGTGCTATTGCTTATATGTTAGTGGCTCGCGAATTAGCAGAGCGCGGCAAACCTTTTGATTCAAATGTTGTTTCAATCAATTACAAGCGCGAAGGTGAGATTGCATAATGGCACGTCGTGGGGGGCTAGGCACAAACCTAGATGCATTGATTCCAACATCATTAACTGTTGCAGGTCAAGAAGTTGCAACGCACAATGAAATTGATATCAATCTGATATCTGCTAACCCTCGTCAACCCCGCCAACACTTTGATGTGGACGCGCTCAATGAATTAACCGCATCTATTAAAGAGATTGGCATCTTGCAACCTCCTGTTGTTCGCCAGAAAGCAAATGGTTCCTATGAACTCATTATGGGAGAGCGCAGATTCCGCGCAGCTAAAGCAGCTGGATTAAAAACAATTCCAGTCATCATTCGCCAAACTCCAGATAATGAGCTGTTGCGAGAGGCGTTGATCGAGAACATCCATCGCAGCCAACTTAACTCACTTGAAGAGGCAGCGGCCTATTCACAACTTCTCACAGACTTTAACTGCACACATGACGAACTGGCGGCAAAGCTTGGACGATCACGTCCATTAATTTCCAACACCATTCGTTTAATGAACTTACCAACTGCAGTTCAACACAAACTTATTACCGGTGCGCTCAGTGCAGGACATGCACGCGCACTATTGGGTTTAAGTGATTCAAGTGAAATTGAAAAACTAGCTGCGCGCATTGTTGCGCAAGGTTTGAGCGTTCGTGCAACTGAAGAAATTATTTCAACGGGGGCGCCAAAGCGAAAAGGTGCAAAGAAGTTAAAGGCTACAAAGTCGGCCAGCCCTGAACTTCAAGAGATTGCTGACACCATAGGTGACACTTTAGATACCCGAGTTTCCATTCAAGGCAGCATAAAAAAGGGAACAATTGTTATTGAGTTTGCAGGGGCTGAGGATTTAAAACGTATTGCTAAGGCGATTAATAATTAATTTAGTTGGTTGATGCCACGGCGAGACATCTCGGTCTTAATAACCCCGCCCAAAGCTTTCACACCTTCGCGGATGCGCTCTGGTGTTGGGTAGCAATAGGACAAACGCATGGACCAGGAACCAAAACCATCGGCATAGAAGGCTGTGCCTGGTACATAAGCAACTTTGGCAACAATCGCCTTTGGCATCAGAGCTTTAGTATCGATTTCTGGCGGCAAAGTTACCCAGACGTAAAAACCACCACCAGGCTTAGTCCACTTGGCAGTTGCTGGGAAGTGTTCATCTAAAGCTTCAAGCATTGCATCGCGGCGTACTTTATAGAGATCGCAAAAAGAAGCAATCTGATCGCGCCATGGTTGATCAGCTAAATAACTAGAAATCGTTAACTGTGAAAAGTTAGAAGGACACAAAATGGAAGATTCGCTGGCAATAATTAATTTCTCTTTTAATGACGGTGGCACTAGCGCCCAACCCACACGCATTCCAGGTGCGATGGTCTTTGAAAATGAACCCAGATAGATAACATTTTCAGAGTCCTCAGCACGCATGGCATTAGGTGATGGCTTATCAAAGCCAAGCAGGCCATAAGGATTATCTTCCACAACAAAAATACCCTCTGTGCGGGCGATATTTAAGATCTCAGTACGGCGATCTGCAGGAAGGAGAACTCCTGAAGGGTTTTGGTAATTAGGGATTGTGTAGAGAAACTTAACTCGGCGCCCTGATGCGCGCACGCTTTTAATCGCAGCACGTAGCCCATCTGGAACTAACCCCAAATTATCGGTTTCAACGTGAACTACCTTGGCTTCATATTGGTGGAAAGTACCGAGGGCTCCAACATAGGAGGGTGCTTCAGCTAAAACCACATCGCCTGGGTCAATAAAGATACGTGAGATTAAATCGAGAGCTTGCTGCGAACCTGTTGTTACTAAAACATCATCAGGATTAGCGCGAATTCCTTCTAGCGCCATCATTTCGCAGATTTGTTCGCGAAGTTTTGGATGACCTTGCCCGCTTCCATATTGCAGAGCCTCTTGGCCATTAGTCACAATAAGTTTTTGCACGACATCAGCCATCATCGCCATGGGAAGTGCTGAAAGATTAGGCATTCCACCAGCAAGTGAGACAATCTCAGGACGTGATGCAACAGCAAAAAGTGAGCGAATCTCACTTGGTTGCATGTGCGCAGCCCGTCCCGCAAAGCGCTCCTCGAGATTTTGAGGCGCTCCAGTTGCAAAACGTGGCGTTACATCAGACATGGCGTAAGTCTCCCATATGCCGGCACATCGCCGAACACTAATTAACGACGAATACCGGCTTTGCGCAGATCAGAGATACGCAAAGTTCCTGTTTTTGCATCATCTTCAGCAGCTAAATAGAGGCGCTGAATTGCAATAACAAGGGCTTCTGCAATCACATCACGAAAATCAGGACGGGACATACGCCCACTATCGCCAGGATTAGTTTTATAACCCAAATCAATGCGAACTGCGGGGGCTTTAGTTAGACGCAACAAATCCCACGTCATGGCATGTGTGCGGCAGTTAGCAAAATCAGTACGGGCACATATTTCTCGCTGAACTAATGATGCAAATCTTTCACCAACGATTGAGTGCACACCGTGCACATCACTTCCATAAAAGTAAGTTGCTGCACCATGTGCGTTTTCATTCTTATAACTATCTTCATGTAGTGAAATCATCAAATCCGCATTGCTGGTATTTGTGAAAGCAATTCGCTCACTTTCGGAAGGATTATTTTTTTCACCACGCGTTAAGAAGACAGATGCACCGAGTGCTAATAAACGGCCTTCAGTACGAACTGCAACATCATAAACAAGTGCATCGTCACCATCAGGGTTTAAAACTATTGTCTTATTGGCAAGTGCAGGGCCACGATCTTTTTGATTTGCACTCTCGCGCAAGATAGAAGGCGCACCACCAGAGACAATTTTAGTCAAACGGATAAGTGCGATGATTGTTGCCGGGCCACATTTACCATCAACGGTTGCAACAACAGATTTCTGGAATTCTTTCACCGCTAACTCAGTGCGCAGGCCGTAGATTCCATCCACCCGCCCACAATCGAAACCCATTTCAGTCAAACGTGATTGCAATGCAGCAACATCATCACCATGCATCAAGGGTGGCTCTTGCAGATTTAACGATCTATCTCCGAGTTTCCACTGCGCTTCTTCAAGTGCGCGGGCCGTGACTTCATCAACAAGACCCGTGACACTTAAACCACGAGCTTGTTGAAAAGACCGGATCTGGGACTCAGAGAGCTGTGACATTTTCTTTAGGAGAGAAAGCTTTCAAGTTCCTTCAACATCGCAGGCTTTGGTTTGGCTCCAACTATTGTCTTGACGATTTGGCCGTTAACAAAGACGTTCATAGTTGGAATTGATGAGATTCCATACTTAATTGCAATTGCTGATTCTTCATCAGTGTTGAGCTTTACGATTTTTAGCTTTGAGCCGTATTCGTCAGAGATCTCTTCCAGAATTGGTCCCACAGCACGGCATGGGCCACACCATTCAGCCCAAAAATCGACCAATACAGGCGTGCTGCTCTTTAAAACCTGCTCATCAAATGTTGCTGTAGTGACTTTACTCGTGGCCATCATTTACTCCTTGATATCTATTGGTAGAGGTAGAGAACTTTAGTGTCCTGCCAGGAATCTTTCAGCATCTAACGCTGCGGCGCAGCCAGAGCCAGCTGCAGTGATTGCTTGGCGATAGGTGTGGTCCACCAAGTCACCGCAGGCAAAGACTCCCTTGATATTTGTTCTAGTGGATCGATCTTCAACTTTTACATAGCCTTCAGCATCTAAATCGATTTGACCAATGATTAATTCACTGCGTGGAATATGCCCAATGGCAACAAATAAACCAGTGACATCTAAAGTTGATTCAGATCCATCAACAGTGTTCTTAATCTTTAGACCAGAAACTTTGTCAGCCCCGAGAACATCAATAACTTCAGAATTCCATAAGAATTCAATCTTAGGATTATTGGCAGCGCGCTCTGCCATAATTTTTGATGCGCGCAAAGAATCACGACGGTGAATCAAAATAACTTTGTCAGCAAATCGAGTTAAGAATGTTGCTTCTTCAACTGCTGAGTCTCCCCCGCCAACAACTGCAATTGTTTGTCCACGGAAAAAGAAACCATCACATGTGGCACACCAAGAAACACCATGGCCAGATAGACGCTTTTCATTTACTAAACCAATTTCGCGATATGCACTACCAGTTGCAAGGATTACAGACTTTGCTTTAACAGTGTTTCCTGAACCATCTTTTAAAATCTTGATATCACCTGATAAATCCATTTCAACAATGTCATCGGTGATTAACTCTGTGCCAAAGCGCTTAGCTTGCTTTCGCATACTGTCCATTAAATCTGGACCCATCACACCATCAATAAATCCAGGAAAGTTTTCAACTTCAGTGGTGTTCATCAGTGCACCGCCTGCAGTTACAGAACCCTCATAAATAATTGGATTTAACTGCGCGCGAGATGCATAAATTGCAGCTGTGTATCCAGCTGGGCCTGATCCAACTATTACGACATCTCTAACGTCACTCATGTGTACTCCCTGTAACCCCTAACTTATCTTCTTTATTCCACTTGGCCAGGACGTCGTAAAACGGAGTTCTTGAGATGTCTAATCATTGTGATTTCTTCAACACCAGCTGCCTTGCCAGCAATGAGATAGCCAACAAAGGCGGTGGCCATAACGACTACTAACTCACCTAATCTAGCGATTTTACTTATCTCCACACCCACCCAATCCAAATACTGGGTTAATGCAAAAAGCGGCACCATCACGGCAAAAGAGGCTCCGAATAGGCGAAGGTGTTGCCCACCAAAATCTTTTAAAGAAATTTGGCCAGTGTGTTTTTTAAGTAGCGACAAAGTGACTAACAAACCAATTAAGTAAGAGATCGAGAACGCTGCACCTAACCCAATTGTCACCCATTGGTTGCGCAAGGTGAAGAGTGAGAGATAAGAGAGCGCAACGGCAATAATGTTAATGATAAGTATTGAAATAACTTGTGTGCGAGTATCTTCAAAGGCGTTAAAACCACGGATCAAAATTAAGTTGATAGAGAATGCAACTAAACCGAAACTTAGCGCAGCTAATACATATCCGATATATCTAGAATCTTCTATTGGAACGCCTATAAAAATGACCGAAGTAATGAGTGGGCCAAATAACAAGAAAGCAACTGCACTGGGAATAGTAATAACACCTACCAGTCGTATGGCACGAATTAACTGCTCACGCACTTCTTCAGCTTTCTTCTCTAGAGCAAGGCGTGAGATGTGAGGCAATATAGCTGTAATGATTGAGATGGTCACAATTGAATAAGGCAACAACATGACGAAATAGGCATATGTATAGGGCGTGTAACCAACCCCTCGTTCTATTCCTTCTTGGGCACTTCGCACAGCAGCACTTGTAGCAACGTTTACTGTTACTAAATAACCAAGCTGTGAAATCAAAACATAAATCAAAGTCCAGCCTGCTAGACCAAAAGATTTACCAAGTCCCTTTACGCCCCATTGCGGGCGTAGTTTTATCCCTAATCTTTTTACCACTGGTACTAAAACCAGCGCTTGAACAACCACACTCAGTGTTGTTCCCCATCCTAAGATCTGCACTTGAATATTTGAAATGTTATCGATGCTCACAGGTGGCGCAAAAACAAGAAAAGCGCCAAATAACGCTATACCAACAATGTTATTAGCTATCGGCGCCCACATCAGCGGGGCGAAGGAACCACGGGCATTTGCTACCTGGCCCAGCATCGTAAAGAGGCCTAAGAAGAAGATTTGAGGTAGGCAGTAACGAGTAAATGCAATTGCAATCTCTTTTTCAACCTCAAAACCAGTGGTGGAAAATTCCGGTGCATAGAGACGAACTAGAGCCGGTGCGAAATACATTCCTAAGGCAACGAGTGCAAATAAAATAATTGAAATTGTTGTAATTAAGCGTGATGCAAAACCATCTCCGCCATCTTCATGATCAAAAGATCTCACCAACTGTGGAATAAATATGGCAGTTAACGCGCCGCCCACAAGCAAGTTATACAAAATGTTAGGCATTGTGTTTGCCACATTGTATGTATCTGCAAGTAGGGCTGTACCAAGAACTGCAACAATTAAAATGCCACGGATAAATCCAGTAATGCGCGAAATAATTGTGCCAAGCGCCATGATCCCTGAGGCGCGGAAAAGTTCATTAGATTTCATCAGCGCGCCCCTTTCTTACTCGGCGAAGGCTTTGAGCAACAGCAGCAAGCAAGAGCAGGATGGCTGCCCCAGTAGTAAACCATGTCACACGTTTATCGATAACTGTTGAATTAATCTGCAGAATAGATGCTGGCACTATCTGCACACTCGTGGCATCGGTAATCTGGGCAGTTATCGTGGTTTCCCCAGGGGCAACTACATCAAGAGTGAGCTCTAACTGCTTTTTAGAGTTAGCGGGCACCACGACACCGGCAAAGTTTTCAACTACAACTCGGGAATTCATGGGGGTCATTTCCACATTGACCATGACATCAACTGAGAACTCATTGATGAGCGTCACAGGAAGTTTCGCAGATTCAGTTGTCACTTGATATTTACCTGGGTTAATCCGCAGTTTACGAACGTGGGCATCAACTGCAGATTTAGCGCTGTATGAGAAATAGTTGCGTGAATCTTTATCTAAAGAAGGTGACAAAAGACGACTCAAACGGGCGCGCAGCAGCGTTAATTCTGGATCGCTAACAGCGCGCGATAATCGGGTAAGGGCCTTACGGCTATCGCTGTAGTTCTTTTTTAGCACTGGGCTGAGCCTTGATTTTCCTGTGCTCCACCCACCATCTGGTTCACTGCGCACAATGCGCCCCAACGCAATCTGTAACTGTGATTGTCCAAATACGTAATACAGCTTTAATTCACTAGGCGCTAAAGACGTAGCTAGTGCAATGTCAGGATTGCCATAGGCAAGAGCTATAACATCATTACCCCTAGATACTTTCTGCAACTGGGCTAACCAATTAGAGGCGATCGGTGAACCGATAGGTGTGGCACCGTTTGCTAATGTGTATTCACCAGTCATCGCTATAACCTCATCGATTAAAGCTGGATCAATTACCCAAATTTTAGAACGAGAAACGGGCACATACACTAATTGGCCTAACTTGCCTGAAGGTGTTAACTCTTGCGCCAAATCATCATTTCTAAACTCGCCAGTGAAAGTTTGATGTGCAGGGCTAATAATACGAACTATTGTTGAATCTGCGTGAGCAGGCGATAATGGCGCAAACAGGAAGAGAGCTGTGAGTAAAAAACCTATAACTTTCTTCATGGACGTAACTCACCATTTTTGGCAAGTAATTTCTTTTCATCGGGATAAGCCAAGCGCTCCACAATTTCACTTAAAGGAAACCAGGAGACCTCATCGACTTCACTAACTTGTGGTGTTAATTCACCACTGACTTCAGTAAAAATAAAGTGGTGGACAGTCTTGTGAATACGTTTACCGCCAGCCATAAACCAAAAATCAATCACACCTAGGGATTTAGTAATTGCCGAGGTAATTCCAGTTTCTTCAGCCACTTCACGAATCGCAGCTTGTTCTGGCGTTTCACCTTCTTCTATATGTCCCTTTGGTAAGGACCACAGAATGCGCTTTCCAGTGGTGTCTTTATGATCAATGCGTCCAATAAGTAAGCCTTGTGTGCCAGAGGTGTCGATAACTAACCCGCCAGCGCTGATTTCATCCACGCGTTTGGCATAGGGACGTTTGTTTTTTGGGTGAAGAGTTTTTTCAGGGTGTGAAGAACTCTGTGTTTGGGGGCCGCGGTTAGCGGGGCGTTTGCGCTTCCGCTTCTTTTTAATGCCTTCGCTGCCCGCACCAGGTGCCGGGGTCATGGAGCAAGGGTACTGCTCTAACCTTACTTATTGTGAGTAAGGCATTAGGAGCCGCGGGCGAGCTAGCCATTCGCTCGCTGATTGGACGAGCCCCGCTGGCAAGTTCTCTAGCGCAATCCTTTAAAGCCAAAGGCTTTACTTTGGCATTGGTAGGTGGACCTGTGCGCGATGCGCTCTTAGGAAGATTGGGAAATGATTTAGATTTCACAACGAATGCGCTGCCGAATGAAACAAAAAAGATTCTCAATCAGTGGGCAGAAAATGTGTGGGATACCGGTATTGCGTTTGGAACTGTTGCAGGTAAACGTGGTGATACAACTGTTGAAGTAACTACCTATCGCAACGAACATTACGAAGTTGATTCACGCAAACCATCAGTTGAATATGGCAAAGATATCAACGGTGATTTATCACGTCGTGATTTCACTATTAATGCAATGGCGTTGGAGTTAACAACCGATACACCAGAGTTCATCGATCCATTTAATGGTTTGAAAGATTTAGCTTCAAAAACTCTGCGCACACCAGGTCTGCCCAACGATTCATTTAATGATGATCCACTTCGCATGATGCGTGCTGCCCGTTTTGCCTCTCAATTAGATTTTGACATCGAACCTGCAGTTCTAGCTTCTATTAGAGAGTTAGCACACCGTATTTCAATTATTTCAGCTGAGCGCGTGCGCGATGAGTTCACAAAGATTCTCATGTCTAATAACCCTCGCAAGGGAATTACATTATTAGTAGATACCGGTTTAGCTGAATTAGTTTTGCCAGAGATTCCTAAGCTGCGTCTTGAAGTCGATGAGCACCACCACCATAAAGATGTGTATGAGCATTCAATTACTGTCCTTGAACAAGCAATTGAACATGAAGATCGCCTAGGTGGTCCTAACCTTGTTATTCGCCTTGCTGCGCTACTCCATGACATTGGAAAACCAAAAACTCGCGCCTTTATAGAAGGTGGCGGGGTTTCATTTCACCACCATGAAGTAGTGGGTGCCCGCCTTGCTAAAAAGCGTCTATCTGAACTTCGCTTTGATGGAGATACTGTGGAGGCTGTTGAGCTTTTAACTGCCCTGCACCTGCGTTTTCATGGCTATGGAGATGGAGAATGGACGGATTCTGCCGTGCGCAGATATGTGCGAGATGCCGGTGATTTACTGACTCATCTACATGTTCTCACCCGAGCTGATTGCACCACTCGCAATAAAACTAAAGCTGCGCACCTTGCAACTGTCTATGACTCTCTCGAAGCGCGCATCGCAGTATTAATGGAACTGGAAGAGTTGTCAAAGATTCGCCCCGATCTAGATGGTGAACAAGTGATGCAGTTATTGAACTTAAAACCTTCACGAGATGTTGGTGCAGCGATGGATTTTCTTATGGAGCTACGTCTTGAGGCCGGACCAATCGGTGAAGAAAAAGCTACCGAAGCTCTACTTAATTGGTGGAAAGACAGAAGCGCGAAGTAAGCGCACTCCCACTAATAAGTATGCCGCACTCACACATAGCGGAACCGTTGCACCTAAACCAGTTGTTGGAAGCAAGAGCGCTGCGATTAATCCTCCAGAGACAATTGCACCATTTACTAGAACATCATAGACGGCAAAAACTCGACCACGGTAGTAATCATCAATCTTAGATTGGACGAGTGCATCATTAGTAACTTTTAAGTTTTGGCCAAAGAAAGAGACTAAGAATGCTGTGAGAATTAATGTGACTTGAGTTTGTGTTGAAGCTAAAATTAAGGGACATGCAGCACTTGTAAGAATTGCTAAACGAATCCAACGGTGGCGGCCCACTTGAGAAACACCATAGGGGGCTAGAAATGCACCCAGAAAGACGCCAATCCCTGCAAATGAGAGGGCAAAGCCAAAGCCTTTTAAGCCCTGCTCTGGAAAGTTCGGATCATTGAAAGTATTTCGCTCAAGTAATAGAGCTGTAAGAGTCAGCGCAGTTAATCCTCCGCGGTGCACAGCAGTTGCAAGAATTCCACGTGCAGCATCAGAATGAATACGCAGGAACTGGAAGCCTTCACGCATCTCTGTCATACCTTGCATGAAACTGGCCTGTTTTATCTCATGCTCTAATGGGCCGATTTCAAATGTGTTTAAGCGGCCAGTCAATAGCGCTGCTACAAAATATCCACCACTGGCGATGAGAATCAGGAGTGCATCAGCGTGGTTAGCAAAGGCCAATGAATCGATAACTGCTCGCACTCCCACGCCAATTCCCCCACCAACAACGACAAGAACAGAGCCACCCGTAACAGCCATCGCATTTGCCGTGATGAGAGATTGTGAATCAATGAGCAGAGGTAATCCTGCAGACAGGGCTGCAAGAATTAAGCGATTGATCCCAAAGGCAATGAGGACAACAGTTGTTAATTCAATACCGGTTGTTCCGCTAAAAACAAAGAGTGCAACAAGTAATAAGTTTGCACTTCGGGCTAGATTTGCAATAAGTAATGCGCGCTGGCGTGAAAGACGATCCAATATAGTTCCAACAAAAGGACCAACGATGGAATATGGTAATAAGACAACAGCAAAAGCTAGGGCTGCGCTCAAGGCGTTAGCTTGGCGCTCAGGAGAGAACAGGACAAAGGACGCCAAGGCACTTTGAAAGATGCCATCGGTTGCCTGCCCCGTCCAGCGGATTGCAAGCAGGCGCGAAAACCTTGGATGCCGTAGCAAACCAAGGAAACTCATGATGAAGAGCGTACTGGCTCACTTAGGTTTATTCTTTCCACTAATGAAATCAAAACGTTCGTTCATCGACTATTCACTCGATAAGCGCGCCACTTTAATGGCACTCTTTCGTGGAGTTGTTGATGCGTGCGACGCGGATCCTTACTTATTGCGGGCAGCTAAGTGGCATGGCGAGAAAGTGAGCCGTAACTGCCCGGTGTGTAAGAAAGGCGAACTTGTTGAACTTCGATACACATTTGGCGAACAGCTGGGACAGTACTCAGGTCGCATTAAGAATGAAAAAGAGTTAATGCAGATGGAGAGTGAGTTTGGAGAATTTCGCGTCTATCTGGTGGAGGTATGTAAAGGTTGTTCGTGGAATCACCTCTGTGCCTCATTCATTTTGGGCGATGGCCATGAACGCAAGGCGCCCCGCAAAGTACGCACCTTGGAGGACGAGGATTACGCCACACGGTAGCCTTAAGTAGTGCGCACGTTCCTCATCAGATCAGCTGTCTTTCTAGGCGGCTTTGGTTTCATTGCAGGAGCTGTTCTTTTTGCCCTGGCCTACTTCACTGTAGATATTCCAGATGCCAATGCGTATGTGAACTCTCAATCAACGATTATTCAATACTCTAATGGTGAAGAAATTGGTCGCGTTGGAACGCAGAATCGTCAGATCGTTCCTCTTGCAAAGATTCCACTCAATGTTCGCCATGCGGTTTTAGCTGCAGAAGATCGTGGTTTTTATTCCAACCGAGCCTTTTCTGTCACAGGGATTTTGCGCGCAGTTGTTAACAACCTAAAGGGTGGGTCATTGCAGGGTGGCTCAACCATTACCCAGCAATATGCAAAGACTGCCTTTTTAACCCCAAGTCGCACAATTCAAAGGAAAATTAAAGAGTTAGTCATATCAATTAAGTTAGAAAACCAACTCTCCAAAGATCAAATCTTTGAAAGCTACTTAAATACTATTTACTTTGGTCGTGGTTCATACGGTGTGATGACAGCCTCCCAACAGTATTTCAACCGTAATGTTGATCAATTAACAAATGCTCAAGCTGCAGTTATCGCATCTATTTTGCGCTCTCCTGGCCTATATGATCCAGCATTTAAAGAAGGAAACCTAGAGCGTTTACAAGCCCGCTTTGAATACGTCAAAGCAGGAATGATTGATGCTGGTTGGTTAGATAAAGATGCAGCCGCAAAGATGAAGTTCCCAACAGTTGCACCACGTTCAACGTCAGGACAGCTCAGTGGACCTAAGGGTCACATCATTGAAGCTGTAACAAAGGAATTATCTAAGTTAGGTTTTAGCCAAGACCAACTTCTAGTTGGTGGTCTTGTTATTAAGACAACACTTGATCAAAAAGCCCAACAATCTGCCGTTGATGCAGTCAACAAGTTCTATCCCTCTAAAGCCCCGGAAAACTTACATATTGGTTTAGTAGCTATCAGGCCTGGAACCGGTGAAATCGCAGCTTTGTATGGTGGCCGGGATTACTTACAGCGCCAACTCAGCGATGCAACACAATCCATTGCACTGGCTGGTTCCACATTTAAACCATTTGCAATTATTGCAGGACTTGAGCAAGGAATTCCTTTAACATCGATGTGGAATGGTGATTCACCGCAAGTATTTGATGATGCAGGGAAACCATATGAAGTTTCTAATTATGGCGATGAAGGCTGGGGTCAAATAGATCTGCTCTATGCAACTAAGCACTCTGTTAACACAGTTTTTGTTCCTCTAGGAATTAAAGTCGGCCCAATTGCAGTTGTCGATGTTGCTCGTCGTGCTGGAATTCCAGAATCAGTAGCAATGATGCCAACACCCTCTGTTGTGTTGGGTGTTGCAAGTCCGCACGTTATCGATGTTGCAAATTCTTATGCCACCTTTGCCGCCCAAGGAATAAAAGCAAAACCATATCTAGTTGCCCAAGTTATTGGTTCTAACAAGGGTGTTTTGTATGAAGCAAGGCAAGAGACCCAAGAAGTCTTTAGTAAAGAAGTAATGGCAGATTTAACCTATGCACTTAAAGGGGTTGTAACTGGTGGTACTGGTGCTGCAGCCTTAGCCCTTGGTCGCCCAGCTGCAGGAAAAACTGGAACATCTCAGTCCAACGCCTCTGCCTGGTTTAGTGCTTACACACCACAATTAGCAGCCTCTGTGGCTTTGTTTCGCGATAGCGCATCTGAGTCCCTCAATGGAATTGGTGGGTTGAACTCAGTAACAGGTGGAACCTTCCCTGCCAGAATTTGGACCGCGTTTATGAAAGGCGCACTCAAGGATGAACCAGTAATGGATTTCCCAGCACCGTCAAATATCGGTGGCCTTGATCCAGTTGTGATGACTTCTGGTGGAAAGCAAACCCGCAAACCGTAATGGCAATGCGCACGCGGGCGATACTTGCACTAGCTTTTTTTGCTGCACTTCTCTCTTTTACTAAGTTTTCCCACTGCGAAGGCACTAATTGGGCAACGCCAGATCAATATATTCACGCCTGTTATAGCGACCTGCCTTCACTTTTTGGTGAGCGCGGCATGGTCGATAACACCTGGCCCTATGCAAGTGATACCAACGCAGTTGAATACCCAGTACTTACTGGATTAGTTATGTATGCAACTTCTTTTGTTGCTCATTCACCCATCTCTTACTTTAACTTCAATGCATTTCTATTAGCGCTACTCTTTATAGCACTTGTTTATATTGTTTATAGAATAAAACCAGAGTTCACATATCTACTCCCTCTTGCACCAGCCATGATTGCCTCTCTCTATATCAACTGGGATCTTTGGGCAATTGCCACCATGATGCTGGCAATTTATTGCTTTGATAGAAAGCAATACCTGTATAGCTCACTTGCGTTAGCAGTATCAATTTCTACTAAATTCTTACCTGTCTTTTTACTTCTTCCCATTCTTTTTATTCTCTGGCGCTCTAATCAAATGCGAGAGTTAGTTAAGTACGCGTTGACAACAACTGCGCTGTGGTTGGCAATTAACCTTCCCTTTGCTCTTACAACCCCAAATGGTTGGTGGCGTTTCTATAAACTTAATATGGAGCGCGAAGCCGATTGGGGCTCATTGTGGTTAGCCTTTAGCCAATTAGGTTTGGGCCTTGCAAACCTCAATTACTTAGCTATATTGTTATTACTCATTGGATTAACTTCTTTTGTCATATTCCTCTTTGAATTAAAGAACACACCCACTCTGGCATCTGTCGCCTTTATCCTTTTAGCTATCGTGATGATTGCTAGCAAGGTCTATTCACCGCAGTATGTCTTGTGGTTAACGCCGCTGGCAGTTATTGCACTGACAAAGAAAAAAGATCTGCATGCATTTTGGATTTGGCAGATTGCAGAGACGTTGTATCACGTTGCAATCTGGCAACACTTAGCGCTTTTCACCGGAGCACAATTTGGTTTGCAACAGGGTGGCTATGCCACCATCACGCTGATCCGTATCGCTGTCACCATCTATTTGGCCTTTGTCCTGATAAAACGGGCTCTGGAGGCCCGAAATACACAGGGATCCCTGTTCGATTTACTCTTTGAGGCCTCTAAGCCTTACCCTTAGCCTCCCCGAATCAGCCCCCTAGGTTGGTTTGAGGAAAGTATTAACCCTCCTGTCACGGAAATACCGTGGCCGTCTTAGTCCAAAGGAGGTCGGGTTAACGCATGCGTCACTATGAACTTATGGTCATTCTTGATCCAGAACTTGAAGAACGCACAGTCACACCAAGCCTAGAAACATATCTCAAAATCATTAAAGATAGCGGTGGAATCGTCAACAAGCTCGACTTGTGGGGCCGTCGTCGTATGTCTTTTGAAATTGCGAAAAAAGGCGAAGGTATTTATGCAGTCATTGATATGCACTGCCAACCAGCTGCAATCAAAGAGTTGGATCGCCAACTCAATTTGAAT
>Ga0214919_10002707_pt1 | contig 27490 bp, 28 predicted proteins | sample LL1503_MetaG_FD_177994 | JGI IMG/M metagenome (GOLD analysis project Ga0214919, IMG submission 177994) | Freshwater microbial communities from Lake Lanier, Atlanta, Georgia, United States - LL-1503 | ecosystem: Environmental > Aquatic > Freshwater > Lake | place: USA: Georgia | collected...
ATGCTGAATCATCAGCAGCATCGGACCGACGGCGGAGGGTTTATCCAGTTTGAAAATAATCTTATTGTTCAGATACCAGACATAGGCCGCGGGCGTCCAAAGGAATCCGTAGATATTAGCGTTCTTGGAAACGATCCCCGGCTTGAGATAGGTCTCTTGTTTCTTCACCTTTGCCGGTTTGAACTCACGTGCTCCGGTCGCCTCGAGGATCCGGGCCATGGGGAACAGATCATCTTCGCCGGCGCATTCGAACTTAAGCAAAGCCGAAGGAACTTCGCCGTCGTTCTTTGGATGAATATAAAAGCTCGCCCGATTGCCGCGGTAAGCATTGAACCGGATGGCCGCTTCAAAATAGCCCTGAGACTGCGAAAATTTGCTCGAAATACTTCCGCCCTTGAATCCATCGGCCACCTTGTGGAAGCCCAGAATCACCTTGCCGTCCTTCAGCGTCACCTGATCCGGATTACCGACCGTCCATTTCTCCGTATCAATCTTGGCCCCGTTAAAATCGTCGGAAAAAACCAACTTCATCTTAGGCGTAGGACTATCAGCCCGGCCGCTGGCAAGGGCGACCAAGAACACGAGGACGAATCGGAAGCTGTGCATCTTACTTATAGATTTTCACCCAATCTACCTCGATGTCATCCGGCAGAGTCTTAGGGTCGAAATCTTTGCGGTCGGACTCCAAGGCGTTGTGCTGGATCGCAAAACTCATGGGGGTCTTAACCTCCGGTTTATCAATCTTCATCGCGACCTTGCCTCCGATATAAATCGTGTAAGCTTTTTCCGTCCAAAGTATCCCGTAGGTATTAAACTTCTTGGAAGCGGCCTCTTTCCCGCCACCCAAGAAACCTGTCTCCTTGGGCGAGGCGGCGTCGCGCGTCCCCCCCGCCGAAGCTAGCCGGGCCCAGGGATAGACCAAGTCAGCCCCTTTGTTCTGAATGGTAATGGAGGCCCCGGGAATCTCCTCGGCCGTCGAGCTGATCCGCATCGTACCCCGATGGCCTTTGTAGGCGTTAAAGCGGATAGATGCCTCGTAATAGCCATAAGGCTGTTCGGGCTTGGCGGCGATGGTGATGCCACCACCCACGGGGCCGGTAGGCGTCATGCCGAAACCCAAGACCAGCTTACCCTTCTTGATCGAAACATGCTGAGGCGCGTTGATTTTCCACTTCGTCTGGTCGACGGCGGCGCCCTCAAAGTCATCCGAGAATATGACTTTCATCTTCAACGCCGGGTTATCCGCGCGGGCAACCAGTGACAACAGAAGCAGCAAGAGGATGGTGTAACGCATGGGGATTATTTATAGATTTTCACCCAATCAATCTGCATGGGTTCAGGGGGCAGCTTAGGATCGGGAAAATTCTTCAGCACGCCGCCTTCAGGAAGGTTGTGATAAAAATGTAAATATAATGGTGCGGTGGGTGTCGTTATACTGACGCGATGGACTTGGCGCGTATTGACATACCAAGCGAAGTATTTCGGGGTCGAAAGGACGCCATAGGTGTTGAACTTCTTATAGGAAGCACCGCCATCGAGCGGAATCGGGCTATTGACCGGCTCGATGTTCCTCACACCGGCCTCTTCGGCAATTTTAACGCTCGGGCGCACAGTGTTCGTAGCCTCGCCGGTCGTCACGAAATTAATTTCAGCGGCCGGAAATTTCTTCGCTGCAGATTCCTCGAAAAACGTGCGTACTTGCATGCCGCTATGCCGTCCTTTCGTTTGGATCATTCGAATGGAAGCCTCAAAATATCCATAGGGTTGTCGAAACTTACAAGTAACGGTGGCGTTCTTCCACAGAGTTGGTTTGCCGTCCTTCGAGGAGACTTCGAGTGACAATTTGCCATCCGCAACCTTGCAGCCTTCTTTGTTGTCTTTAGAGAAATCCCATTTGGTCAGGTCTAGTTCCTTGCCGTCGAACTTATCTTCGAAGACCAATTTCATGGTGCTGGTCGGATCAGCCCAAAGGACTGAGGCAAATAAAAGGGGGGAGATAAAGCGAACAAACATAGGAGGCTTAGGGGCTCATATATTACAAAGCCAGCTAAGGCTTTTGGCAAGTGCTTGGTAAAACGAAGGCACCCCTAAACCAGAGCCCAGGTAAGGGAATATCCTCGATTACTTCCAAATCTTCACCCAATCGATGACGAGCGGCTCAGGACCAAGGGCGGGGTTCGGAAAACCGCGCAGCACTCCCCCCTCAGCCGTTCCGTGACTGAATTTCAATTGTAATGGGCCCGAAGGAGTCGGGCGTTCGACCCGGAAAACCTGCCGCGTATTCACATACCAGAGGTAGGTCTTGGGCGTTACCAGTAGTCCGTAGGTGTTAAACTTCTTATACGTCACGCCGCCTTCCATCTTGATCGGACTTTCCTTAGGGCGCAGTTTCTGAGTTCCGAGCAATTCGCCGACATCCAAATAGGGTCCGACCTTATCGGCGCCCCCACATTCAAATCCTAAACTAGCCGACGGAAATTTCGTTTCAATAGAACTACCGCTGATACCGAAATAAACGCCATGCCCCTTAGTTTGCACCATTTGGATCGAGGCTTCAAAATAGCCATAGGCTTGCTTGAACTTACAAGCCAACTCCCCGGAGCGCCAGATTGTAGATTTGCCGCCTGAAATCACTTCGACCGAAGCTTTCCCATCAACCAATTTGACGCTCTCTTTCTTGAAACTCCATCTGGATTCATCGATGGACTTGTCGTTAAACTGATCTTCGAAAGCCAATTTCATGCCACCCTCTGGCCCCGCCCAAAGAGCGGTGGCGAAAACGAGGATGCATAGGCGCAAAATCATTCGGCTAAGGGGTATCCCGTAAACAAAAACCCTATCCCTTAGACGTTGCAATCATTCTAAGCATTCAAAACCCGCTTAGTTCTCGAAAATCATATCAATTTCCTTCCGAGCCAACGGCCGACAATCGCCCAAGGGCATCTTGCGCAAAACGAGTTCGCCGATTTGGAAACGTCGGAGGGTCTTAACATGGAAGCCGAAAATTTCGAAGAGACGGCGAATCTCGCGCTTCCGGCCTTGATCCAGATGGATCTCCAGCGAAGCCGGATTATCGGGATGACGAATCACTTTCTTGAAACGCAGATGCTCGCCTTCTTCAAAAGCGCCCTTGATCAAACGTGGCGTGAGCGTGGGGTCATAATCCCGATTCAAGAGAATCTCGTAACGCTTGATGACGCCACCTGACGGGTGCATCACCTTGTTGGCCAGATCGCCATCATTGGTCAGCAACAGCAAGCCCTCCGAATCCTTGTCCAAACGCCCGACACAAAACAAGCGTAGCTCTTTATATTCAGGCGGGACCATCTCGAAGACTGTATGCCCACCATGCGTGTCATCATTGGTGCAAAGAAAACCACGGGGCTTATTCATCATCAATACCACCGTTCGGGACAACGGTTTGACTAATTGACCCCGGCAGCGGACCTGATCGATCTCACCATTGACGGGCTGTCCTGTCTTGGCGACGATGCCATTGATTGTCACGACCCCCTCCGCGACCAGACGTTCCGCCTCCCGACGGGAACAGACCCCCGAGGTAGCGAGAAATTTATGAATGCGCATAGGTCCTTCTGACACGCCCTACCCATTGAGGCATTTAACGACACAGGGCGAGACAATCAATTCAGGCCTTAAGTGAGGACTTTTCTCGCCCTCCTTCCCTCCTTTGCCCTACATAGTGCCCATGCGCCTCATCGACGGTAACGCCATCGCCCAACAAGTGCTCGCCGAAGTCAAAGAGCGTGTCGCTAAACTTGCCCCTATCGTCCCCCACGTGGCCTTCGTACGCGTCGGCGACGATCCCGCCTCGGTGTCCTATGTGACCAAAAAGCAGAAGACCGCAGCGGAAGTCGGTATGCACGCCAGCATCAAACTATTTCCCGATAACGTCAGTAAGGCCGAACTCTTCGTCCACCTCGACGCCTTGAATGCCGATCCATTGATTCACGGCATCCTCATTCAGGCACCTCTACCCAAGCACCTGCCCGAGACGGAAGTCTTTAACCGCGTGTCCCCCGATAAGGACGTCGATGGCTTCGGCACTCAAAGCATCGGGCGCCTCGTCCAAGAACTCCCTGGCGCCTTCGCCGCCTGCACGCCCGCGGGCGTCATCGAACTTCTCCGTCGCTCCGGCATCGAAACCGCCGGCAAACACGCCGTCGTCGTCGGCCGTTCATTGATCGTCGGCAAACCCGCCGCCGCCCTGCTTCTGGCCAAAGGTTGCGATTGTACCGTGACCATCGCTCATTCGCGCACCCGAGATCTTCCTAGCATTGTCCGCCAGGCCGACATCATCATCGCTGCGATCGGCAAACCTCGTTTCATCACCGCCGACATGGTCAAACCTGGAGCGGTCGTCATCGACGTGGGCATCAATCGCATCCCAGACGCCACCAAAAAAACCGGCTATCGTATCGTCGGCGATGTCGACTTCGACGCCGTCTCTCCGAAATGCGAAGCCATCAGCCCTGTTCCAGGCGGCGTGGGCCCGATGACCGTGGCCATGCTGATGAAGAACACGCTCGACGCCTGCGAGCGCGCTCAAGCTCGTGCTTAACGCTCCCCCTATCCCGCCTTCGAGCCCTCCGCCCATCCCCTTTACGCCTGCGGGGTATTGGTGGAGGACGCTGGCCTGCCTTGCGGATATCATTCCACTTTTATTCCTAGGCTGGGCCCTGGCTGGCTTATTGGCCGGACCGGATGAACTCGCCGCCCGTCAAGAAACCGATGCCTGGATGCACCGCTTCATGAATCAGTATGTGAAGACCATAAGCAACGGCGGTTCTCCACGCGAAAACCAAGCCCTCTGGGATATGCTTCTTAAACCCGACCCCAAGGCGCTCGAAGCCATGTCCGCGTGGGTGAACTTCCAAGGGATGGTGACTTTTTTCACGCTCATGCTGACCTTGACCTTCCAAGAGTGGCTAATGAAGGGCCAGACGATCGGGAAAATGATCTTCAACCTCCGTACAATTGATATCGGCACCCGCCAACCCCCGGTTTTTTTCGGCTGCTTGCTGCGCTCAGCCTGGAAGGCCTCGTTTTTCGCCCTGCCTAACGCTATCTTCATGGTCATTGGGATCATCAACTTTCACGTACCGCTTTTTCGTCGCGACCGTCGCGCCTGGCACGATCTTTGGACGCGTTCTCAGGTCATCGAATCGCGTAAAAGCTGAGCCGATGAGATTCGCCCTGCTCTACTTGATCATGGCGACAAAGTCAGCCGCCTCTGACCTGACCCTGCCGCCGCTGACCGAACAAGACCCGCAGCCTGGCAAGCGAGCCGCCGTCACCACAACCGAATATACCGGCACGAAAGTCCATCACCTGATCGCGTTGCCTGACGACTGGACGCCGAATTGGAAAGCCCTTGGGAAGAGCTGGCCCGTCATCGCGGAATACACCGGTAATTACTTCCCCACTTCCGGTTCGACGGGTGAAATCGAAGGCGCCAGCTTAGGCTTCGGCGTCTCACGCGGCAAGGCCATCTGGGTCGTCCTGCCTTACGTCGCCAAGGATCACCAAAAAAATGAAATCACCTGGTGGGGCGACATCGATGCCACCGTCAGCTACGCCAAGACGAATATCCCGCGCATCTGCGCCGAGTTCGGTGGCGACCCCAAACGGGTCGTCCTCTGCGGATTCTCGCGAGGTGCCATCGGTGTCTCCTTCCTCGGCTTGCACGACGACGAAATCGCCAAGCTCTGGTGCGGCCTCTGGGCCCACGACCACTTCGACGGAGTAAAAGTCTGGACCGCGCCGTGGGGAGCGCCGCTCGGCCGCTACCGCGAGGAAGCGTCTGTCCGGCTGCGACGACTGAACGAGCGGCCCGTACTGATAACCCAGGCCCATGCGGGCGACGAGACCAGGCGATTCGTCGAGCCCATCGCTCCAAAGAACGTAGACTACCTCACGATTGACATGGGCGCGCTCTACGGAAATTTCCCCAACGAGTCCGTGAAGCATTCGCACAACGACCGCTGGCCACTGCGCGATTGCGCGGCGACCAACGTGACGCGTGCTTGGTTCGAAAAAATCACGACGACAGATAAGGCCGCGAAGTAAGCCGCCCGTCGGAGGCCTTTCTTCAAGGCATAAAAAAGCCCCAGTTTCCTGGGGCTTTTTGACCAACTGAACGCGCTTAGCGGCGCTCAGGACGATCGCCACGTGGGCGGTCCATCGGCTTAGGAGCCGGCGCGTATTCGCGACCTTCCTTCTCGGCGATGGCGGCACGACGCGAGAGGCGTACGCGACCTTTGTCGTCGATGCCGACGCACTTGACGATGATCTCGTCACCGAGCTTAACGACGTCTTCGACGTTGTTCACGCGGAAGTCAGCGAGCTCAGAAACGTGTACGAGGCCCTCTTGACCAGGCAAGCATTCGACGAAGGCGCCGAACTCCTTGACGGAGCGGACGATGCCTTTGTAGGTCTTGTTGATCTCAATCTGGGCCGAGATGAGGTTCACTTCGTTGACCGCGCGAGCGAGAGATTCGCCATCGGTGGCAAAGATCGTAACCCAACCGGAGTCGTCTTGGTCGATGTCGAGCTGGCAACCCGTGTACTCGGTGATGCGCTTGATATTCTTGCCGCCTGGGCCGATGAGGGCACCGATCTTGTCGGAAGGAATCTTAAGACGGTGGGTACGCGGAGCGCAGGGCTTCAGCTCGGCGCGGGTGGCCGGCATGGTCTTGGCCATGATGTCCAGGATCGCGTCGCGGGAGACCTTGTTCTGCGCAATGGCTTCCTTGGCGATGCTCATCGGGAGACCGTGGATCTTAAGGTCGAGCTGGAAGGCGGTAATACCTTCGCGGGTGCCGCAAATCTTGAAGTCCATGTCGCCGTAGTGGTCTTCGGCGCCAATGATATCGGTCAGCACGCGGTGCTTTACGATTTTACCAGCGGCATCTTCGGTCACGAGACCGCAGGAGATACCGGCCACCGGAGCCTTAATGGGCACGCCGGCGTCGAGCAGAGCGAGGGTGCCGCCACAGACGGAAGCCATCGAGGTGGAGCCGTTGGATTCCATAATCTCGGAGACGAGACGGATGGAGTACGGGAAGTCCTGCTCGGAAGGCAGAACGGAGAGCAGCGAGCGCTCGGCGAGGTTACCGTGGCCGGTTTCGCGGCGGGAGGTCATGCCGAAGCGGCCGGTCTCACCCACCGAGAAGGGCGGGAAGTTGTAATGCAGCAGGAAGGAACGCTTGCTGGGTCCGCCGGTGATAGCGTCGACTTCCTGGGCATCCTTAGAGGTACCGAGGGTCGCGAGGACGAGACCCTGGGTCTCACCGCGCTGGAAGAGCGAGGAACCATGGACGCGAGGAAGCACGTCGACCTCGCAGGAGATCGCACGAAGATCCAACGGCTTGCGACCGTCGGCACGTTCGCCGCTCTGAATGATGGCGTTGCGGTAGACTTTTTCCTGGAGCTTTTCGAAGGCCATCTTGATCTGGCGGGAGTCGAAGACATCGCCGAGTTCGGCTTTGCAAGCGGCCTTGGCCTTTTCGACCACGGCCTTCACGGCGTCGCCACGTTCCTTCTTGGAAGCGAGGAAAATTGCTTTCTTGAGCTGGTCGCCTTCGGCGGCCACGCGTTCGCAGATTGCGAGGGCTTTTGGTTCGCAGACGACGAGCGGGAAGACGCGCTTGGTCTTAGAGTACATCGCGGCGAGCTTGCGCTGGGCGGCGATGATTGGCTGGATGGCCTTCTGGGCGTACTCGAGGGCGGCGATGAAGTCGGCTTCAGGCAGCTGGTCGGCCGAACCTTCGATCATCATCATGTCGCTCTCGTTGCCGACGTAGATGAGATCCAGATCGGACTCATACTGCTGTTCATGCGTTGGGTTGACGACAAACTGACCGGCGACGCGACCGAGGCGGATGCCGGCGATTGGGCCGTTCCACGGGATATCGGAGCAAAGGAGAGCGGCGGAGGCGCCGTTCACCATGAGCACGTCGGAGTCGTTGATCTGGTCAGCCGAAAGGAGGAGGCCGATCACCTGGACTTCATTAAGGAAGCCTTCAGGGAAGAGTGGACGGAGGGGACGGTCGCAGAGGCGCGAGGTCAGGATTTCCTTGTCGGAAGGCTTACCTTCGCGACGGAAATAACCGCCTGGGAAACGGCCGGCCGCCGCGAACTTCTCGCGGTAGTCGACGGTCAGGGGGAAGAAGTCCTGGTCAGGGGAACGCAGTTCTTCGGCGGCGGTGGCCGACACGAAGAGCGTGGTCTCGCCCTTACTGATGGTGACCGCGCCGTTGGCGAGGCGGGCGATGGAGCCCGTGTTGATCGTGATACCGAGTTCTTCGATGGTCACGGAGTGTTTTTGTTTCATTTTATTTTTTGCGGGTTGCGCGTTGTGCCAGGCGGAATTGCCCGGCGGGTTGTTGTTTGTTTGGGTGAAAAAACGACGTCCCAGCGAATGGCTGGGACGTACGGTGAAGCAATACGCCCGGAGGCGCCGTTCACTTACGGAGGTTAAGCTTGATGAGCAAAGCGTTGTAACGGTCCAAATCGCTCGACTTAAGATAATTGAGGAGCTTACGACGACGGTTCGTGAGCATGATGAGACCACGGCGCGAGTGGAAGTCCTTGCGGTGCATACGGAGGTGATCCGTAAGGTGGTTGATGCGGGCGCTGACGAGGGCGACCTGAACTTCAGGCGAGCCGGTATCCTTGGCGTCCTGCTGGTGTTTCTTGATGATATCCGATTTGTCGATCGACATGACTGTATTTGGGTTAGTTTGGGTGTTTGAGAGGGTCGACTTGGGAGAAATTCCCGAGGGCCAGCCGTTTAGCTGGATCCTCCGTCTGTAATAAGCTTTCGCCTACCGACCAGCGTGAGAAGGGCTCCGCCCCTCTCCCTAACGAAGATGGCTTATGAAGTGACAGGAGCCGGGGGGCTTAGCAAGCAGGAACTACCTCACAAATATCCTTAATATGCTCAAAATCGACCTTAAATCAGCGTGGATAATCCAAGGCGTAAACGTCCTGGGCATTGCGCCGGAGGTTAGGGAAATAAAACCCGTTCGGCTCTGGGATAATCTCTGAAAGGTCGAAGGACGTGACCGACTTAGGGAGACCATTAAAATAAAGCGTGAACTTAAAAGGTCTCCCCCGCGGCAGAACAGTCCAATGCGGATATAGGGAAATATTCTCCCACCGAATCATCTCGCTGGTCAGGGTGGAATGGCGGTCGAGCAGGAAAGTGCTCATCCATACCCTCGACTGTCAGTATGGTCAGCTGCACAGTGAATATGGACCACGATGGAGTCCAAAGGTTGGAGGGCTGCTTAGGGCTCAAGCGCGGGCAAAATTTGCCGTAAGGGCGACGCTGACATGGCTTGGCCATTCTATCCCGAAAGCGCCGGGTCGCAAGGCAGGCCGCCAGCCCGGCTGATTAGCCCGTTGACTCCTACGCCCTCCGAAACGCAAATAGGCACATGGACCAAGGTAATGATGAAAAACCCCGCCTGACAGGCGCCGAACGCGGCAAACTACGCAGTTTAGCCCAAACCCTCGACCCCAAGGTTTTCGTAGGCAAAGCCGGCGTCAATGCGGGCATCGCCAAATTACTTGAAGAATCCTTCCGTAATGCCGACCTCGTCAAAGTCCGCTTTACCGCTGAGCGCGAGGCCATGGAAGCTCAGGCCAAAGAGTTAGCCGAATTGACCGAAAGCGAAGTGATCGGAAGCGTGGGTCGCACGGCCACTTTCTTTAAATTGGGCCAAGCCCCCGACGACGAAGCCTAAGCGATGGATGCCGCGCTGTTCCAGTCTCGGCATGAAACCCTGGTCCAGCAGGCGGAAAATGCGCTGAAGCAACTCACGCCCTCCGCTGATACCCGCCCTGCCCGCCTCCATGCCGCGATGCGTTACTCGCTCGAGGCAGGCGGCAAACGTCTGCGTCCGGTCCTTTGCTTGGCCGCTGCCCAAGCCTTTGATCCCGACGCCAAAGCCGAGACCGCTGCCGTCGCGCTGGAATGCATTCACACTTATTCCCTAATCCATGATGACCTGCCGTGCATGGATAATTCCGACCTGCGTCGCGGACGGCCTTCTTGCCATAAAGCTTTCGATGAAGCCATCGCACTACTCGCCGGCGACGCCCTCATCCCCTTAGCCTTCGAACTCATCACGAAAGGTTACGCCGACCAGCCTACGCTCGCCTGCTCACTTGTCGCGGAATTATCAAAAACCGCCGGATCAACTTTACTCGTCGGCGGCCAAACCGAAGACATGGGCGGCCTGGCCGCAGGCGCCACCGACGAACGCTTGGAATTCATCTTGCTCGGCAAGACCGCCGCGATGCTCAGCTCCTCGCTGGTCATGGGAGCCATGATCGGCGGAGCCAATAAGGCTGAGATCGAACACTTCAGCCAAGCCGGCCGGGCCGCTGGCATCGCCTTTCAACTCGTCGACGACGTGCTCGACCTCTCGGCTGATGCCAACCGACTCGGAAAACCGGTAGGCACTGATTCGCAAAATGGGAAGTTAACTTATGCAAACCTCCACGGCATCGAGTCGACCCGACAGAGGATTTCGACCCTAACTGACCAGGCGATCCGACATCTTCAAGCCACGCGCGCCGACTCCACCTTCCTTGCCGAACTGATAACGCGGATGGCAAGCCGGGATCGGTGATTCAGTCGTCGGTCCGTCGTCCGCTGGAAGGCAACTGCTCAGGTAAAAACGCATAGTAGGTCCCGATCCATAAGCGCCAGGATAAGGCGTGGATGAAAAAAGGGACGGTCAGCGCGGTCAAAATCGCCCAGCGGATTGCCCACGCTTCGCCGCACCATCCCAGACGGACAGCGATAAGCAAGAGCGGCAAAGCACCGAAGGCGGTTAAGGTATAATTCCAGACGATGGCCCCGAGGAAAAATCCATCCCGGCGACGAAGCACCATTCCGCAGTCCGGACAACGGTCTGGGATGTTTGCAAACTGTCCCCACTTACTTAATGGATTTTTCCTCGACCTGATTTCCGCACCACAATCCGGACAACAGCCTTTGGCTGCGCGCCAGAAGATATCGGAACGGAACTGCATATCCCAACTTACGACGATCCCGAAGGAGTGTAAAGCAAAGGGCCGACTTCCTTACGAAAGTCGGCCCTTGAAAGGATGACTTAAGGCGAATTATTCCGCCGCAGTCTCACCCACTTGGAAGCGGACGAAACGGACGATGGAAACTTCTTCACCCACCTTGGCTTTGGCCTCGGCAAGAAGCTGGATGACCTTCTTTTCCGGATCACGGAAATAAGGCTGCTCGAGCAAACAGGCTTCGGCGAAGAACTTGTCGACGCGACCCGAGACGATCTTTTCCATATTGGAAAGCTGACCCTTCTTCCGGCCTTCGGCGGCGATGACCTGCTTTTCGGCAACGACGATACGCTTTTCGAGTTCGGCGATGGCTTCGACGTTGTTCGCGGCCTTTTGCTCGACGAGCTGACCGTTATAATCTTCGACCACGCGCTTGGCTTCTTCGATCGCCTTATCGGCTTCCGATTTGGTGAATTCAGCAGCAATCTCCTTCTCCTTGGCGACGACATCTTCTGAGACGTCTTCCCGGCGAACAAACCGGGCGTTGTTCGCCACGACCTGCATCGCCATCTGACGGGCCAGATCAGCGACATCCGCATGGGAGGCAGCTGCCTGAGATTTGAGACCGAGTTCGAGCAAGACGGCGATTTTCGCACCGGTATGCACGTAAGCAGAAACGCGACCGACGCCCGAAGCTTCGAACTTAAGCGCCCGAGAGACTTTGAGGTTTTCGCCAATCTTGGTCACCTGATCGTTCAGGAAGTCGTTCACCTTGCGGCTCGCGTCACCATGATAAGGCTGCTCGAGCAAACCATCGACGCCCTTAAGCGCAGCTTGGTTCACCAAGTCCTTGGCGAGCGCGAGGAAAGCCTCGTTCTTCGCCACGAAGTCGGTTTCACAATTCAATTCCAGGAGCGTGACGCGACGACCATCGGCTTCAACTTGCACGGCAAGTACGCCCTCGCTGGCCTTGCGGTCAGCTTTCTTATTACGGGTGGCCACGCCTTTGATGCGGAGGATTTCGACGGCCTTCTCGGTGTCGCCATTGGCTTCGACGAGGGCCTTCTTACAATCCATCAGGCCGGCGCCAGTACGCTGACGCAGGTCATTGACCATTTGCGCGGTAATGGTGGACATAAATTACTTGGTGTTTTTACGAGGACGAGCAATCTTAGCCGGTGCGGCTGCCACTTCCGCCGCATCAGAGGTCTCGGAAGCCTTCATCAATTCGTCCGAGATATTAACTTCGGGCTGCATCGACTGGTCGGAGTCTTGACGGGAAACAGGAGTGACGGTCTTGCGTGGGTCACGCTCAACCTTACGGCGTGAGACGCCATTCTGGACGGCCTGGGTAAGTACTTCCACCACGAGGCGGATGGACTTTGCAGCGTCGTCATTCCCCGGAACTGGGAATTGCAAGAGGGTCGGGTCGGAATTGCTATCGCAAAGACCGATGACAGGAATGCCGAGACGGTTCGCCTCGTTGACGGCGATTTCTTCCAGCTTGGTATCGATGACGATCATCGCCGCTGGGAGATCACGGTATTCGAGGAGACCTTCGAAGTTACGCTGCATCCGGGACATCTCGCGACGAACGGCGGCGCCTTCTTTCTTGTGCATCTTAGCGAGAGAACCGTCTTGCTCCATGCGGAGGTAGGTACGGTAGCTTTCGAGCGACTTCTTGATCGTCGCGAAGTTGGTCAGCGTGCCACCGAGCCAGCGGTTAACCGCGAAAGGCATGCCGGTCGACTTAGCGGCCTGACGGACGACTTCCTGAGCCTGAGGCTTGGTTGCGACGAAAAGGACTTCCTTGCCCTTGGCAGCGACTTCTTCGACGAAGGCAGCGGCGGCCGCGAGGCAGGCGTGCGTCTTCTCGAGGTCGATAATCGAAACACCATTACGGTGGTCGAAAATGTAGGGACGGGAACGTGGATTCCAGCGACGAGTTTGGTGTCCGAAGTGGACGCCGGCATCGAGGAGGTCTTTGACTGTGATGTTCATGGTTTTTGGCTCCGTATCCCGATTCCTGCCGAAGGAGGGGACATTGGATCTAGGTGTTTTACTGTTTTTTGGTTTTATGTTCGAAGCAATCGGCGGTCGCTCCAAACGGTGGAAAGTGAGTTCAAACACCCCTTGCCGACGGGTGCAAGTGGGAAAATCAGCAAAAATGGCCTGCTTTGGAACTGACAGACCCCTCTCCCCTACGCACGGTCAACTTATCACAATGACTTGGGCCTATCGGATACTCTTTCCACCCCTGCTATTACTGGCCTTACCCTACTACCTATGGCGCATGCTTCGCCGGGGCGGATACCGCCATGGATTTAGTCAACGGTTGGGCTTTTTTCCCAAAATAGCCCCTAAAACACCCGGAAAGCGTCGGGTCTGGGTTCAAGCCGTTTCGGTCGGCGAAATCGAGGCGATCGGCCCCTTTCTTCTTCAGCTCAAAGATTCCGGGGCTGCGGAGGTCATCTTAACCACGACGACCAGCACGGGTTACGCCCTCGCCCAAGCTCGCTACGCCAATGTCGCCTCAGCCATCGGCATCTTCCCGGCTGACCTTTGGCCCTGCAGCGCAATGGCCTGGCGACGGATCCAGCCGGACCAAGTCATTCTCGTCGAAGGCGAACTTTGGCCCGAACACTTGGCGCAGGCGAACGCCCGCGGCATTCCAGCGATGCTGATCAATGGTCGTATTTCCGATAAATCTTTCGCCCGTCATCAGCGCTTTCGCTGGATTTCCACTCCCCTACTCCGACGCTTTCAATTGATCTGCGCCGGCAGCGAGGAAGATGCGCGGCGCTTTCGCACGCTGGGCGTCGAACCGCACCTCACGGGTAATATCAAATTTGACGTTGCCGGTGACGTTCCGCCTGCAAGCGAAGAACGCCAGCAACTTCGTGAGTCGCTTGGCTTCGGCCATGACCCTAAAACCATAGTCCTTCTCGGCTCATCGACATGGGCCGGAGAAGAGAAACTCTTACTTGAGTGTGTTCGTAAACTACGCTCGCACGCGGACGTGCGCCTTCTCCTCGTTCCCCGCCACTCCGAAAGACGCAAGGATGTCTGCGCCGAAATCGCTGCGACCGGCTTAGCCTGGCATCAACGTTCGACCCAAACGCCAGCGCCAACGGGCACCATCGTTCACTTGGCCGACACCACGGGCGAACTACGCCAACTCACGCGCGCGGCGGATATCGCTTTCTGCGGCAAAAGCCTGCCGCCGAACGAAGGCGGCCAGACCCCCGTAGAATGCGCCGCTGCCGGCGTGGCCCTGCTCTACGGACCCCGCATGAGTAATTTTCGCGATATCTGCCAAGGACTTGAAAGAGTGGGTGCGGCGACACGCCTCGAACGGGCCGCTGAATTATCTTCCGAACTCGAAAAACTTGTACGCGACCCCTCGCTGGCTAAAGCGATGGCAGCGCGTGGAGCCGCTTGGCATCAGAGCAATCGGGGCGCTACCGCGCGGACCGTCGCGTTGGTCTTGAACCTTCGCTGATCAAGCCGGGCGATAGGCTTCACGAAGCCGACGCACTTCCTCGCGCAAAGCCCCTCCGAGGATGATGTCACGGGCGACTTTCGCACCTGCCGCCGGATCCGCAGCCTTACCTGCCACCCAAAGAGCCGTACCAGCGCTCAGTGCCAAGGTATCCATCAGACCATCCGAAACTCCGCCGACTAAAAGATCGCTGAACATCGCGATGTTCTCTTCCGGAGATCCGCCGCGCAGGTCAGCCACGCTGCATTGCGCGAATCCGAAATCTCCCGGCAGCCAGACTGCATCGACGCCTGAAAGTTCGCCGCAACCGCGCACGCGCACTTCACCCGCGGTCGTAATTTCGTCCATGCCTCCGCCCGCGCGCGTATGCGTCACCAATCCGCGACGCACCCCGAGCTCGTGCAAAGCCAAGGCCAGGGGCTCGACCCAGCGTTCATCGTAGACCCCGACCACCATGAAAGCCGGGCGGGCGGGATTGATCAGCGGGCCTAAAATATTAAAAATTGTTTTCGCGCCTTGCTCCGCGATCTTCTTACGTACCGCCAAGATGCTCCGGAACGCGGGGTGAAAAGCTGGCGCGTAAAGATAACAAAAATTCGCCACCTCTAAAGCACGCAGCAATTGCGCATCGGTCGCCTCCAATTGTACCCCCAAGCCCGCTAAGAAATCCGCGCTGCCGGATTTCGAAGTAATCGAGCGGTTGCCATGTTTCAGGACTGGCACGCCCGCCGCCGCGACGATGAGCGCGCTGGCTGAGGAAATATTGAAACTTCCGGAACGGTCGCCCCCCGTGCCTACGATGTCGATGCCGCGAGACGGCCAGGTGCTCCATGCGATCTTACGGGCTAAATCACGGTAAGTCTGGGCAAACCCAGCGACCTCCTCAGCGGTCTCGCCTTTACGTGCGAGGGTCAGCAAAAACGTTTCCTTCGTTTCATCTGACACCGTCGCGTCGACCAGCGCCGCGGCAGCCTGAGCCGCTTCGGTCGACGTGAGACCACGGCCGGCAGCCATCGTAGCAGTCAAAGCATTCAATTCCAGGGCCATGGGAGAATTAGCCACGTTCTTAGGGGCGGGGACAAGGGCAATTTGAGCCACAAGGGGTTTGCATCTAAGTAATTTCCCCTAATGATGATCTTCATGCACGATGGCGACCAGCCCCATGGCGACTTCGATGGATCAGGCAACGCCTCTTGGGGCGAGGCCGACTGGGCAGGCTATCTCCAACGTAACGACCTCGAGGTCGGTCGGTTTCTTTCCTACTACAAAGAAGTCAAAGGGCAGCCCGACCGCCTTGATGCCAGTGCCCGTCGGATGGGCTGGGAAAACGCCGATTGGGCTCCCAGCGAATCCGCGGAAGAAGTTACCGACGAAGAGAACGAGGAAGCCGACCTTCCCTACTGCATTCACCAACATCCCGTCTACATCGTCGGTCGCGCCTTAGGAATGCAATTATCCACTTCATTCCGCAAGGTCTGCCGTGACGCCAGCGCCGACATTCCGGCTGAACTGGCCGCGGACGTCATGCTTTCTTTCTGGGACGCTCAGCATCAGATCGTGATGGCCATCAATGCGACCGATACAGGCGACTTACCGTTGGCGCTGGTCCATATGAAGCGCGCCCTCTCGGCGATTAATTATTCCATCGGTTTGACCGCAGGGATTCCGGCCGCCGCACGCGAGACCGCCAAAGAGGCCAGCGATGAAATCGAAGCGACACTTTTTGACCTCCGCGAAGTCTGCCTTCGCGTGATGGCGGACTGTCGCTGGGACGGAAACCGGAAGTGAATCCTAGCCCTTGGCTGGCTTATCCTTGCTCATATGCTGGATGAGCCGGTCGCTGAATTCCTTGGCGGAATCGTGGCCCATCACGCGCAAAGCCTGCACCATGGCGGCGACTTCGACCAATCGTGCCATATCTCTTCCGGGCCTTACGGGAATGGTCATATGCGGCACCTTACGGCCCAGAATATCGAAATTCTCGACCTCCAAGCCCGAGCGTTCTTCATCCATACCGGGCTGCCAGAGCACGAAAGTGACGACCAAATCGACCCGCTTTTCGCGGCGAACCGAACGGATGCCAAAAATCGAAGCGATATTAATAATACCAATACCACGGCACTCCATGTAACCGCGATTGAGCTCCTTGGAAGTCCCTTGCAACTCCCGGTCACCGATCAAAGTGATGATGACGAAATCATCGGCCACCAAGGAGTGTCCGCGCTCAATCAGAGCCAAGGCACACTCGCTCTTACCGACGCCGGAAGCGCCGCGCAACAGCACGCCGACGCCGCGGATATCGACCAAAGTCGCGTGCATGTTCGTCCGCGGGGCGAATTTTTCCTCGAGCAAGACGGTCGCTTCCGCAGAGAAATCTTTCGACTTCAGTTGCGTGCGGATGATCGGGACGCGGTGACGGTTCGCCAGAGTGATTAGAATATCATCGACCGGCAGGCCGCGGGAAACGACGACGGCGGGAATTTTCTTGGCGAAGACATCCGCCAGCAATTTCTCCCGCAAAGCCGAAGTCTGGTCGCTCAGATAAGCCATTTCTCCGGCCCCGAAGAGCTGCAGGCGCTTATGGGCGAACTCCTTGAAATAGCCGGTGACGGCCAAGGCCGGACGATTCAGCGACTTCTCGGCGATCATGTTGTCCAGACCTTCTTCTCCGGCGAGCAACTCCATCTGGAGCATATCTCGGAAAGAATCGAAAAACTCGCGGACGGAGACCGATTCGGGACGAGTTTCAGGCGAAGGGTCGGACATGATTTTTAAAGTTTGAAACCTTCGCCGAGGTAATGGCGGCGACTCTCCGGATTATTCACGATTTCGGCGGGGGTACCAGAGACAAGTACGCGCCCTTGGTGAATCAGATAGGCCCGATCCACGATGGATAAAGTCTCCCGGACGTTATGATCGGTAATCAAGACCCCGATTCCCCGCTGCTTTAACCGCCGGATGATCGATTGGACTTCTGCCACCGAGATGGGATCTACGCCGCTAAAGGGTTCATCCATCAGGAGAAAACGCGGACCGGTAGCCAAGGCACGCGCAATTTCCAGACGACGACGCTCGCCGCCGGACAAAGTGTAGGCCGGCTGTTTCGCCAGACCTTCCAAGCCCAGATCGGTCAGCTGTTGGATCGTGCGGGCCCGACGTTCCTGTTCATTCAGGTTAAGCGTCTCCACGACCGCCATGACGTTCTCCCACACCGTCAACTTCCGGAAAATAGATGCCTCCTGCGGGAGGTAGCCCAGGCCACTCTTGGCGCGCTGCCACATCGGCATAGCCGTCACGTTGCGGCCATCCAAGAAAACCCGTCCACTGGTAGCGGGAATCAAACCGACGACCATGTAGAAGGTCGTTGTCTTGCCTGCACCATTAGGGCCCAACAAGCCGACGATTTCACCAGCCTTCAAAGATAAACTAACGTCGAAGACGGCTACTTTCGCACCATAGTGCTTAGCAAGCGATTCGACGCGGACTACGCCCTTTTCGCTGGTGACGGCCATGGTTAGGGAGTGGACGCTTCTCAGCGTCCGTTGTCGAGGCTTTTGACCTCCGGCAGGGTGAACTCTCGCCCTAAGAATATCTTGGGGCGGACGACTTGACCGGGAGCGTCTTCATCCGCGGCCGAACCCATGTGCCACGCTTTATTTTTCATATCATAGCGGATTTCTTTGGCCGGAACGCCTTCATTGCCAGACTTATCCCGGATCCGGGCATCGCCGAAAAGTCGGGCCTCTTCCTTTTCGGGTAGGATTTCCAAGGTCTTGCCATGTGCCAAAGAACCACCGGCGGTGACATTGACGTTACCGCGACCAATCATCTGCCGTGCCACTTGGCGACCGGATTTTTCAGGCGTCGCAACCCCTTCCAGCAGGTCGCAGCTCGCCTCGGTATCGCCTGCTACCATGCCCACGGCGCCCCGTAAGAAGAATTTCGTCAAAGCCGGAGTCGTCAGGATTTCCTGCGCATCGGCGATAAATTCGGCATTCTTACCGTCGCTGAAAGTGACGAACAATCGCGGGCGCGTCAGATCCTTGCCGCCCGAAAGGGTGAGCAGCCGAGGCTTACCTGTAAGGATATCGTTCTTCAGGATTTCTTCAATCTGGACGGCCGGACTGAGGTCGATACGATCGGCGGCACAACGCAAGCCGGACTGGGCATAGCGCACATGCCCGGTCAGGATCGCGCGGTTTAAGGCAAACTCCTTTTGACCCTTCGCTCTCGGAAGCGCAAAAGCCACAAGCTGATCTGAATCAGTCGTCACCCCGGCCGCCACGTAATGGACCGAGCCGAGCAATTCGATCTGCATCGCGCCATCTTCTTGGGTGACCACAACTTGATTGGCTTCGGCCAAACCTGGCGAACCGCCTTCCTCGCCCGCGGGCAGACGTATCGCGGCGCGAATACCCGGAGCCGAGCGTACCTCCATACGATTATGGGGTAAATCTGAGCGAATCGAAAAACCCGCGGCTTCTATGCCATTAGGATCCGTCAGGCGCGGCAATTCGTCGAGGACCAGGATGCGCTTGATCCGATCCCACTGGGCCTTGCCTGCCTCAAAGATTACGCCATCAAGCTGCCCTTTCACTCCACCGGTAGCCAGGATATCGCTCGCACCTGCGCGGGTTTCCAAGGCCAAGATATTACGGGCTAAAATCTGTTCCTGCGCCGAGACATAATGGGCATTGTCCTGGATTTCGACACTTGAAAGACCGCGCTTATCATCGCGCGTCAACGTCACGCGGTTTCCGGTAATGTCAGCTTTTTCACCGGGCTTTCTTTCCGTGTGCAATTGAACGGACTTACCATCAGCGGCCCATAATTTGGTCACGCCTAATTTGACCGCATGTTGCAGTCGTTCCGCCGAAGCCTTTAAGCCCGGCTCATCGAGTTCGACATGTCCGTTCATCTCCAAGGCGTCGGACTTCAGGTCAAACACGGCCAAATCCCCATGCAAAGTCTGCTTCTCGGCGAAGCGTACGACCTTGCCGATCGCCGTGATCGTTCGGCACAATGCGTCTCCCTTCGGTCCATCGTCCAAAAGACATTCGACTCGCTCGCAAGTGATGCGTTCTCCGAATCGTTCCATCACGATATTTCCCTGAAAGATCATCAGTGTGCCCGTAGCTCCGGGAGCCGCATCGAGCCGCTGGGCGTGAATCCGCCAGCGACGCATGATCGGCTTGGCCAGATCAAGTTCGGCGACGACGTTAGCCAGCACCGCGAAACTATCTCCCTGATTGGTAGAGCGCCAGCTCCAGCCATCACCCTTCAAATCAAACGCCGGAGATTGGGCCGTGATTGGCGACGTTCCTTGCGCCGAACGGTGCGCAGGGTTCATCGAACCGTAAGGACTCGTGAAAGTGGCTTGGATTTTCCCAGCGCGGAACGATTGGACTCGCAACTGGTCGAGATCCCAAAGACCTGACTCGGCGGTCGGCTTCATAATCTTAGCCGTCGCTTCCCAGGCCTTTTCCGCTTTTTCGTCATCATTGAAACCAGCGAAAGACCCGCCGCTGATCTGCTGGAAACTAATGTCCTTAGGCTGAGCCCAAACTCCTGTCGCCAGGAGTAGCCAGAGAACAAAAGTACGCATCAGACAATGACACCCAAGCCAAGGCATCGAATCAAGCGATTACGCCTTGGGCGGGCGGGAAAAAGGGACTGGACCGACCAAACCGGGCATAGGCGAGGAGGATAAAATTTCCCCGATACGCAAAGGGTAGCCGGCCAGGAACTCGCCCGTCGGAAGCATCTTGGCCGTCGGTCGCTGCAACTTGGTCATAACCAGGACGCCCTGACGACAAGCCACGACTACGCCATCGCGGTCTGCAGAGAGAATTGTTCCGGGAGAGGATGTCGCATCCGACTCCCTGGCGGATGCCGACCCGACCTTAATCACCAGCCCCGCATGCATGAACGCAGAGCCCGGCCATCCCTCCAAAGCGTTGATACGAGCAACCAACTCGGTGGCCGTAGCATCAAAATCGAGGGCCGCATCCTCGCGCGTCAGTCGTCGGGTGTAAGTGACTTTAGATTCATCCTGAGCGACGGGACGAGATTCCCCAGAGAAGATCCCTGGCAAAGCCCGCACCGCAAGCTCTCCAGCTAAGAGACCTAAACGAGCCCGCAACGCCGCGCGCCCTTCTCCCTCGGCGATTTTTAATTCAGCGGAAGCGTGCAAGGGACCGGCATCCAGTCGGCGTACGACTTGTTGCAAAGATATACCGGTAACCGGAAGCCCTAAAGCCAGGGCACCTTCTACCGGGGTCGCCCCACGCAACGCTGGCAGAATGGAACCATGAAAATTGACGAACCCCAGGCGAGTCGCCGCCAAAAAATCGTCTTTGAGAATCTGCCCGTAAGCCATCACCACCCCGAGATCAATACCCATGCGACCAAGTTCTTGCGCGTGCTCAGGCGTAAGTTTCTCGGGTTGAAATAAAGTCAGACCCTCGATGCGAGCCCAAGAGGCCACAGGATTGGACTTTACCTCTTGGCCACGACCAGAGGGGCGGTCGGGCTGGGAATACACCCCGACGACTTCTACGCCAGGTAAAGACCGGACAGCCGCAAATGCTGCCAAAGCGATTTCATCGGAACCTAACAAGATAACCCGATGAGATGGCGCCAACGGCAAGGGCATGATGGAAAGCGGATTACTTGCGAGCTTGGCGGGCAGCGCGCCCCTTCAGCGAACGTGGCTTATCCCAGCGTGTGTAGGCTTTCTTATTACCCTGCACGCGCTTACCGCTCACGGATTTCATCCCGATTTTGCCTCGGGTCTTACCCGTGCGTGGACCGTTGGCAGGCAATGCGACTTTTTGCACCGGCTTGGCCGCAACCTTACGGCTCGAGGGCAAATCATCCGTCTTCGAAGTTGGCGGCGCAAAGAACTGACGGCCAGTCTGCTTAGGCTTGCCGACCACATCCAGAAAGACTGGCACGCCGGCGAGATCAAAACTCTCGTGCACGCCTTTGACCAAGAAACGTTGGTAAGCATCTTCCAGGCGTTCTTCCGAATTACAGAAGAGACGAAAACGAATCGGACGCTTCGAAACCTGCGTGACGTAGTAACATTTGAAACGGCGGCCTGATACCATGCGCGGCGGACGCTTGATCATGAGGTCCTGAATGACGCGATTGATACGCGCCGTCGGAATCGTGGCCCCGGCACGCGTAAAGACGCCTTCGGCGGCATCCAGCATGTCTTCGTGGCGCAGGCCCGTCATCGCGGAAACAAACAAAAGCGGCGGCTCGGGCAGGAAGAACAGTTCCCGACGGACGGCGTTACGGAATTTGGCGCGGAATTCTTCTTCGTCCTCGAAACCATCGATATTCTTATCACGGAAAGCTTTCTTAGCTAGGTCCCACTTGTTGACGACGATTACCAAGCCGCAGCCCAACAGGGCCAATTCTCCGGCGAGCTGCTTGTCGATGCGCGTGACACCCTGCCCTGCGTCCAGCACCAGGAAGACCACATCGGTTTCGGCCAAGATTTCGTCCGCGCGGATCTGGGAAAAGAAATCCAATGTGTCGCGCTTATTCGCCGTACGACGTCCGGCCGTATCAACGAGCGAGAAAGTTGCCTTCGAGCCGTCGGCCTTGGTCCGGGAAAGGCCGGCACGAACCGGATCACGCGTCGTACCCGCGACTTCGCTGACAATCAGCCGTGAACTACCCAAGAGCCGGTTACCTAAAGAACTCTTGCCGACGTTCGGACGGCCCGCCAAAGCGAGACGGATGGGACGCGCGCCTTCGGAACGAGGCGTCTCCGGGGCTGGCCCGAGTTTCTTGAGGATCAATGCCATCAATTGCGGCATACCCCGACCATGTTCCGCTGAAATCAGCAAAGGTTCACCGAAACCTAACGTAAAGAATTCGGAAAACGTACCGTCACGATCTTCGGTGTCAGCTTTATTGGCGACGACGATGACGTTCTTGCCGGCTTGGCGAAGCTTGGCGGCGATTTCCAAATCCAGCGCGACGCAACCCTCGGAGGCATCGACGACCAAGAGTACAATGGAAGCTGCGGCCAAGGCGAAATCGACTTGCTCTTCGACGGCGTCGGCGACGACCCGCGGCGTGAGCTCGGCGCGGTAAAGACCGATGCCCCCCGTATCCATCAACGTATAGCGACCATCGAAGACATCGGAGGTGATCAAATCGCGCGTGACACCTGGCTGGTCGTGCACGATCGAGATACGCCTTCCGACGATACGGTTAAACAGCCGGCTTTTTCCGACATTGGGACGGCCCACGATGGCTACCGCGCGTGAAATTTCAGTGTTCCGTTCCATAAAATGAGAGAGTCGGGGTTACCTGCCCCACAAGCAAGCAAGGATGCTCAGCGCTTTTGAACGGTGTCCATGAAGCGACCAATTCGCTCACAAGCCTCATGAATCCGCTCATAACTTGTCGAGAACGAAGCACGGCAGAAACCAGCTCCGGCGGCGCCAAAGGCCGTTCCAGGGACGACGGCGACCTTTTGTTGCTCCAGCAGCTTGGAGGCGAAGGTCATGGAATCCAAGCCAGTGACGGAGACTTGCGGGAAAGCGTAGAAAGCGCCTCGCGGCAGGTGACAGGGCAAGCCAAGCTCATTGAAACGACGTACGATAAAGTCGCGACGTTCGCGATATTTGTCGCGCATGTGCAACATCGATTCGCGACCGTTGCGCAGAGCCTCCACGGCCGCTTCTTGGCTGATGATCGAAGCGCACATGATGCCGTACTGGTGGACCTTGAGCATGCCGTCGATGACGGCGGCTGGTCCGCATGCATAGCCGATCCGGAAACCCGTCATCGCGAAGGCTTTCGAAAAACCGTGAAGGAAAACCGTGCGCTCTCGCATCCCGGGCAAGGAAGCGATGGAAACGTGGTCGCCATCAAAAGTGAGCTCGGAATAGATTTCGTCGGAGACGACGAGAAGGTCTTTTTCGATCGCGAACTTAGCGATCTCCTGAAGCTTGGCGCGATCCGCCGTCCCGCCCGTCGGGTTGGTCGGGAAATTCAAGACCAGCACTTTCGACCCCGGCTGCCATGCGGCGCGCAAGGCGGCTGGGTCGAGCGCGAACTGGTCGGAGGACAATGTCCGGATCGGAAGCGGTACGGCATGACAGAGGGTCACGCTGGGAGCATAACTCACGTAGCAGGGCTCGTGATAGAGGACCTTGTCGCCAGGATTAAGGACAGCGCGGAGCAAGATATCGAGGGCCTCAGAAACGCCGATGGTCACCAGAATCTCATTCTCCGGATTATATTCCGGACCATAATACTGGGCGACATAACGCGAGATCTCGTCGCGCAATTGCTGGGTGCCGCGATTATCGGTATAAGAAGTCCGGCCCTTCTCGAGACACGAAATAGCCGCCTCACGAATGTGGTACGGGGTGACGAAATCAGGCTCACCGATACCCAAGGAGACCGCATCCTTCATCTTCGAGACAATCGCGAAGAAATCGCGAATGCCCGATTTAGGGAGGGTCGCCACATGGCGGGCTACGAATCGGCCGGAGTCATCCATAATATTTATAGACTCAAGGGCTGACGGATGGCTGGTCGCGGCGCAGGCCTTCGTCGCTCACGATGAAACCGTCTTTCTTGTAAGCCCGCAAGAAAAAGTGCGTGGAAGTACCCTGCACGCCATCAATCCGGGCGAGACGTTCGTGGACGAAGCCGGCGACTTTATAAAGATTATCAGCCGTCACGACGACCAAGAGATCATAGCCGCCGGACATCAAGTAACAGCTCTCCACTTGCTCGAAAGCCGAGATACGCTCCGCGAGGCCGTCGAAACCTCCCACGCCTTCAGGACGGATCTTAATTTCAATCACGGCACGGACCCGGCGTTCGGCTTCGTAGCTTGGATTGATGATCGGGCGCCAGCCCAAGAGGATACCTTGACGGCGCAAGTCGGCGAGCTCGCGTTCGACCGCTTCGGGACCCATGCCCAAGATCTTGCCGATTTGGGCGGTATCAAGGGATTCGCCTTCCAGGATGAGCTTAAGGACGGAGTTCATGGTCGTAAATTAAGCTTTTACCAACGCTCGGCGCTGGCGCACGGACTGAGCAAGGGCGTCCAAGACCGGGATAGTCTCAGCAAAAGAAATACAAGCATCGGTGATACTGCAACCGTAGGCGGACGTATCCGCACCTTTCCAATCTTGGCGGCCTTCCACCAAGTGACTCTCGATCATCACGCCGGCGATCATGGTCGATCCTTGGGACACTTGCGTGGCGATGTCCGCGGCAACGATCATCTGGCGACGGTGTTCCTTAGAACTGTTACCGTGCGAACAATCAATCACGAGTCGTGAGGTCAGCCCAGCCTTTTGAATCCGAGCCGTGGCGTCGGTAACGAATTCTGCGCCGTAATTGGGACCCGTCCGGGAACCGCCGCGGAGGATGATATGAGCGTCTGGGTTACCCGAAGTCTGGAAAATAGCGACGACGCCCTCTTTGGTGACCGAGGGGAACCAATGCGAAGAGCGAGCAGACAGGCACGCATCGACGGCGACTTGGATGGAGCCATCGGTTCCGTTCTTGAATCCGACCGGCATCGAAAGGCCCGAGGCTAATTCGCGGTGAATCTGACTTTCGGTGGTCCGAGCGCCGATGGCACCGTAGGAAACCAAGTCAGCCACATACTGCGGAGTAATGGGATCAAGGAATTCCGTGGCCGAAGGTAAGCCTAAATCAGCGATATCGGCGAGGAGACGACGCGCGATGCGTAGGCCATCGTTGATCCGGAAAGAACCGTCGACTTGGGGATCGTTGATCAACCCCTTCCAACCCACCGTCGTACGAGGCTTTTCAAAATAGACGCGCATTACCACCAGCAGATCGGCGGCGTGCTTCTTGGCTTCCTTAAGTAACAGACCGGCATACTCATGCGCGGCTTTAACGTCGTGAACGGAACAGGGGCCAACGATCACCAACAAGCGGTCATCTTGACCGGAAATAATCTTGGAAGCATCCCGACGGGCACTGGATACGACCTCGGTGGCACGCTCCGAGGGGCGTAGCTCCTGGAGTACGAGCGCAGGCGTCAGCAGGGGGAGCTGGCTGCGAATACGAAGGTCGTCCGTGTTGTGGTACATCTTTAGAGTGCTTTCCCGATAGGAAAAGGGGGTAAATGAAGGGCAGGCCTGCCCCGGTGTCAATGACGCGTCCCGTATTGACGGATGGGCTCTCAGTATCAAAAGTGTCTCAAATCAGGCATGCCTAAGCCCGTCCATCCAGACGCCCCGGAGCAATCCGGAGCTTTCCAAGCCTTCATCGCGGCGAAAGGCCTTCGGGCCACCCGCCAGCGCATGGCCGTATTTGAAGCCGCCCGAAGCATCGCCGGCCACTACACCGCCGAAGACTTACTGAAGAAATCGCGCTCGCTTGATCGGACCGTTTCCCGTGCGACCATCTATCGGGCGATTCCTTTATTGATCGGAAGCAACGTCGTCCGGGAAGTCGACGTCGGTCGTGATCATAAGTATTACCTGGCCGAAATCGGAACGACTCATTTCCGCGCGCAGCTTGTGTGCGAAAGTTGCGACACGATCATTGAGGTCGACGCCCCTTTCATGGAGTGGTACGGCAAGGCCGTGGCGGCCAAACATGGCATGCGTCCGATTTCCCAAAAACTCCAAGTCACCGCCCTTTGTGAACGTTGTCAAAAACGCAAAAATCTCCGACCCTGATGAGCCACCCTATCGCCACCGTCTTCCCTCCCCTCCCCGCCGGAGGACTCCCGCTTTCGGATTTACAGAAAAAAGTGATCGCGCTCAAGAAAGCCAAAGACGCCATCATTCTTGCTCATAATTACCAATGTGAAGACATCCAGGGGGTGGCTGATTTCGTGGGTGATTCGCTCGGCTTGGCTTATAAAGCCGCCGCCGCCCAAAATTCGACCATCCTCTTTTGCGGCGTACATTTCATGGCCGAAACCGCTAAGATCGTGAATCCCACGCGACGCGTCCTTCTCCCCGACATGGAAGCCGGATGTTCACTCGCTGATTCCTGTCCCGCCGAAAAGCTCGCGGCCGTCAAAGCCGCCAACCCCAAACTTTACGTGGTGGCTTACATCAATTGCAGCGCCGCCGTTAAAGCATTGAGCGATGTCATTTGCACGAGCGGCAACGCCAGTAAGATCGTTAATCGCGTGCCGGCTGATCGACCCATTCTTTTTATCCCCGACCAAAATCTCGGCCGCTGGGTCGCCGCCAAAACCGGCCGCGCCATGCAACTCTGGCCTGGAAATTGTTACGCCCACGTCCAATTCACCCCCGCTGCCCTCCTACGCACCAAGGCAGCGCACCCCCAAGCGCCCATCGTCGCTCACCCCGAATGCACCGAGGCCGTTCGAGATTTAGCCGATAGGGTCTGCTCCACCGAACTCATGGTCGATTGGTGCCGAAGCCAAGCCAGCGACACCATCATCGTTACGACAGAGGCTGGGATGATTCACCGCCTCCGTCGTGAAGTGCCTAACAAGACTTTTGTCGCCGCGCCGACCGATCGCTGCGCCTGTAATGAGTGCAAGTTTATGAAGATGAATACGCTACAGAAGGTGCATGACTGCCTACTTAACGGCCAACCCGAGGTGACGATGCCCGAAAGTATTCGCTTGGCGGCCGAAGCTCCGCTCCGCCGGATGCTCGAATGGAGCGCCTAAATAGGCAAAAGTGATTTGTAAATTATCAGTCAAATTTCTCATCACGCATTTGACATCTCTGGCTATATTATAGAATTTAAGGAACATCTTAATCAAAATCGGCTCTACTCATAAGTACGAACAGTTAGCTCCATCTGCATAAATAAACTAAAAAATGAAAATCGACCTCACGCCTACCTCGTTCACCAGCAAAGACGCTTTCGTCCGGGCCGCCCTCGCCCGAGCACGCGACCTCGCCGTCCAAAGCTGGG